>Ga0136560_1000686_pt1 | contig 17088 bp, 6 predicted proteins | sample AntRauMeHopE1497_FD_104925 | JGI IMG/M metagenome (GOLD analysis project Ga0136560, IMG submission 104925) | Saline lake microbial communities from Rauer Islands, Antarctica - Metagenome Hop E1 #497 | ecosystem: Environmental > Aquatic > Non-marine Saline and Alkaline > Saline | place... | reverse complement strand
GGCGTCGACGCTCGGCCCCGCGGTCCCCGGCGCGTCGGTGCGCGGCGTCACCTGCCTCCTCGGCGGCCTCGTCTCCCCCTCGGACACCGTCTCCCTCGACGTGCACGAGGCCGGCCTGGTCCTGACCTCCGCCGGCCGCGGCCCCCTCGCCCTCTCCCTCGCCCTCCACGTCGCTGACGTCCGCGTGGTGTCCGGGGCCTCGGCCGCCGCCTCCGTCGGCCTCGCCCTCGCCGACCCGGAGCACAGGCGCGCCGCCGTCGAGGCATGGAGGGGGGCCGACGAGGCCGACCTGCTCTGCGCCGCAGACGCTATCGAGCGCGCGGGCGACTCCCGCGGCGCCGCGGGCATGCTAGACCTCCCGGGCGCAGCCCGCGGGCCCGGCGCCGGGCCGGCGGCTCTGCCGGCGGACAGGAAGGAGCGGCTCACTTCGCCTCCCGACGTCCTGGTGCTGTCCCTGTTCGGCGAGGAGGCGGCCGCGGCGGCCAACGGCGGCCGGGACGACGGCGCGGGGGCCTCGGCCGCCGCATCGTCGTCGTGCGCCGCCCAGGCCCCGGCCGCGCCCGTCACGGCGTCTCGCGGCGAGAGCCCCGGCGTCCCGTGGGCCCAGCCGGCGCCGGTCTGGTCGACGTCGCGGCACGAGCAGGCTCCGTCGCTGTGCCTGGGGCTGCTCCTCCCGCCCGCGAGCGCCGAGCGACGGGCCATCCTGGGCCGCGTGCGGGCCTGGCGCGACGCCGTGGCCGACGCCTCCCGCCTCCGCAGGGTCGGGAGGGAGGACGAGGGCGGCGCCACCGCCACCGCCGCACTGACCGCGCCGGCCGGTGACGCCGCCGCCCACGGTGTCACCGCCGCGGAGGGCGAGCTCCGCCTGGCCGGCGCGGGCGGCGAGGACCTCCCTCTCGGCCTCCGGGCCTCCTACTCCTCCGCCGCCCTCGCCCCGCTCCGCCTCGCATGGACCGCCCTCGTGGCGTGCGAGAAGGCCCGGCTCGGCGACGCCGCGGCCTCGGCGCGCCTCGTCGCCGCCGCCCCGCCGCCCCCCACGCCGCCCCACCCGCTGGCGTACGCCCCGGCGTGGCTCGAGCACGCGGCCATGCCGGCGGGGGCTGCGCCGGGGGACGCCGTGCCCGTCGTCGTCGTCACGGGGGCGGCCGGGTCAGGCCGCTCCCAGCTCGTCCAGGCCCTGCGCGATGCCACGTCGCTCACCCACGGCTGGGCCGCCGCTCGCTGCGCCCCTGCCTGGACCGCCGTCGACGGCGCCGCCACGTCCACCGGCCCGTGCCTCCTCGGAGACTGGTCCGGCTCCATGGCCGAGGGCGCCGTCGCCGCCGCCCTGGCCGACGCGGCTGGGCGCGCGGCCGCGTCGACCTCGGGCCCAGGCCGCCTCGCTGGCGTCGTCTTCCTCCCTCCGCCCGGCGTCGGCGCCGCCGCTGCCTGCGCCGCCGTCGCCGCGGCCTCCTCCTCGCTCCGCGCCTCCGCCCCCGCCCCCGCCTCCGCACCCCCCCTCCCCCTCCTCATCTCCGCGTGCGTCTCCTGCGTCCACGCCCGTTCCGCGTCCCTCGACGCCCGCGGCACCATCCCGATGCACGGCGCGAGCGACGCCGCCACGCCCGGCTTCGCCACCCACGTCCTCATCACCGGGCAGGACGACGCCCCGGCGGAGGCCAACGCCCTCCGCGCCGCCGTCGCCGCCGCGGACCCCCTCGCCTCCGTCGTCCCCGTCCGCGGCGGGGTCGGCCGCCCCGTCGCTGTCCCCGTCGCCACCCTCCGCGAGATCACCGACGCCGGCCGTCGCTTCGCCTCCCGTGCCGCCGTCGCCGCCCGCTCCTCCTCCTGCCCCGCCTGGACCAGCGGCCCCGGCCACCCGTCCCTCGCCGCCCTCGCCCTCGCCCCCGCCGCCCTGGGCGGCCCGGCGGTCCTCCGCCTCCCCGCCCTCGCCGCCCTCGCCGCAGAGCCCCTCGCCGGCCTCCTCCGCACCCACGTGCGCAAGACCCCGGACGGCGCCGCAGCCGCCTCCCTCGGCACCGAGACAGCGCCCCCCGCCGGCACCGCGTGCGCCTGGCGCGCCCAGGGCATCCTCCGCCTCGTGCGGGACCGCCAGGCCGGCAGGCCGGCAGCCAAGGACCGCCATTCCGCCTTCCGCACCGTCGACGCCGTGCCCCAGACCACGCCGCAGGTCCGGGCGCCCGACCCCAAGCTCGGCGCCGTCGGCCCCGCCGCCGCGTCCTGCGGCTTCCTGGACCTCCACGGCGTCGGCCCGGCGCTCGCCGCCGCCGCCGCCGCCGTCGCCTCACACCTCGAGTCCTGCCGCCCCAGCCTCCCGCCCCCCGCCCCCCTCCGCGACGCCGCGTCCCTCACCGACCCCGAGCGACGCGTCCTCCGCGACGCCAACCTCTACGCTGCCCTCCCCGACGACTTCGCCTTCGACGGCACCGGCTACAGCACCTCCACCGGCCTCTCCCAGGCATTCCACCCGGACATGGGCCGCTTCGAGGCGTCCTTCCTGGCCGAGGCCAACGACAGGAGGGCGCGGTTCAACGCCGACGTCGAGGTGGCAGAGGCGAGGGCGGAGGCAGAGGCGGCGGCCGCCGCGGCAGTGTGGGGCGCGAGGAGGGAGGGGGAGGCGCCGCCGCCGGACGCCGCCGCGTCTCTCACCCCGGGCGCCGGCGGCGGCGAGGACCAGTGGTGGTCCCACCTCCCCGCGCCGCTGGGCAAGGACGCCGAGCTCGCCCGTCCGTACTCGGAGGGCGCAGACGGCAGGGGCGCGGCAGTCCCGGCGATCCGGACCGACGAGGAGCCGGCGGCACCCTCGGCCGCCGCGGCCGCCGCCGCGAGCGACAGGCCGGCGACCAGGCCGTTCAGCGCGAGGCACCGGGCGCCGGTCACGCGGCCGGCGGACGAGGGGCAGGCGGCGGCGGGAGCGGCCAGCGAGGCAGGCGGGGATGCCGCGGCAGCCTGGTCCGGAGCGGGCTGGGAGGGACTGGCGAGCGCCGCGGCAGGAGGCGAGCCGCCAGCAGGCGATGCGGGTCATCCGCCCCTGAACCCCGAGCACGGCGCCGCGGAGTCCAAGGAGGACATGGAGTGAGCGTGGCCGTTGCCCCGACCAGCTGTGTGGCTTCACGAGCGCTCAATGTCGCGACGCCCGATGCAGCGAAAGACAATCGTTGGCGGAACCCTGAATCCGTGGGATGAAGCGCCCTTCGTCGTGCGAGGCGGGGGAGCGAATGAGCTGGCAGAGGCAGACGAAGGCAAGCACGGACCGGGTCGCTCCGCCTCGCACCCGCGCCCCAGAGGCCGTACGAACTGGCATCAGCGATGCCGCAGCGGGCCCGCCGCCCCATGCGCCGCGGCAGCTGGGATGCGTCCAGCCTGCCGGCATCGCCCGCAGTCCTCGCCGGCCTGGGTTGCGCTGCCTGCGGAATCGTCCTGGTGCTCCTGCTGCTGCTGCAGTGGCGCGCGAGTCCGGGCGGAGGGCACGCCGACCTCGTGACAGTGAACTGGGACGAGCCGGTGAAGGGGCTGGCCCGGGGAAGGAACCTGCTTGCGGAGCCCAAGGTGAGGCACCGCCGCGGCGACATCGCAAGCGCCGCTCGCTCGTCCCGCTGCTTCTAGCGCTGCCCCTGGCGCGCGCGTTTGCTCCCGCAGAGTGTGGATGCTCGCCCGCTGCATGTCCTCGTCGTCGTCGGCACCCGACCGGAGGCCGTGAAGATGGCGCCGTTGGTGTGGGCGCTCAAGAAGGACGGCCCCAAGTACGGGATCGCCACCACGGTCGTGTCAACCAAGCAGCACAGGGACATGGTGGCCAGCTTTTTGGGCCTTTTCGAGGTGGACATCGACTCGGAGATGGATCTGCCCGACACTAAGGACCGCACGCTCGCGCAGCTCACGGCCAACGTGATGACGCAGTCGGAGGGAATCTTCGAGCAGTTCAACCCGGACGTGGTGCTTGTTCAGGGCGACACGACCTCGGCCATGGCCATGGCCATGTCGGCGTTCTACAAGGGGGTCCCCGTCGGGCACGTCGAGGCCGGCCTGCGCACGTACAACCTGCGCCAGCCATCCCCCGAGGAGATGAACCGCCAGGTGATCTCGCGCATCGCGTCGATGCACTTCGCGCCGACCAAGCTGAGCGCCTGCGCGCTCCTGGCCGAGGGCGCCGACCCCGACCACGTCCTGCTCACGGGCAACTCGGTAATCGACACCTTCAAGTGGACGCTGTCCAGCGTCCTCGGCGCGGGCGTCAAGGCAAAGGGCGCGGGCGTACCCCCGGGCGAGGGCTCCGTTCTCGGCGAGCACATCACCGAGGCATTCGGCGCCGACCCGGCCCTCCTGGCGCTCCTGACCGAGACGCCGGGCGCGGGCCTCGACGGCTCCGACGTCTCCATGCCCCGCTTCACCCACAAGGACGGCCGGCAGGTGGTCCTCCTCACCGTCCACCGCCGCGAGAACCACGGCAAGCCCCTCCTCCGCATCTTCAGCGCCATCAAGACGCTGGCGGCGGAGCTCCCGCGCATCCACTTCGTCTACCCGGTGCACCCGAACCAGGCCGTCGGCGACGTGGCGGCGAAGGAGCTCGGTGGCATCGAGAACGTGCACCTCCTCCCCGCCCTCGGCTACGACGCGCTCGTCTACCTCATGTCCAAGTCCGTCCTCGTCCTCACCGACTCGGGGGGCCTCCAGGAGGAGGCCACGTACCTCGCCCGCCCCGTCCTCGTCATGCGCGAGGCCACGGAGCGCCTCGAAGGCGTCCTCGCCGGCGCCGCCACGCTCGTCGGCACCCAGACGGCGGACATCCTCTCCAGCGTGCGGGACGTCCTGTCCAACCGCAACGGCCGCTACGACGCCATGGCGCACCGCTCCCTGCCATACGGGGACGCCAAGGCGAGCGAGCGCACCCTCCACGCCCTCGCCTCGCTCAAGGGAGCCATCCTGGACCGGACGCTTCGCGAGGGGTCCGTGAGCGCGCCGGGGACGGGCACCCCCGCGGCGGTCGGCGCCGCCATCCGCTGCCCCGCGGCGCTGGCGGCAGTCGCCGAGTTCGGCGCCCCGCAGGGGCAGAAGGGGTCGCTGCGGTCGCAGCCGTAGGCACTCTGTGGGAAGCAAAGGGGTCGCTGCGGTCGCAGGCGCCCTCGCTTGAGCGGTCCGAGTGAGCGGCACGGTTTAGAATCGAGGGTCTCACGGGCACCGCTCATCCACACGCTCGTCGCACCACGCGCGGCACGCGCACAGCACTCACGCGCACAGCACTCACGCGCACAGCACTCACGCGCACAGCACTCACGCGCACAGCACTCACGCGCAAAGCACTCACGCGCAAAGCACTCACGCGCAAAGCACTCACGCGCACAGCACTCACGCGCAAAGCACTCACGCGCAAAGCACTCACGCGCACAGCACTCACGCGCACAGCAGGTCCGCCACAGCGGTGGCCGCGGGCTGGAGCCACGCCGGGACGACGCGGGGGATCATGCACAGGTTGTTCCCCAGCATGTGCACGCCCACGGGGTCGTTGGGGTAGGGCACGTAGGTGCCGAGGAGGAGCTGTGCGAAGTCGAGGGGGGCGGGGCGCGGGGCGCTGGGCGAGAGGACGCCGCGCTTGCGCAGGTCGACCTCGAGGGTCTGCAGCACGTCGTCGAGGGTCAGGTTCTGGCGGGAGGCGTCGTGCCAGCGTGCCTTCTCGTCCTCCGACTCGAAGCACCGCGCGCGCCAGACCAGGGACATGCGAAAGTCCGACGTCTTGTAGTTTCCCAGAACGGTCTCCCCGGCCGTCACCTCCCAGGTGTCGCCGCCGGTGTGCCGCAGGACGTTCTGCTCCCGGCGGCTCATGGGGGGCAGGGCGCTCCCGGGCTTGAAGCGGCGCACGCCGTGGATGGCGCGGCAGCCGTCGAGCACGATGGCCGAGTTCCTCCGGGCCTTCACCACCACGGCCTCGCCCGCCGGGCCTTCGGGGTAGAAGAAAAACTCCCCGCCCTGGTCCTGGGAGTCGTGAAGCCAGCTGACGCCCTGGATCTGGGGCACCGAGCGGTCCGCCCAGAGGCCGGACTGGTCCATCACCACGAGCAGCCACTGGGGCAGCGTGAAGCGGGTGGCACCCCACATCCAGGGCACGTCGAAGTGCATGGGAAGCTCCTGCCCCGGGAGCATCACGATGAGGTTGAGCTGGATGGGGTCGAACACCGACTTTCCCTTGCAGACCTGGGAGGCCTTGGCGATGTAGTCCTCGTCTTCGAACATGGCGCTGATGGCCGGAGTGTCGAGCTTGTCGAACATGTATCCGATGAAGGAGAGCAGCCGCGGCACCGTGGTGTTGTAGCGCTCCTGGAAGTTCCCCGGGCCGCCCGTGGAAAGGTAGTGCCGGGCCACGTCGATGCGCGACGGCAGCATGCACCGCGAAAAGTTTGCGTCTGGCGTGAGCAGCGGGTGCGCGCACCCCGGGTCGCTGGCGGGCAGCGCCTCGCCAATGTTGTCGACGGCGGCGGTGAGGTCCGCAACGGCGGTGGTGAAGGTCTTCTGGCCCTCGATGAGGCCATCGAGCTCCTTGAGCTGGTCCTCACTGAACAGATTGTTCAGGTAGTGGTACTCGAAGGGCTCGGCGCGCACCGGGACAGCGGGCTTGGCCGGGATGCGGACGGCGAACATCACCGCCGAAAGGCCGGCGAGGACGACGCCCAGCGCGAGCTTGGCCCCGTCGCACCGGAACGGCTTGTCGGCTGCCGAGGCAGGCCCTGCCTTCTTGCCGGAGCGGCCCTTCGAGGCGTCCTTGCCCATGGTCAAGAGTGCCAGGCAGGGCCGCGAAGCGATCGGCCGAGTGTTACGGTTCTGCGCGATCTGATCGGCGGTCACTGTTCGGCCCGTTACACGTAGACACAAGGGTTGCAATCAGCGCGCCGGCACAGGGGCAGGCACCGCACGGGGGCCAGTCCGAACAAGGGACCCGCGCGATGCCGATGCGCCCAGTGACGACGCACGGGCCACAAGCCGAGCATGCAACGGACGTTCTGATATGCTGCCGTGCCTGCACACTCCGCCAGGAGCGCGCGGCGGTCACGAGTCCCTGCCGATGGCGTGGATGGACGGCCGGATCGCTTCGAGGTACTGGTCCAGGTTGTCCACGCGGCCCACGGCGCCGGCCTCCACTACCCAGTACTCGGGGGCGTCCCCGGCGTTGTCGGCCGGCGCGTCGTCGTCATCCCCTGCGGGCCCGGACGCCGAGGCCGCGGCGGCGGCGGCGGCGAGCTCTCCGGTCGTGTCGTCGCACCCCAGGTAGCCCTTCTCACAGACGTCCCGGATGAGGTACTCGTCGTGGGAGACGAGGACCACGGCCCCCTCGAAGCGCCTGAGCGCCTGCCCCAGGGCGTCGAGCACGGCCACGTCCAGGTGGTGGCTTCCCTCGTCCACCAGGAAGACGTGCGGCGGCTCCCACATCACCGCCGCGAAGGCCACCTTGCTCCTCTGCCCGCCGCTCAGGGTCGACATGGGGCGCATGGGGAGCTCGCGGCACACGCCGAAGCGCGCCAGGTGCGTCCGGACGTCGAGCTCGTTGGGGATGCTGCCCTCCGGGGTGCGCTTGGTGCGGAGGAAGAAGTCGAGGGCTGACTCCCCCATCTCGAGCATGTCGACGTGGTACTGCGCGAAGTGGGCCACGCGCACCGCGGGCCGGGTGACGAGCCGGCCGGCGAGGGGGGCGGCCTCGCCCTTGAGCATCTTGAGGAGGGTGGACTTGCCCGCGCCGTTGCAGCCGAGCACGGCAATGCGGGCACGGGGGCCGATGGTCACGGTGACGTCGTTGAGAAGGTGCCTTCCGCCGGCGGGCGCGGCGCCGCCGTAGCTGAAGCTCGCGCCCTCGAGGCCGAGGAGGGCGCCGCCGCCCCCCGGCGGGGCCGCGGCGGGGAAACGGAAAACCACCTTGGGCTCGGGCGTCTCGAGGACGACGGCGTTGCGGGAGCGCTCGCCGTAGAGGCCGAACTTGAACTTCTTGCCGTTTTCCAGGCGGTATGCGCCGAGCTTCTTTTCGATGCCGATCTTGCGGGAGCGGATCTGCCCGCCCTTCATCCTGTTGTTTCCTGCCCTGGCCACCTGCGCCTTGATGTTCTCGATGGAGTCCTGCAGGTGCGCCCGCTTCATCTCCTGCGCGTCGTACATGTGCTCGCGCTTGCGCACCCACGAGTCACGCGCGGCGCGGAAGGCCGAGTAGTTGCCCGGCCAGTACTCCAGCTTCTTGTTGGTCGAGTGGAAGTAGCACACCTCTTCCACGGTGGCGTCGAGAAAGGCCCGGTTGTGGCTCACGATGACCACGGTAGCGTCGTCGATTGTCTTGACGAAGTCCTGCAGCCAAAGCACGGCGTCCATCGAAAGGTGCGTCTCCGGCTCATCCAGCAGCAGCAGGTCCGGCCGCAGGAACAGGGCCATGGCAAGCGACACGCGCATGCGCCAGCCGCCGCTGAGCTCCCGCAGCGGCCGCCTCATCTGCGCGTCGTCGAAGCCAAGGCGTGTCAGCACCCCCGCCGCCCGCGTCTCCGCCACGGCCGCGTCCGTCTGCTCCAGCATGTCGCTCAGGTCACCGAGCTCCGCGGCCAGCTCTGCCGTGCGCTCGGCGTCCGTGGAGACGTCGAGCTCCGCCATGACCCTCGCCTCCTCCTCCAGGAGGGCGCCGCGGCGCTTGTCCACGCCCAGCACGGTCTCCAGCGCCGTCTCGTCGCTCGCCGCCGCCTCGGACTGCACCATCACGGTGGTGAGGTACTTTGGGAAGAATGGGAGCCGCCGACCGGCGATGTGCCGGAGCAGCGTGGACTTGCCCACGCCGTTCCGGCCGACGAGGCCGTACCGCCGCCCGGCGCGAAACCGCAGCGTGGCGCCAACGAGCATCTCCTCCTTGTCCGACGCCATGTTCAGGTTATGGTACGTCAGGTCACGCCTCGCGCCCTCGGGCGCCCGCCCGCGCCACGCCGAGCCCGCCGCGGCGAAGATGTGAAGCTCGTCGAGCTCTGCAGCGTCGGGGTCCACGTGGAGTGTGACCTCGCCGTCGACCTCGCCCGTCGACTCGTTGTACGCCGCGGGGAGCGCCGACGCCGCGCCCGCCGCCGCCGAGGGTTCGGTGCCGGAGGCCGCCGCGGCCGAGTCGCCACCCTCGGCAGGGAGCGGCGCTCCTGCGACCTCGTCGTCCTCCCCGTCCTCCTCCGCGCTGGAGGATCCCTTCCGGGGAGCACCCTTGACCTTTGCGTTGGCCTTGCGACGGCGCTCGGCCTTGCGCCGGCTCCGGCGCCCCGCCGCTGCGGAGGTGCTCGCGACCGAGACGCTCGAATGCTCGGGCATCGCCCCGACGTCGGTGTTACCGGCCTTCATGCCCCGTGCATCGGGGGCTGCCATGGTGGCCATGGCGGCTCGGTCCCGGTCGGTCACGCCGCCAGGCACCACGGCAGCGGCGAGCACCGTCGGCCCCGCCTCAGCCTTCGCCTCGGGGGCACCGGAAGACACAAGGAGCCGAACAGCTTGCTCAACAGTATCGTCGCTTGCGTCTCCTGCGGCCGCACGGACAAGGTCAGCCAGGTCCGAGAGCGGAACGGAGGAGGCGCTGTTTTCCAGCCACTCGGCAGTGTCAGAATCGCAGCCCAGGAGCTTCTGGAGGGCCATGCTGGCCCGGGATGAGTCACGGATGCCGTATGCTTGCTCGTGTAAAGAGGCCGTCGCGGTTAGTGTCACCGGGGCTAGCGCCGGAACACAAGAGTGCTGGGGCACCAGCAATCAGGCCGCCTCTGCCGCCAATCACTCTGCTGTTGCCACCGCACCAGCCCGCGCACGAGGTCAGCGGTGCGAAATACGCACGTGAGCCAACCAGGCCCGCCAGGGCGCCGATCGGCGCAGCTGCGGAGCCCGTTGCCCCTGACTTGCTTTCAGAGCTTTCCTCCCCGGCGTAGGGCCGAGCTACCCCCCGCGCCTGCCCTCAAGGCGACGACGCTTTGTGGCGTCACCAAAGACACGCTCTGACGCAGCCCCGCACGCAGAACGTCACGGTTCCGGGTCGAGCAAAGACGAACTGAGCAGCGTCGGGCGTTTTCTCCCTTGGCCTGACTGCTCTCACGTTCGACCGTCAACACCAGCTATGGACGACGCTGACGACCGTGCGGCGCTCGCAGAGTATGAGCGCCTCTTTGAGGCCGCGTGCATCCCCCACAGGACCGCGCCGCAGGCGGCTGAGCTGGACCCGTACTCGGCGAACCTCGCGGCGGTCGCGGGCCTTGAGAAAGCGGCCAGGTCCTCCGAGATGAGGGATGTGCCGATGAGCCCTGCGATGCACCGCGCCCTCTTTGCTGTCCTGATGGAGGCATGGGAGGCAGTGCCGGTGGCTAGCGCCGAAGACCTGGAGAATATGCCCCCCGCGCCGTCAGACACGGCCCCAAGCGTGGTCACCGGGACATCCAGGCCTGGCGAGGGCGACCTTGTGCAGGCAGCTCCCGCCAAGCACCCGCGGCTGGCGTTCCTCGAGGTGGCAGGGTCGCTGTTCGCCCGGGCGGTCGCGTTCGAGGAGTTTGACGGCGACGCGGCGGCCCCCTGCGTGCCTGACGGCTTCGCCCGGGCCATCGTGCAGCGGTGCCTCTCGGCCCCGCAGGCGGAGCAGTCCCAGCTGCGGCATTGCCTTCAGTCCGCTTACAAGTTCCTCCCCCGCCTCCGCCCCCGCCTCCGGCGCACCATCGGGGAGGGCCTGCGGCAGTTCGCAGCGCGGCCCACGCCGCAGCCCGGGGTGACCACGCTCCTCGCCGTCGTGAGCGCCGTCCTGCGAGGCCTCACGCCGGGGCCCAGCGCCGAGGCCGTGGCCGGCCAGCTGCTGTCAGACTGCCTCGCGCCGCTGCACGAGACCAACGCGCTCGTCTCGGAGACCTCGTCCCTGCTGGGGATGTACCACGGCGCCCTGATGGTCGCCGTGGAGCGGGCGGTCGAGGCCGCACCATCCCGCGCCATCGGTGCCGTCGAGTTTGTGGCCGCGGCATGGCTGCCGGCCGGCTCGGCCAACTCGCCGAAGTGTGTCTTGCTCCTCCAGGAGCTCGACAGGCTCCTGGTGAGCGCCGTGCCGGAGCACCGCACGGGGGAGGCCATCGCCGCCGCGGCGGGGCTGCTGGCCGAGGCGGCGGCGTCGGAGTACTCCCGTCTCGCGCAGCGACTCCTGACCATGTTCAAGCCCGCGCCCAGCCGCGCCCGGCTCGCCCCGCACGCCCCCGCCCTGTGCCGGGTGCTCCTCCCCGGCCTCCTCCGCACCGGCTCCAAGCACTGGAACGCGACCGTGAACAAGCAGACAAGGACTGTGCTCGCCTGGCTCGCCGATTCCGATGCTGCGGCCTTTGCTAGGGAGGTCCCTGCCGCGATGCGGCGGGGCTTCGTGCCGGGAGCGGCGGCCGCGGCCGTAGGCGTTGCCCGAGGCGGCGGCGGCGGCGTGACGTCGTCGGCATCGTCCCCAGCGGAGCAGGGGGCAGCGTCGTCGAGCGCGGCGAGGCACCGAACAGCGCGCTTGACAGGGGCGGGAGGCAAAGGCCCCAGCGCAAAGCGCGCCAAGGGCGGTGGCGCGGCCGGGACAAGGGCGGCGGCGGCATCAGCCGGCGGCGGGGGCATGCCACCGCCGCCCCAGCGGTCGGCAGCGGGGGCGGCTCCATCGCTCGCCCGGCAGGCAGCGCTGCAGGCGCTGGCGCGGGAGCAAGAGCGCCGCATCCTCAACGGGGCCGGCGCGTCCAGGGAGCCGGTGCGCGCGTCGCATGACGTCGTCACCGAGGCTGGCGCCAGCAGCGGACCAGGCCCCATCGCCGCGCCTGCCGGGGGGATGGTCGGGCGTCGCCGCGGCGGTGGTGCCGCTGATGGCAGCGTCGGAGGCCTGGTCGCGTCGGGAATGGCGACGTCGGCGCCGTTTGCCCGCAAGAGCGGTGGCGTCTCTGTCACAGCGGAGCAGCCGCCTCTGACCGTGACGGGCGTGGCGCCATGGGGCGGGGGCGTGGCGTCGGCGGCGTTTGGAGGCCGCGCCCGCGTCGGCGTGTCCGGCGCCTCGAAGCTTGCGGCCGCCGCGGACGTCACGGGCTCTGCCGACGGCCCGGCCGACGACCAGGACCGCGAGGCTTCCGGTCCCGTGGGCGCGGACGGCAGCGACGATGAGGGGCCCGCGGCGGTCGCGCTGCCGGACGACGCCGACGACATGGACCGGTCGCTCGCGGCGGCTGCGGGGCACGTGCGGGACGGTTCCGCCCGGGCCCGGCTGTGGGCGTACCTTCTGTCGCTCCGCCCCGAGCCGGTGTCCGCCGAGGTGCGCGCGGCGTCCGAGGCGGCGGCCGCGCCGGTGGAGACGGCAGACGGCGCACTCGCGCTCACCCCGACGCTGCTCCCCGGGCTCAAGCTCCACGACCTCGTCTTCGGCCGCGTCCTCGGCTCGGGGTCCTTCAGCACCGTCAAGTGGTGCAAGCGCATCGTCAAGGGGGCCCCGCAGTCCGCCTGGCCCGAGTTCGCGGCCAAGGTCGTCAGCTCCGACACCATCCGGCGGCTGGGCTACGAGCGCAGCGTCGAGCGGGAGGTCGCTGTCCTCCGGCGCATGGCCCACCCAGGGGTGGCCCGCCTGGTCGCCTCCTTCCGCTTCGGCGACGGCGCATACCTCCTCCTCGAGTTCGGCGCCAGGGGGGACCTACACTCCCACATCACCACGCTGGGGTCCCTGTCGGACGACTCCGCGCGCTTCGCCGTCGGGGAGCTCGCGGCGTCGCTGTCGGCGGTCCACCGCGCCGGTTTCGCCTACGGCGACCTCAAGCCCGAGAACGTCCTGCTCACCGCCGGCGGGCACGTGAAGCTGACGGACTTTGGCGGCGCGCGGCCGGTGACCGATGCGGCGCGGGGGGCCGTCAGGGCGGAGCGGAACGTCCTGCGCCGCCTTCCCGACGGCTCCTGGCGGGCCGGACTGAAGAGCGCGGCCGCCACCGCCACGGGCCGAGCATCCGGCGCCAAGGACCCCGAGGCCGGGGCGGAAGGAGCTGAAGCCGGCAGTGACGAGGAGGAGATGGAGGAGGACGAGGACGAGGACACGAGGGTGGAGGCTACGGCGGTGTACATGGCGCCTGAACTGGTGCGCGGGGGCCAGCCGTCGGCCGCGGCGGACTGCTGGGCCCTGGGCTGCGTGCTCTACTTCGCGCTGGCCGGCCGGCCGCCCGTGTGGGCCGAGACGCAGGCGGACGTCATGCGCACCATCGTCAACTTTGACGTCTCCTCCCACTTCCCCGACGATTTCGACGCCGACGCGAGGTCGCTCGTCACCCTGCTCCTGAGCCCGGAGCCGGAGGCGCGGCTCGCCGGCGGGACGGAGGAGGACCCCCTCGCGGGGATCAAGACCCACCCGTTCTTCGCGCCGCTGGGCTGCCCCGTGGACGATCTCCACTCCCGCCCCGCTCCGCCCATGGCAGAGGGGGCCGTCGCGCCCCAGACGGACGCGCGGTGGAGCAAGCGGCAGTTCTCGATGTTCTACGCGCCGGTGCCGCATGCCAGCGACGTGGAGACGGGGCCCGTCGCACGCTCGCTCGGGGCGGCGGTGGAGGAAACGGACGTGGAGCGGGGGGCGCCGTTCGGTGCGGCGCGGCCGGGAGGCACGGCCGTGGGGCCGTTCGGCGGCGTCACGCTGCGCGGCGCGCTGCCGGTGACGGCGGAGGAGGACGAGGGCGGGGACCTCACCCAGCCGGCGGACGAGGAGGAGGAGTATGGCGAGGAGGACGGCGAGGACCTCACCGACGCGATGGAGGAGTGACGCAGCCGTTGCGTGGCGGCCCTGCGCTGCGCAACGAACACCCCGCTGTCTGAGTTTGCACGCTCGAGCACAAGCGCCGGCACACACACTGAGTGAGTCGTTCGACCCGGCTTTGGAGCACTCACACCGTAGCCAGCCGTGTCGCGGCAGCCGCGACGCCATCACGGCGCGGCACGCGTCACCTCCGAAACGTTGCGTAAAAGTCCTCCCCGCCGGGAGTGGGCGGGCGCACGGCCGCCAGGGTCCCCAGCGGTGCCCGCACCGTCACCGGGACGGGCCTGTTTCGAGCCCTGGGCAGCGGCACCTCCTCGCCCCTCGACGGGTCCACCGTCGCCGTCATCGTCCTCGTCACGATGGCCCTATCGTCGGACCTCCTCGCCCCCGTCGGGTGGTACGTCCTCCCGGGGTCCGCCTCCCGCCCGGTGACGATGTCGTAGCCAACGGGTCCGTCGCTGCGGGGCCGGTACACCGGGTCCCGGGCCCTGTCGTCCGAGGCCCGGCCCCGCCTCATCGAGTCGTGCGCCGCGCTCTTCCACGACCCTTCCGTCCCGGCGCCCGGAAGCTCCACCCGGTAGTTAGTGCGGTTGGCCGTGAGCCGGTCAAAGCCGTCGCCTGGCCGCGAGCGACGGTAGCCGCCGCCGGCGGTGGACGAGTCCTCGGTGAAAGCCTGCGTGGTGACCGTCGCGAATCGATGCCGGGATGCGTCCCTCGACTCGGTCATCGCAAGGACGCCCGAAGACTCGCCCTTGCCGGCGATGCGGCGCGTCGGGACCGTTACAACCCCGGGAGCTCGGAACGAAGAGGTCTGTGAGACAGCGGATGGGCCAGCCCAAGCACGGGTGACCAGAAGGACACTACGCTCCACCGATAACCATGCTTGCATGGCCCAGGATGCGGCGCAGGCGGTCTCACGGCGGACGATTCGAGCGGACCTTGCGCGTGCCCGTGCGAGAGGCTCCAGCCGGTTGACCGCGCCTGCGCCGCGCGCTGTGCCGCAGACAGCGACGCCCCGCCGCCGGCCGCGCAGCTCGAATCCATTTGACCAGGGGCGGAGTGGAGCCCCCACGGAAACGGCTCTGCAACCCCCAAAAAACCCTGCTGGGATGTTCGCCCCCTGGACACGCCCCCAGATCGCCCGAGGGCTGCACACCCCGCACAGGCAGTGCCCATTCAGCCCCCTGCGGCTGTCTGCGCACGGAAATCTCCGCAAGAGGCCGTTGCAGTCGCCATCCCGGCAGGGGATAGCGTCCGCCGTTGGCCTCACACCCGGACACCATGGCAGCCGCAGCTGCCGCGGCATCGTCTGCGGGGTCCGCGGGGTCGTCTCGTGCGGCGTCGCCGGGTCTCCCGGGCATCGTAACCTCGGTTCCTGCGTCTCGCTCGTCCTCGCCCGCACCGGGCGCCTCGCCCGCCAAGCCGGCGGCCCGCCCCTTCGGTCCCAGTGATGCTGTCACGTGGGTGCGGCAGGCCGTGCGCCTCACCGGGCTGCGCAAGTCCATGTGGACCGACGACCACGACAAGGTCATCGAGTCCTTCCTTTACAACCCCGAGTGCCCTCGCCTGGTCGCGTACATGTCCAAGGTTGACGGGAAGGACGAGCTGGCACTGCTGACGCCGTTCACATCAGTGCCGGTGGCGCCGAAGCAGTACTTTTACTTTGCCCGGACGAGCAACAACGCCCTGAACATGGAGAACATCCGCGCGAACGTGCAGTTCGGCCTCATCGCGGCCGGCTCCATGGACTCCCTTCTCCGCTTCCTGCGCGGCGCCGTGATGCGCTCGGTGCGCGGGTCCGTGGCGTGGCCGGAGAGCATGCGCAAGGACTTTGTGTCGCAGATGCACAAGTTCACCGCCTCGCTGGTGGAGGCCTCCAACCAGGCCAAGGGCAAGACGGTGCTCTACCTCCCCGACGAGGACCTCCCCGAGGACCCCGGGCCGGACGACGTGGACAAGGACATGTCGCAGCTGCTGGAGGACACGGTGGGGCACTGGACCCGCCAGGTCCGCGAGGTGGTCTCCCAGCAGCAGGACATGAGCTCCCAGGCCGCGGAGACGGCCGGGCCGCTCGACGAGATCCGCTTCTGGGCCCGCCGCACGGCGGACCTCTCGTCCATCGCCTCCCAGCTCGAGCAGCCCGGCGTCCGCCGCGTCGTCGCCTGCCTCCGCGCCGTCAACTCGAGCTACCTCGGGCCCTTCGGCGACCTCGCCGAGGCCATCCAGAGCGGCTCTGCCAGGGCAGAGGACAACGAGCGCTTCCTCTTCGTCCTGGAGGACGTCTGCCTCCGCATGGCCTCGGCCTCCCCGACCGAGGTCCCGGGCATCCTCCCCGACCTCCTCTCCCGCGTCCGCTTCATCAGCGAGGCCTGCGCCTACTTCCGCGACCCGGCCAAGCTCACCGGCCTCCTCCGCAAGGTCAGCAACGAGGTGATCCGCCGCTGCGTGGAGGCCATCGACCTCGACAAGGTGTTCGGCGGCGACGTTCTGGGCGCCCACGACGTCCTCGGCGACTGCCTGGCGTGCTGCCAGGCCTGGTCGGACGAGTTCCGCCGCACCACCGAGGCCGTGGGCGCCGCGCACGACCGGGCCGAGGCAGACGGCGTGCTCCTCCCCGGCTGCCGCTGGGAGCTGGAGGAGAAGACCATCTTCGCGCAGCTCAACGCCTTCCGCCAGCGCTGCCTCGACCTCATCCAGGTCTGCCTCGCCCAGGTGCAGTTCGCGCGCCGGTGCGTGCGCGGCTCCGACGCCCAGGCCCCGCTCCCCGTGTTCGGCGGCTCCCGCGGGCCCGAGGTGGCCGACGGCCTCCGCACCATCGAGGAGCAATTCACCGCCGCCATGGACCCGCTGGTGCGCAACCGCGCCGACATCCTCAACGTCAAGCGCGCCAGCTGGCCCGAGATCAACTCGGCCTTCAAGGCCGCCGTCAAGGAGCTCGACGTCATGTTCGGCAACGTTGTGGAGAACGCGTTCGAGGGCGTCGAGTCCGTCGAGCTCGCCGTCTCCCTCATCGAGGCCTTCGCCATGCTCGCCCGCCGCCCCAACATCGTCAAGGCCGCCGCCAAGCACACCCAGGGCGTGTTCGGCCTCTTCGTCTCCAAGCTCGTGGAGACCAAGGCGTACTTTGAGCGCACCGCGGACCGCCCGCCCCTGCGCCCGGAGGAGCCGCCCTTCGCCGGCGGCGCCCTGTGGACCCGCGGCATCATGGAGCCGCTGGAGCGCGACTGGATCAGGCTGGAGAAGGCGGCCGCCTTCCTCCCACGCTGCGACGAGATGGACGAGGCGGCCAGCCTCTTCCGGCAGCACCAGCTCGCGTACTCGTCGCACATCAGCCACCTCTT
>Ga0136560_1000684_pt1 | contig 17102 bp, 7 predicted proteins | sample AntRauMeHopE1497_FD_104925 | JGI IMG/M metagenome (GOLD analysis project Ga0136560, IMG submission 104925) | Saline lake microbial communities from Rauer Islands, Antarctica - Metagenome Hop E1 #497 | ecosystem: Environmental > Aquatic > Non-marine Saline and Alkaline > Saline | place... | reverse complement strand
GGCCCAGAGCATCGATGCCTCCGGCAGGGGCTAGACCGCCGGGGCGGCCGGCAGGGCCTAGGGGACCCAGACCCGGCGCACCAAACCCGCCTTCCGGCCCGGGCGTGGCTCCAGTCGTGCCGGCGACCATCGGCCCGCCCTGCTCTCCCGTCGACGTGCTTTTTGGCAGGACAGTGGGCGGAGCGGCAGGCCTTGAAGTGCTGGATGCCGTTGTGGCCGTGGGAGCAGCCGTGTGCCGCGCCGAGCCCTCAGCTGCGGACGCCCTGCTCGTGGAGCAGCTGCGCCAAGGCGGCCACCTGCACCGTGAAGAGAGCCTGAGCAGCCCGCGTGACCTGCAGGTCCTAGGTCGTATTGCGGACTGGATCACATCGCCGGACTCGGCTGGGCACCAGCTGGTACAGTCAGCTCAGGCCCGGGCCGACTCGATGGTGTCGAACGTGGTGGAGACGCTTGCGCAGGCCGGTGAGTGCGCCGTCGCTCTGGCTGAGCGCAGCGCTGGCGTCGCCGCGTGTGCTCTTCGGTGGCGCGCAGGGCTCCGCCGGTCCCGAGGCTGGCTGCTTGAGACGGCGGCAGAGAGGCTCGGTGATGCTGGATCGCTAGCAGCTGACCTGGTGGGTCCTGATGGCTTCGTGTCAGCGGCCGGCCTACCCGATGAGGCCACCCAGCTTGCAGAAGTGCGGCTTCTCGCGACCCTCATGCTTCGCATGATGACGCACAGGGTCTCTGCCTCGGTCGCATCGCTCGAGCAACTCTCGCCAGCGGAGTCTGCTGCGATGACGGAGCTCACGGCCAAGGCCCCTGAGAAGGGTCAGCTCGTCGCTGATGCCGTGTACGCCAGCATCGGGGAATCAGTCAAGCCGGGTGCCGGCGAAGACGAGGTCCGCCTTCCCACGGCGGTGGCAGTGGCATGCCTCCAGCTCAGCCAGCTGCACAGAACTGAGATGGCCTTCGAACATCTGGCCGCAACCGCTGCCGAGACCGCGAGCTCCCTCGCCGCTCAGGGGGTTGGTCTCGGGTCCATGTCCCGCGAGCACGCCTTTGCCTGTGGCAGGCGCCTCGCTGACCTCGCGCCGACCAGCAAGCAGCGGAGCGGAGCTGTCTGGGCTACCACCTACGGCGCTGCGTTCCTCGGGCAGGACATGCGCGCGGTGTCGCATCAGCAATCGCTCGGGAGCGTCGCGCTTGGAGCCAGCAGATCTGTCCAAGTGAAGGTTAATGCCCTCGAGTTGCTGCGCTGGCCAGTGCTGGCAGAGCTTGTGCAACGCTCGAGCAAGTGGAAGCAGCTGAAAACCTTCGCATCCAAAGTGTGCAAGCGCACGTTCCGGAGGCCAACGGCTTGCTGGGCGGCGGCGCCTGGCTTTGCGGGCATCGTTGGCGGGATCGCCCTCCGTGTCCTCACGGTGCTCTCCCGTCTCCCTGGCCCGGCCGGGCCAACTTTCCTCGAGGCGTTTGCTCCCGGCACAGACGCGGTTGCCCAGGAAGGCATCCCGGCTCCAGGAGCCAGATCGAACCAGGCCGTTCGTGAAGCCTTGCTCCCGCGTCTTGCAGCGAGCGGCTGTCCCGACGCAGACGAGGCAGCTCGCGCGCTCGCGGCGCTCGCTGGCAGCGGGACGCTCTCTGCCGTCGTGGCAGCTGGTGGCAGGATCGCGCCACTTCGGGAATGGATTGCCGGGGTCTTCGAGGGAATCGTGGGAGAGGAGCCAGCCAAGGCGCACGGGAAGGTTTTGCAGCTGAGAGACGATATCATGGGCGCAGTCGAGGATGTCCTGGTCAGCGCCCTTTCCCCGCCTCAAGCCCCTGCGGCCGCAGCCTCGGCTTCGAGCAGCAGGACTGCTAAGTCGGATGGCCGCGCTGCGCTCCAGCAGCGCGCGCTGCAGGCCACCCTTGCAGCATGGGCGAGCACTGGCCATGTGCCGTTCGCGCTGCTGCAACCCAGCCTCTCGGCCATGGCAGACGCCAATGGCGGCCTGGAGCATCTCCCGAGCAAGCGAGAGGCCAGGGAAGCTGCGAAGCTGGCCAAGGAGAAAGCTGCCCAGCGGGCTGCGGACCGTGCAGAGCAGCAGCGGAAGTACACCGAGAAGTACGGTGGTCCTGCGGCAGAGCCGTTTGCCCAGGCAGGAGCGAATCCAGCCGGCGCTGAGGCGGCCGCAACAACTGCACAAGCCACTGCGGCTGATCTAGGGCGTCCTGGCATCGCTGCAGCGGCCACCGGCGAGTCAGCTGGCGGGCCCTCCGACCAGACCGCCGTCGCAGATGCCGTGGCTGGTTCCCTGCCTGGGCCTACAGCTCCATCAGCCGCCAAGCTCTCAACGTGGTCCGCCCTGATGTCGAGCATGGTGGCATGGGTGGCACCGCGGCCCGGGGCAGTCGAACCTGCAGCTTCATCGACGGGCAGGGCGTCCTCCGAGACGCGCGCGGCGGCAGAGCCTTCTGCTTTGGATGGGTCCGCACAGATGCCTTCACCGGAACCCGCGCCAGCAGCCTCAGCTGCGCATTGGCCGGAATCTGCACCGCAGCCCCTTCCCGCACCGGCGGCTACCCCCGCACCGGAGCCTGCCCCCGCGCCGGAGCCTGCCCTCGCACCGGAGCCTGCCACTGCACCGGCGGCTGAGCCTGCCCCCGCACCGGCGGCTACCCCCGCACCGGAGCCTGCCCCCGCACCGGCGGCTGCCCCCGCACCGGAGCCTGCCCCCGCACCGGCGGCTACCCCCGCGCCGGAGCCTGCCCCCGCACCGGAGCCTGCCCCCGCGCCGGAGCCTGCCCCCGCACCGGAGCCTGCCCTCACACCGGAGCCTGCTCTCGCACCGGAGCCTGCCCTCGCACCCGAGCCTGCCACTGCACCGGCGGCTGAGCCTGCCCCCGCGCCGGAGCCTGCGCCTTCAATGGAGCCCGCGCCGGCCGAGCCCCCGTCTGACCTTGACTCAGATGGTGATGACGTGTGGTGAGAGCGCGCTGAAACTCGGCCCGACTGACCCCCTCTTTCACACAACGTGCTCCCGCAGCGTGTCATGCATAAGCCGCGCTGTCAAACAAGACACACTCACCTCATCACTCGTACTGCCGGCCCGCTGATCTTGGCTGCCGTGCTGGCCTCCGCACAGCTCACGGCGCATTCTCTGTGACGCCGAAGTCGCAGGAGCCCACCAGCCTGGCCCAGCATCCACGAGGCCAGCGACCCCACACCACCCTCTGGGCACGAGCCCATGCAGTCGAGCAGCACTGCCCAGTGCGCGGCTCGCCGGGGCTCAGACGCCGGCCCGAGGGTCAGCCGACGCCCGGACTCCCGGAGCACGGCAGCGTCCCTGATGGCCGTACGGATCGCAGCGGCAACGCCTGGGGCGTCCAGGGTCTCAGGCACGACGGCCGTGGTGCCGTTCACGATGAAGTCAGACGAGCCGCCAGCCCCGAAAGCCACCACAGGCACGCCGGCCGCCATGGCTTCGAGCGGCACGAGCCCGAACGTCTCCGTCTCTGACCGGAGCGAAGGGAACACCAGCACGTCCAGGTCCGCAACGGCTGCTGCGAGCTCCGCGCCGGTCAGCCTGCCGGCAAACTCCAGCGAGTGAGGCGGGCGGAAAAGGCCTAGGCGGCCGGCAAGCCGGGCCATGGGGCCCTGCATGGACCCCCAGCCGATGACCCTGAACGTCGTCGGAGGATCGTCAGCCTGGATGGCCATCGCTGCGCCGACGAGCGCGAGCCCGATGGACTTCTCCGGCTCGACCCGCCCGGCAAAGCCCACCACTCTGCGCTGTCTCGGGCGATCACTTCTGGCACGTGGCTGGGCCCCGAGACTGGGCACACCGACCGGTGCCGTGATGATGGGCAGCCGTGGCACTGCTGACAACGAGGTCACGTCGTCAAGGGAGCACCAGGGCAGGTCTGACGGACCGAGGCCCGAGGTCAGGCGCAAGTCCGTACCAATCACGCTGGTGGGCTGCGAAGCGAGCAACGCCGCTGCGTCTCGCGGCTCCAGCCCGCGCCCCCCGAGCAGCAGGCGGCCGGCGCGGCAGACTGGCACGCCCAGGGCCGAGCACCTGCCAGCCACCATGTCTCGGATCGCGCCGGACCAGGTCAGTGTCGCCGTCGCGGATTCGTCGCAGGCTCGCCGCCGCGACGACCGACCCAGCGGCGCTCTCCCTGCGATGACATCTGTGAGGCTGGCACGCGCTCCGGCCGCTTCCGCCAGCCCTGAGAACAGGACACTGTCGTCCGCTGCATCCGACGGGGACACGACGACGGTACAGCCCTCGAGGGCGCGGATCATGACAGCAGCAGACCGCAGGGCCCAGGCGGCGTGGTCAGGAAGCCAAGACGATGGTGATTGGCACGCTTCGGTCAGCGTCGCCAGCGGCAGCTTCTTGGCGCCCTCTTCTAGCCCTGGCCGGCTGCTCGCCGCGAGCGAGTCAGCCTCCGGCGGCAAAATTCCGTCCGCACCAAACGGTCGGCCGTCAGCATTCCACTTGCAAAGGGCCTCGACCGTCTGGCGAACGAGCGGGTGGCCGGGGTCCCAAAGCCCCTCCATGCCCTCGATGCCGACATCCCAGTGCCCTTTCGTGGTATTATGCATGCCACCAAGGCCTCCTCGGGTGAGCTGCGGGCGCCCCCGCAGCTGCATCGCTGCGATGAGTACGTGGCGCCGGACACCGGGCCTCACCTCGAGGGGCGGGGCCGTTCCCCCGACTCCGTCCGGCCCCACCGACCGGTGCAGCGAAGCCAGCTCTGCCCCCGCCCTGCCTGCAAGGCTGATCACATCCGGCGCCGGCTCGTTCATGGCAACGAGACGTGGCCGGGGCATTGTGGGAGCTGCGCCCCACCCACGCACGAGCCCAAGCCAGCTCGTGACCACTCCGGACAGCTGACCATCGAACCAAAAGCACACTTTGCTCGCGGGCGCAAGCACTCGGGGAGAGCTAACCGCACCACGACTGATGGCGTGCTGCATCTGCCTGCTGCTCAGGCCCGAGTACGCCGCAACGATGGGGGCAGACCGCGACAACGGGCCAACCACGAGAGCATCCGAGCCGCGCCGGCGGACCAAGCTGGAAGCTAGAAGCGGCGTGTCGGCTTCCGGCGTCGGGATGACTTCGAATGTGGCCTCCTCGATCGCCACCACGACCGTTCCCGACGACTCGCGGTCCGCTTCTGTGCCTGTGGCCATTCCTGGTGCCCCACCGCCGGAGCCTCCCGCAGCCCCTGGCCATCCGAGCTGCTGGGCCTCGGCAGCCGGGCACAAGATTGCTCCCTCGGCCAGAACCGTGGAGGCAGACACCTCGCCAGCAAGCTCCAGCCACGCAGTAAACGAAAATACACCAGGCATTGACTCTGATGGTACCAGGGGCATCGAGATCGTATTCTGGGAGCCCATGCCGACGAGGTGCAGCCTGACGCGGCAGCTTGCCCCCAGGGGGTGAGACACCCATGCAGACGCGAAGACGCGAGACCGAAACGTGCTGTTTCCCACAGGCCAACGCCCGACAACGGTCCCGCCGTCTGGAGCGCCATCGATGCGCAAGCGGAATGGAGAGCTTGCCGAGGCTGCCCAGCACACGGCCACCACAAGCAGGCCTGACCACCTTGCCATGGCCGGCCCCGGCTTGGTCGCCCCCTGGCAACCGTGCCGCGGTGCTCGCCGAGCGGCAGCGTGAGTGCTGGGTCGGCAGGGGCTGGACGTGATGCAACACGTTCGGCAGCCGGCCGGGAGGCTCTTGGTGCGATTGCCACACAAGCGGCGGGGTGACTGCGGCCGCTCCGGGGTGGTGGGCTCCTCACGCTGGGCATGTGCCGGTCGTGCCGGTGTTCGCCGCAAACGTGCAGTTCCAGGCGGTCTGCTCGCCGGGGGACACGGTGGTGAAGGTCCCACCACACCACGTGTTCGACTCGAAGACGCTATGCTCAGGGACGCAGGCGCGGCCATCGTTGAAGGACTCGAGACCAGGGAAGCGCTGCGAGTACGGCGGGGTGTCGTACCCGATGCTTTCAAGGCCCTTCCAGAGGTCGCCGCTGGTGCTGTTACACCTCTGTGACTCGAACGAAAGACCGCGGGCGTCGATGTCGACGGCAATGTCGACGTTGCGGAACGTGTTTCCCCGCACCGTGGTTCCCCGGCCGCCGCCGACGAGCACGCCCCGCTGCACGTCCTCGAACGTGCAGTTCTCGATGGTGTGCCAGCTCATCATGTCATCCAGGTAGACGGCCTGGACCGACGGATAGCCCAGGTTGCACGGCACGACGTTGCGGATGTGCCGGAACGTGCAGCCCCGCAGCGTCACGTTGGGGTTGATCCAGCCCTGGCCCGCCTGGCCGCAGGTGTAGAACGCGCCCGAGTCGCTCACCTCGGACGCGACGTGGGAGATCGTCACGTTCTCGAACAGCGTGCTCACCCCGGCCGCCTCGTTGCCGCCGCCCAGGACGCCGTTGTGCGGGCCGTGCGAGATGTCCAGGTCGCGGAAGACGTTGCCCACGCCGCCCCAGAACAGGCCCGCCTGGTACGTGCGCTTCCACCGGCCCATTCGGGTGATGGTCGCACCCTGCACGAGGACGCTGCCGGCCGCCAGCGTCCGGCTGTCTCCCGCCACAAGGCTCACGCCCATACACCCGCAGTCGGACGCCGAGCCGCCGACGATGCCGCCGGCCGTGGTTCCGGCGATGTACGTGCAGTTGGCGCCGTGCATCGCCGACTCCACGCCGCTGAGCCACACGGCGTCGCCGCCCACAACGCTCACACCGGTCCCCTTGCCGTGGCGCACGGTGAGGCCAGTCAGGTTGACGTGCGAGGCGCCGCGCAGCGACACCACCGTGTCCGCGAAGGAGACCCAGGCGCCCCCCTCCTCCCACGCCGCGCCCGCGGGCGGCTTCAGGTAGAGCAAGGAGGCGGCCCTGTCGAAGTAGAACTCCCCGTGCACCTCGTCGTCGAGCTCGCTGAGCAGATTCACGCCGTAGAAACGAGCCTTGGCCTTGACGTCCACCGACGGGCTGAAGGTGAGACGCGACTGGCCGGCGCCAGCGGCGGACGCGCCCGTGAGGGTGGTGTACGTGTCCCACCAGCCGAAGAACCAGTACCCGTGCAGAGCCGGCGCGGCCTCCTTCGCCCAGGCCAGCGGGCGCGTGGAGTTCGCGACGAAGGCGCTGCTGCCGCCGGCAACCGCGTACTCGAATCGCCACGTGCCATTCGGCCACACGTTGGGCCAGCGAGCGAGGTAGGGAGACGCGCCGTCGAGGTACACGGCCGACATGTTGTGCTGGCAGTCCTTGAGCCCCCCGCTGACCATGGTCCCAGTGTCCGGCGCACCCGCGATGTCCGCCACCAGCGCGCCCTTGGCGCCACCAGACCACGGCTTGAAGCTCGCCTTGGGGACGAAAAGCCCTCCGGAGATGACGGCCTTGCCGGGGTTGTCCGCCCTCCACACCACAGGGTTGGACGGAGACGGACCGGAGTCCTCCGCCGAGAGCTCAAACGCAGAGAAGCCGCTAGCCTGCCGCGTCCACGTGCCGTCGAGGAGCACCACCTCGGCAGTCGGGGAACCAGGGGCGGCTGCCGGACAACGGCCGCCCTCGGATCCATCGCAGTCGCTGCGCTGATCCCGCAGAAGCGACCGCACAGCAGAGCGTGCTGTCTCGAGCGACTGGAATGGCTTCTGCCTGGACGTGCCGGGGTTGCTGTCCGAGCCCGATGGCGAGACGAAAAAGGTGGTTGCTGCCGAGGCCAGCGAGGCCGAGAGAGCCAAAGCTGCGAGCGCGCGCATGCTAGTCGCCGAGACCGCGGCTGCCAGCAAGATGCCCACGCAGCTGTCGCGACAGTGTGCGCTCCCTCCGGCAAACGGGCGCCGCAGGGCAGAGAGCCTTGAGATCCGTCCGGCCGCGCCGCGGCCCGCGCACATCGACGCACAGGACGCGCTGCGCTGCTGCGGAGAGCGCCAGCGATGCAGTCATCTGTTCGCCGCGCCGCCGAGCGTGAGATGCTTGTCCGTTCTGCTCCAGAAAGGGCACCGGATGACCCGACCCCGGAGTCTGAGCGCCTGCTGCCGGCCCTCCGCCTCGGCCCATGCGGCAGCCACGCCACCCCTTGGTGTGAAGGATATGCGGCACGCTGCTTTGGCGGTGCTTGCACGCTCAGCGATGATCCCCAGCGCTGGAGGCCGGCGGCGGCACGATTCGAACCGTCGTACGCCGCGTAGCTCGGCCGCCAGCCACTCTGCTCTCCCCCAACGCCACTGATACCCATTGCAGGCACGGCCCGCAACGCATCACGGAGGCTTTGGGGTGCCGGTGCACTGGGGAGCGCCCCTAGGCCCGGAGTCTGGCACCGCCCCGCCACGGTCGCAGGGGGAGCGTATGCCAGGGCGCTGTCCGGCGGGAGCAAGGAAGAGGACAACGCGGGATCACCAGGCGCGCCCGCGCAAGGCCTCTGGGACCGCTTTACCGCGTCGCTCGTGTCGACGTTTGGCGGGGACAAGGAGATGGCCAAGAAGGACGGAGGCTCCACCCGCTGGCTCATGATGGCCCCGGCGTTCCTCACTCACATGTGCATCGGCCACCCGTACGCGTGGTCGGTGATGTCGAGCCCGCTCACCCGCGAGCTCGGCGTGGTGGCCTCGTCGTCGGCCGACTGGTCGCTGTCGGAGGCCACGCTGCCCATCTCACTCGTCTTCGCCCTCCAGGGCCTCTCCGCCGCGGCGGCCGGCCCCTGGCTCGCGAACATCGGCCCCCGTGCGTCCATGATGCTGGCCGCGGGGTGCTTCTCCAGCGGCCTCGGCCTCGCCGCCGCCGGCGTCGCCACCCACAACCTCGGCCTCCTGTACCTCGGGTACGGCGTGCTCGGCGGGACGGGCGTCGGGCTGGGGTACACGCCCCCGATCCAGACGCTCATCAACTGGTTCCCGGACCGCCGGGGCCTCGCCTCGGGGGTGACCATCGCGGGCTTTGGCAGCGGCGCCCTGCTCTTCGCGCCCGCCGCGCAGCGCCTGCTCAACCACTTCCAGACGGCGCCCGAGTTCGCCGGGGCGCTCGCCGGCACCGCGGTGGAGGAGGACGGCGGCAGGACCTTCGTGCGCGACTCGGCAGAGGCCCTTCGCGAGGTGGTGGAGGCCACTTCGGCCACACTCGGGGAGGCGGGCCTGGGCTCCCTCGCCGAGGGCTACTACTACGTGGGAACCGGCTCTACCGGCGTGGCGGAGTCGCTCGCGCTCTTCGGCGGCGTGTACGGGGCCATCATGGCGGCGTCGGCGCTGGCCATCCGGCGGCCGTGGGAGGGATTCGAGCCGCCGGCGGGCGCTGCCGACGGATCGGGCGGTGGCTCCGCGGCGGCCGGCGGCGTCCCGGCCGCGCCCGGGAACGTGAACCCGGCCACGGTGATCAGGACGCCCCAGTTCTGGCTCCTCGGCACCTCCTTCATCGGCCTCGCCTCGGGCGGCATGGCCCTCCTCGCCGTGGCCAAGCCCCTGGTGAAGGACGTCTTCGTCTCCTCCGGCGCCGCCACCTCGGACTTCGCATCCACCTTCCTCATGCTCCTCGCGGCCGGCAACCTGGCCGGCCGCCTCGGCTGGGCCGCCGTGTCGGACCGGATCGGGCGCCGCAACACCTTCATCCTCTTCACCGCCGGCTCCATCCCGCTCTACTTCGTCGCTCCCTACCTCGTGGCCGACGTCGTGGCGACCGGCTCCCAGGCCTCCCTCGCTGCCTACGCCGCCTGCTGCACCCTCGCCATCTCATTCATGGGCGGCACCTACGCCATCCTCCCGGCCTACGAGTCGGACATGTTCGGATCCAAGCACGTGGGCGCCAACCACGGCCGCATGCTCCTCTGCTCCAGCGCCGCCGCCCTGGCCGGGCCGGGGGCGCTCATGACCCTCCGCCAGCGGTCCACCGACACGGCCGTGGAGGACCTCCTGTCCAAGGCCGACCCGGCCGCCTTCGCGGAGCGCTTCCGCGCCCCCATCGAGGACGCCGCGCGGCTCATCGAGCAGAAGCGCGTAACCATCACCTCCCTCCTCGAGGTCTGCCCCCCCGGCACGCCCGACCCCACGCCCTTCCTGTACGACACCACCATGCAGACAATGGCGGGCGTCATGGCGGCCGCGACCCTCACGCACCTGGCAATGAAGCCCGTGGACCCCAAGTTCTACGAGGAGAACCAGGCGGCGGCGGCGGCGGCGGCGGCGGCTGCAGGCACCACCGAGGGCACGCCGCTGACCATTGACGCCGAGGCTCTGAGCGCCGAACTCAAGGCCGCAGCACCGGCCGAGCAGGGCCAGGCATCACCCGACGCCGCCGCCGCCGCTGGGCGATCCCAGCCCGACGGCGCGAAGCGCTGAGGAGCGCGGCTCCAGCAACTTGCGCACGGCTGCTTGTGCTTGCGATTCCGGGAGCATGCGTGTGATTGTGTGAGGGCGTGCTTGTGATGCAAGAGAGGACCGCAACGCAGGTGCGAGCCGACCTGGCGGCGGCCGAAAGCAGGCTCGCCGCCGAACTGACGTTGCTCGCCGCTGTGGCCAGACGGCTGCCGGCACACTCGCGGGGGCAGGACCCGCCGCACGCCCCTTGTGAAGGTGCGTGCCGCAGGACCCCCGCGTCAGCAGGGCACGCTCTCCCGGCCGCAGGTGTCATGCTCAGGGCGTCGGTCGCTGGAGCCGTCAAGAACGCGGCGGCTGTTCGCGCCGTCCCTGTGCTGCCAGCCACTGTCCTGGGCGTCCAGCCCCCGGCGGTGGATGAGTCCCTTCGTGTCGGGCGCCTTGTGGTGACAATGGCGTACGAGGAGGCGCAGGCCAACGCTTGGGTGGCGCGAAGGCTGCTCGGCCGTCAGGCCTCGGCGCGGTTTGAGGCGACCGGGGCGATGCCCGGCGAGGACGAGTGGCTGGCCCCGCAAGAGTGCAAGGCCCACCTCCCCGTGAGGAGGGGCAGGGGCGTCCGCCCCGGCCTCCAGGCGGAGGTCGCCGCGTCGTCTCGACGGGCGTGTGATGCACCCGCCCTCGTGGGCTTTGACAGCGAGGACACGCCCCACTTCCTGCGGCAGGGACCCATGGACGGGCTGGCCCTTGTGCAGGTGTCTTGCGGGGACTCGGTCCTGTTGTGGCCGGCCAGGAAAAGCCGGCCGCTGCCGGCGCTGCTGAACGCAGTCCTCGAGTCCGAGGTCCTCCTGAAGGTTGGCGTCGGGATCGCCGACGACGTAGAGGCGCTGGAAACGGACACCGGGACCCGGTGCAGATACGCGATGGAGCTCTCGATGCCGCACACGGTCGGCCTGCTCGCGGGCGTCCTTGACGAGCACACGCACGACGTGGCTGGCGTGCTCTCCGTCGGCTCGAGCCAGCAGCTCCCCCTGGAGCTCCGCACGTGGCGCCCAAAGGGCGGCGCGTGGGGCGCCGACGGCGCTTCCCGTCGTCAGCGAGGCCGGCGCCCAAGCGCTGGCCGCGGCGGCCTGGCGGGGCTGCCGCACGTGGCAGAGACCCTCGAGCGGCTGGACCTCATCCGCGGGGTCAACAAGGTGGGCCTCTCGCGGCTGTCCGAGCACTGGTGCGGAGTTCGCTCGTGGAAGCGGTCGTCCCTGCAAATGAGCGACTGGGGATCGCTCCCGCTCAAGTCGAGGCAGCTCCAGTACGCCGCCCTGGACGCGTGGGCGGGTGCTGCAATCGCAGGCGCCATGGCCGCTGACGGTGCCCTGGACGTAGGGCTCGCACGGGCCCTGGCCGAGCCCGCTTCCATGACTCCGCCCAAGATCTGACCGAGTGACGAGAGAGTGCCCCATGTACCGACCCGAACACGAAGCAGCGCACGAGCCCCCCGACTCCTCGGTGTCTTTGGCCAAAACGCCCGCGGCACCGCTCAGGCTCGTTGCGCCCCTCTCTGCTTGCCTTCGTCCCCGCCACCCTCGGCTACACCGCGACCTCGACCTCAACCGCGCATCCATTGACCCACACTCGTGGGCCCCTTCGTGCTGCAGCAACCCAGAGAGGCGCGAACGCGCCCCGGGCGAGGATGGCCGGACGGACCTCGTCTCCGAGCCTCGGCGTGCTGTTCCTTTCCCAGGGCGGCCGAGTCCTGGCGCAGCACGCCACGGGCCGCGCTATCTCGTCGATCGCTGCAGGCTTGGTGTTCTCCTTCTCGGAGCGGTGCTCGCTGTCGTCCCTGGGCCGCCGCCCCGCGGCGATTGCGTTTGCCGACCTGACGGTGGCCCTCGCGAGGGCCGGAAGCATTAGGGTCTTGGTTGTGATCCATCACCATGGCGTCGAGCTTCAGCTTCCCGGGGCTCTCAGCACTGTGGCCGAGGCGCTGGCGGCAGCCGTGGCCGACCTCGTGGAAACGACCAGGGCCGAACCGACCCTGCCTCGGATCCCTGAGAGGTTTGATGAGGTGCTAGCGCTCGCTAAGCAGCACCTCCTGAAGAAGGCAGTCTTGCGGTGCGGCACTGGTCTGGGGGTGGCGGCTGTGGCGGCCTCGGCGCGGGAAATCTGGGCGCTCGCTGGCGTTCACCAGGACGGGACGTCGGATGAGGCGACGCTGCGCGTGTTCTCAGCCGACTCAGCACCGCCGTCGGCGTGCGAAAAGGTCGAGGCGGTCAGCGACGCCGGACGCTCCCTCGCCGAGGCGGGAGGCGCGGTGCTTGCGCTCGCCGGGCGCCTCGGCGGCAGCGGCGGTGCCTGGGACCCGACGGCGGTGGCTGTGCGCGTGTCCGCCAAGGACGCTTCGGGGCTTTGCTCCGTCGACGTGGCGTCGGTGTCGCTGGCGCCCGGGCCCGCCTCTGGACAGGCCGCCGGGTTGCCTGCCGAGGGTGGCCCCGCTTCCGCGGCCGATGTTCCGCCGAGCGTGGTCACCTCGGCCACGCACGGTGCGGGGGGTCACGCCGTGTCGGCGGCCCTCGCCGGGGCAGCGAGCCTGCTCAACCGCTGCAGCCCCGGCTGGCGGGCTGCCCTCCGCCCCGGGCTGGAGGTCGGGGGCTGCACGGGCTCGCCTCTCAGGGAGCTCGCGGAGGAGGAAGAGGAGGGCGCAACGTCCGCGGTGTCTGACATGGGGTGGGCTGACGTGCGGGCGGTGTGGAGGGACCCGGAGACCGACGCCGCGTGGAGCAGCGACGATGACGGCTCCGACGACGTTGCACGGCCCTCGGGCGCCAGGCCCGCGCCGGGATTTAGCTCTGGCGCGTCCGGGCCAGCGCTTCGAGGCGACGACGTTGATGTCACGGAGGCTGAGGTGCTTGGGAGCGACGGCGTGTAGCGCACTGCCTCCAGAACAGCGAACAGGCTGTGCCATCAGCCGCGGTCGCATTGCAAAGCTGCCCCGCTCGCGTGGGCAGACCGAATGGGCGCATCGCCCGTGATCCCATGACTCGCCTTGAAGCGTCATCACACAACTTGTGCCTCGCAGTCCAATTCCGTGCCCCCGGCACGTGTCATCACACCTTACGCACCGTCGTCGTCCGGCCCGGCGGCGTAGCCATCGTCCTCAGCCCAGAACCCTGGTGCCCACCCGCGGCTTTCATGGGCCACTCCTTGCCGCCCATCCCCAGTGGCAGCTTGCTGGCCACGCTGGGCCGCGTCCCCGAACAGCACTGTCGGCCGAACAACTCCCGTCGTGGAAGCGACGCGTCGCCTCGGCCGAGCCGGCGACGCCGTCAGTGCCGGGGAGGCCTCCTCAGTACTGACCGAGAAGGCACGGGCCATAGCCCGCGGCGGCACTCGCAGCGCCAGCATATCACAAGGGTCACCGAGCCCGCTGCGCTGGGGGGGCGTCTCGCAGGCCGGCCGCATCACCGGCGTCAGAGGCTCCGCGATTGCCGTCGCGTCCGTGGCCCAGCCGCCCGATGCTGAGCGATCTGGTGGACTGAACGCACGGATTCGAGCAGGAGATGGTGGGCGGTAGCTCGTGGACGGCGGCTCGCGAGCGACGCTACGGACGGTCGCAGGCGATGCCGCAACCACCGCCTCCAAGGCTCGGCGCTCCGCTTCTTCGCACGAGCTGGCGGCAAAGAGGAGTTCAAGCGTGCTGCCAGGAGGAACGGGGCTGGGATTCACCACAGGAGCAAGCAGCAGCATGCTGCGCCGGGTGACGACGCAAGGCGGCAGCCTTGTGCTTGCGCTTGTCTCGCGCGGCCGACGACACCGAGGCATCTTTACAAAAGAAAATGCGAGGCTTGATCAGCCCACAGCCTCGAGTTGGGACGAGGGTGCCCCTTGCGGAAACGGGGTCTGACCTCTGCCGCTTGCAGGTTTTGGGTGTCAGACCAAGTCTGCCATCGCTGGTATGCCAACGCGATGATGAGAGCCCGATGAGCATGGCACGGGACCGGGGAAGGCAGGAGGGCGAGCGGGGAGCGTGATGACGTCCAGCAGTCGCTCCGGCCGACGGAGACTTTGATGATGCCCCGACCAACGTTGCCGCGTCCCGTGGCGGGCTTCCCCGCGAGCGATTGACTTCCAGCGCACAAGTTCACTCCCGGCAATGGTTTCGGGCGAATGCCATGGACCCGGGCTCCCGAGAGCGCTTCCTTTCTGGCTCGGAGCGGCGGAAACAGTGAGACACGCGCCTCTGCTTGAAGCGCGCGCCCTGGCCACACCGCGAGGCTTCGCAGAAACCTGAAGCTCAAGGCCACCCCCTCACTAGCATAGTTTTACCAGCAGGGCCCAGCAGCGGACGCGCAGGCGCCCCCAGGAACTTGCAGCAAACGCACAGGCCGAGCTCGCCGGCCAAGTGACGTCCGCCAGCGCGAACGGCGGTCGTCTGGCCAAGCATGCGGAGGCTCCTGCCGCTCGGATGCATCCTGTTGCTGGTGATTGCATTTTGCCGCGGTGATGACCCCGGTGAGAAATCCCCATGGCTTGAAGCGAAGGTTTTGCCGTCGGACAGGCGCCGAGTGCCTGCGCCAGTGACAGGCCTTCACGGGGGCGCAGACGTGCCCGGTCGCTCTTACTATATGCCAATTGCACTCGCTTTGCCCTCGATGTGCTGTCTGTTCGTACGCGGCCTCGCTGCGCAGACAGGCAACACATCACGACCTCGGCCTACCGCGAGGACAGGATCGACCTTCGCTTCAAGTTTGGAAGGAACACTTATACGGAACTGCGCGGGCGCGATGAGGACGAGGTATGGGGCGGTGAGCGCCGCGGCGGAAGCGGCTGGCCTCGTCAAACACTGGCTGGCACGGCCATCCCCCGGCGCAGCAGCGACGCACGGCGCCGTACCGCCATGCCCCTAGTGCGTTCGTCTGCTCTGGCGCAGGTCGCGGCTCCTCGGACGTGACCGCTTGCGGAAACAGGTACGTCGGAACAGCGTTTGAGTTCAAGACGACGATGCGTGTTCACGAAGTGGTCATTCAGTTCCGTGGGAGCGACCGCGACGACTGGCAGAAGGCCCGCGGGATGTACGTAACGGTCGGCAACAACGCCGGCCATAACGACGCTCGATTCGGGCCGACGGGCTATGAAAAGTGCACGGACACCGATGCCTGGGATGGCTCCGACGGCTGGAGCACGATCCGTCACTCTGACTTGAGCCGGTCCGGCAGGTTTGTGAGCGTCATCGCCAAGAGCAACAACTGCGACTGCGACGACAGGCGGCGTAGCCTAGCGGCGGCGGGCAACTCCTCGCGTGGCGGCCGCAGGCTCTGGTCTTGCAACCAGATGGCATGCGCGCGGACGTACCTGGAAGATGCCTACGCGTACCAGTACTCGTGTGGCGCGGGCACCTACCCGGCAGACCCGCAATCGATCGCCGACGGAAACTGCAAGTCGTGCGAGAACGGCTTCTGGTGCCCCGGTGGCGTTCTCGGCGCCGCAGCTAGCACGTACCGCAGCGCCTGCCCCAGCCACACCGTCGGGACCGGGACCCGCAAGACGACGCAGGCCAACGGATGCAAGCCTTGTGACCCCGGCACGGTCCTGATCGGTGGGACGTGCGTGGCGTGCTCGGCCGGCAGCCACTGCCCCAGCGGAGCCTCAGCAGAGCAGCCTTGCCCTGCCGGATCCGTGTGCGCCACCCCGGCCCAGAAGCAGGCGTGCCCGGGCAACAGGTACTGCCCGCAAGGCTCCACGTCTGGGCAGGACTGCCCCGGCGGCAGCGTCTGCACCGCGTCCGCCGCCAGCGAGTGCCCGGCCGGAAAGGTGTGCCCCGCTGGCCAGAATGCCGCGGACCCCTGCCCTGTCGGTAGCTTCTGTCCCATCAGCTCGGCGGCGGGCTCGCCGTGCAGCGAAGGCGAGTACTGCCCCCAGGGCTCGGCCGCGGCCCAGGCCTGCCCGATGGGGCATTTCTGCACTGGCGGGTCCAAGGCGGCGTGCCCCGTCGCCACCTTCGGGGCGGTGACGGGCCTCTCGGCGCAGTCCCAGTGCTCTCCCTGCCCGGCCAATACGTACGGCTTCCAGGCCGGAACGAGCAGCGCCGCTGCCGCCTGCCGTGACTGCCTTGCCGGCACGGCCAGCGCTGAGAGGTCCCTGGCATGCTTCCCTCTCCTCACCGCCATGGAGGCCACCGACCCGGGCAGCGTGGCCACCGGCTTCACGGCTCTCGACCGGCTGGAGCTCAGGTTCGGCGCGGTGCCCGCGAGCTCCGCCGGTGTGGTCGGTCATCCCGACGTTAGTGCGGCTGCCAGCTCGGTGCACGGCGTCGGGGTATACGCCGTGATGGTCTTCTGGTCGACAGACCCGTCCGATGGCGCGGTGCACTGCTCCTCCGGCGACCCGGCCGTCCGTGCAGCGGTGGCTGCCATCGCGGGGGTACCGGCCGCATCGATCCTGAACACGCTATTGCTCGGGGACGGCAAAGCGCAGATCGAGGCCACCTGGCCGGGCGGCGGCACGGACCTGAGGATCGAGATCAAGGACCCCAACGGCGTCGACACCTCCCTCATCGCGTCCGACGCCGGCATCCTCCACGCCTTCCCGGCCCCCGGGGCCATCGCTTCGACCTCGGACTCCTCCAGCACGCACGGCCTCATGACGGCGAACCAGGTGGTCCTCGCCGGAACCTGGGGCGTCGCCACGAGGCCCGCGCTGGTGTCGGCGCTCCTTCGCGACACCGGCCGCGCCGAGGGCCTGGGGGTCGGCGACACGATTGAGCTCCAGTTCAACCAGGAGATCGCGGGCAAGCGGCTCTCCCAGATCGGCTCGGGCCCGGCCGGC
>Ga0136560_1000683_pt1 | contig 17141 bp, 5 predicted proteins | sample AntRauMeHopE1497_FD_104925 | JGI IMG/M metagenome (GOLD analysis project Ga0136560, IMG submission 104925) | Saline lake microbial communities from Rauer Islands, Antarctica - Metagenome Hop E1 #497 | ecosystem: Environmental > Aquatic > Non-marine Saline and Alkaline > Saline | place... | reverse complement strand
CCGGGGCATCAACGAGGGCGGCATCGCCATGGAAGCGAACAACTGGCACGCATCGGTGAGAGGTCCTGCCGGCGCGCCGAGTCGGCCACAGGCTCCGAGGCACTCGGCGGCAGCAGCAGCAGTTCGGCGAGCACGAGCCAAATCCAGTGGAATCTCAAGAAACAAGCCAACTCGGGCCCCAAGGCGGTACGTCGTGCCTGTCCCGCCCCGCAGGTGTCCATCGGTGTCATGCTCTGGCCCGTCTTCATGACCGTCGTGCTGACGACGCTGGTGGTGCTCGCCCTGGAGCGCTCCTTCCGGGAAGCGCTTCCGTGCGTCTTTTCGGTGTCCCGCAGCGCCAATTCGGTGTGCGGATCGTCTCAGATCACGCTGAAGCCGGGGCTAGTCCCCACTTCGGACCTATGGGCCCGCCGCTCGGCCGCCAAAGTCGGGATGCTCGTCGTGCTCCCGCTTGTGCTGGCCGCCGTTGTCAGCGGGGGCGCGAACGACTCGCTGGATGAGGCCGCGATGATCTCTTCAGGCAGCAGCACCGGCCTCTGGTCTTCGGTGATGGGCGCCCTGGGGCAGCGAGGGGCGCGCGAGGATTTCCGGTGGCTCGACGAGGAGTGGATCGCCACCAGCCGCGGTGCTTCCGTGCCTGGCTCAGCCTTGGCCCAGGTGCAGCTGATGTCCGCCCTCCTGGGCACGCCCGGCGCGGTGGTCGGCGTGCACGAGGGGCGGGAGTGGGCGCTGTGCAACTCGTCGTCGGCCCGGCGCGGGGAGCCGGGCGCGCACTACGTGGGCATCCGGCCGGCGATGTGGATCCTCGAGGCCCCCGGCCCGGACTCGGGGGAGCAGGGCGGCGCGGCTCCGGCGTCGTCGCAGGAGCTCGCTGCCGAGGGCCTCGTCCGGCGCGTGGCGGCCGCTGTTGCCGCCGCAGAGTCACTGGCCCGCGACGAGCGATGGATCACTGCGGAGCAGCAGCCGAACGGCAGCAAGGGTGCCCGGGGCGCCTCTGTGGGCGCCGATTCGGTGCACGCGGCGCTGCTCAAGGCGCTGCCCCTGGCCGAGTACCGGGAGGTCGTGATGATGGCGCAGTGCGTGGCCCCCGGCGCATCGGTGGCTCTGGCCGAGCGGCTGCGCGCGGCGGAGCTCCGGTGCCGCTCGCCGCGCGAGGTCGCCCCCTTCGCCCCGGACGAGGAGTGGGCGTCCTGCGTGCTCCGCCGAGCGGCGGCGGCCGGCCCGCTGCCCAGACCCGGCACCTGCGAGGCGCTCGCCCGGCTCGCGGGCGACAAGCTCGCCGGCGAAGGCCCGGCCGCCCTGCAGAAGCTGCTGTCGAGCCCGTGGGCAGAGTACGTCCTGTCACAGCTTGTGGCCGGGCAGGCTATCAGCCGCAGCTCGGTCGGAGTCGGCACCGTCAGCCACGACGGTAAGACGGCCCTCGCCCCGAACCCCCCCAGGTCGGCCCGCGCCGCCCCTGCAGAGTCTCCGTGGCTCCGTTACGGCGCGGCCGCGCCCCTGGCTCGCCTCCGCACCCTTGCGGCCAGAAGCGACGATGCCATGTTCGCCCTGGCCGAGCTGCCGTGGGAGCAGCTCCCCGGGCCACTGTCGGACCCCTCCTTCGCGGGGCTCAGCGAGCAGTCCTCCGACGCGTGGCTGCGCTCCAGGTGGTGGTGGGCGTCCGCGGCCGCGATACTCGCGTCCGGGCTCGCCTGGACGCTGGGCGCGGCGCTGCTGGTGTCGCTGCCTCCCCAGCGGTCCCTAAGGGAGCTGAGGTTCGCGCCGGCGCTGCGGTGCATCCCCGGCTGCCTGACAGGGTGGTCGCTCACCGCGGGCGATGCCTCCCGGGTAGGGCTGGGGGCGTCCGCGTTCGCCGCGCTGCTCGCCTTCCTCGGGAGCGGGCTGCTGGCGTCGGCAGCGGTGGCTGGCGCGACCGCGGCCGTGACGGCGCTTGCCTCGACGTGGCTCCGGGGCAAGGCGGACGAGCTGCTGGAGGCCCTGCCCAACGCGGCAGACCACCGGTGCGAGGCAGAATTCGCGCTAGTGACGAGCCGCCTCGCCCTAGGCACGTATGGTGCGGCCCTGGCCGCGGTTACCCTCCTGGGCGCAGAGGCGGTCCTGGGCGACCCGGGCAGCCCGGCGTGGCGGACGGCCCGCGGCCTGCCGCTCGTGGCCTGCTTCCTCCTGGTCACCGTGATGCACCAGACCTCCCTGCGCGGCCTGACGTGGGCGCCCGTGACCGGCGAGCCATCCGTGGCCGTGGTGCTCGCCTTTGCCGCCGCCTTCCTGGCCCTCTACGCTGTGTCCTTCGTCGCCCCGGTGGACAGCTCCACGGCCGAGTGGGGCGAGCCGCTGGTCCTCGGACTCGCGGCCCTGACCACGGCGCCGCTGCAGGTCCTCGTCCTGTCCGCGAGCGCCCTCTTCGTCGGCCTGCACGGGCCCGTGAGCGCCGCGTCCGACACTCTGTCACGGCTTGCCAAGGACGTCCTATCCAACCATCGCGACTCAGAGGTGCTGTCGGACGAGCTGGAGGCGGCGCAGTCCCGTGCGGCGCGGTGGCCGTGGGGCTGCGCTCGCGCGGCGCTGAGCTGCGCCGGCGCGGTGTCGCAGCTGGGCAGGCGGGCGGCTCCAGTCTTGCCGCGCTGGCTGGTGGGCACCGACGAGACGGCTGACGCGGGCGAGGCGCCGCCCGTCGGCGCCGACGCCGCGTCGCTGTTCGTCTTTGCGGCCGAGGTTGTGGTCTGCTCCCTGATCTCCGTCCCGGCGACCCTGTGGGCCATGCGGGGCGGGGAGCTGCTCCGCCGTTTCCTGGTCCTGAACTCCTTCGCAGGGCACGAGCAGGCTCGGTCGTCGCTCGGGGTCGTCGTGCTCCTCCTGGCCGCCAGCGCCGTCACGGTCATGTGCGTCATCCCGCTCTTCTGGCTCTACCGCCTGGCGGTGGACCGCGCGGTGCCCCTCGTCCGCATCCTCTTCCGACGGCCCGTCGTCAACGTCGACGTCCCCGCCCACATCTTCCCCGCCGCGCACCAGCACAGCATCCAGGAGCAGCTCAGGGACATCGCCGCCCTCCTCGCCGTCGACCTCAACCTCTACCGGCCAGGCCCCCCGGCTCCGCGCGGCCCGGCCGCCCGGTTCGCTCTGCCAGAGGGGCAGCCGGACGGAGGCGGCGTCGACGTGTCCGCCGCCGGCGACGGCCGCGCCGGGAGCGGCCTGCGGACAGCCTCAGCGGACAGCGCGAGTGCCCGCCGCCTTCGTCGGCCTGCCCACACTGCCGCTGCCGACGCCGCTGCCGAAGACGACGACGAGCAGCCGGTGCCCCCGGAGCTGGCAGCACTGCTCACGGACCTCGCCGACCCCCAGCAGTCGTCGTGGCTGCAGCGTCGGACGCTGTGGCTCGAGGCCGTGCGGGCCGCCACCGCGCCCGCCGCTCTCGAGGCCGCGGGGCGGCGGTGGGGCTCCATCAGGGTCGGCCTGACGGCCGTGATGCCGGCCCTCCGCCTGCTCCTCGGCAGCGCGCCGCTTGTCGACGAGCAGCCGATCCGCTTCAGGACCGAGGGGCGCGTGCGCGGCGGCACAGACGAGGGGGGCCGGGGGGGGGCGGGCCTGGCCGGCCCCGGCGCGCAGGGCCGGCCCCAGCTCTCGCGCGCAACCAGCGCGGGCGGGTCGCAGGGCGGCGCTTGGACCCGCCACAGCGCGCGCATGGCCATCCTGCACGCTCTCGGGGCCCTGGAGCTCCGGGACGCCCGGCTCGCCGGGGGCTCCGAGGCCGGCTTCTCCACGGGCGGGACGTCGGCAACGATGCACAACTTCCGCCCCGCCGCGTGGCTGGTCCGGCGGTGCACGGCCATCATCCGCGACCGGCGGGGCTGGATCTGGGAGGCGGAGGCGGCGCTGCAGTGGATCACCGCGATCCAAAAGACGCTTGCGCTGTCGCAGCACCTGCTCCGGACCTCTGCGCTGTCCCTGTCCGTCGGGGTGGAGCTGGCGTTCCTGGGGGCAGGGGCGGACGCGGCCATGGCCGCGAGGGAGGTGTCGCTCGCCGGCCTCCGCCTCGAGGTCTCCCGCGTCCACCGCATGACAGGCCTCGGCGGCGTGCCGCTCCACGCCCTCCTCCACCGGCGCACCCCGATCCTCAACGTCGGCCTGCGCTCTCTCACGATCGACCTCACCTCCCGGTCCGCCGTCCCCGTTGCCTCACCGCTGCGCCTCCCGAGCCTCTCGGCGAGCCGGGGGGGGCTCGTCGTGGCCGAGATGACCGCCGCCATCCGACGGGTGCTGAGGGCGCCGGACCACGAGGGGCCGGACCCGCTCCGCCGCTTCCCGTTCCGCCGGGCGGTCCTGGTCGAGCTCCGGCTCAGCCGGTTCGCGGTGGAGCGGGGCCTCGCCGCCGCCCTCCGCTTCATGCCGTCGCTCGGCCCCCTCGCACGCTGGTGGCGAGGGCCCGACGCCGCCAACGCGGCCGCGGGACCCCCGGCCGCGGACGGGCCTGTGGCCCCCGACCTGCCGGAGCGCTGGACCCCCGGCGCCATCGTCGAGTACTTTGCCGACGCCCTCCGCTTCGGCCTGGCGTGGGTGCAAATGGCCTTCGATGAGGGGGACATCGTCGCGGTGGCCAACGGCCTGGGCTTCCTGATGGACATCGCCGCGCGAGTGGGCGCCCTGGTTGAGGCGGGCGACGACGAGCACGACGGGCCGCAGGATGCAGGGGACGAGCGGGGCGGGGACACCGAGATCGCATGGCTGCGGGAGCTCCGCCACGACTGCACCGCCCTGCGAAGGCTGGCCGACGACGACGGCGGCCGCAGGCCGGCCGGGCCCGCCGCGGCGATGGCCCCTCAGCGTCGAGAGGCTCTGACCCTGCTTGCCCGCGTCCGCGAGCGGGCCGTGGCCGGCATCTCCCACTTCCTCTCGGACCAGGGCGACCTGGACATCGCCCTCGGCCGCCGCCTGAGGGACTCGGGCCGCTTCGTGCCCCGGGAGGAGGGCGAGCTGCGGGACGCCGCGGAGGCCTTTGTGGAGCGGCAGGCCGATGAGGCGGAGCGCCCGGAGGACGACCCGGGGGTTCCCGGCCCGGTGGACCCGCACGGCCGGGATGCGGGGCGCGGGGTCCTCAGCGCCAGGGGGCCGGCGCTGCGGGAGGCCGCGGAGCGGGCCGCGGACGACGCTGTGAGCGAGTCGCTGGATGACTCCCAGCAGCAGTGGAGCAGGGTGTGGGGGCGCGAGTCCCAGGCCGTCGCCAACCGGCGGAGGCTGCAGGCCCCCGGCGCGCGGGCGGCAGGGCGCTCCGCGACGCTGCGCGACGCGATGGATGCCGCGGACCGCGTCCTCGCGCACTGGATCGCGGCGCCCAAGGCCGGGTGCGCGTCGGAGGACGACCACATGGCCGTGGGCGACGACGACGGGTCGCTCGCGTTCGACTCTCAGCTTGCCAGCGAGTGGGCGGTCTCCGGCGCCCTGGCGCTCGGCATGCCGGAGTGGCTCGCGCGGCTGGAGGGGCTGCTGGCCGTGGCCCAGGCCCACCTCGTCGCCGCCGCCTCGGTGGCGGTGGTGCAGTTCGCCGGGCCCCCGACCCGGTCCATGGCGTCGGAGCGGCTGCTCGCTTCCGCCAGCTCCCTCGTCGAGCTGACGGTGCAGTACTCCCGACACGCGCTCAGCTTCGTGCCGCAGCTGGGCGTCGTGGCGCCCACGGAGCAGGAGTGGACGGCGGCGAGGCTGGAGCGGGGGCGGCTGGACGCGGAGCTCGCCGATATGGCTCGGGGGATCGAGGCCGACGGCAACGCGCTGGGCGCCACCGTCGGCGGCGGCACCGAGCTGGTGGTTGTGCTCGAGGCTCCGTCCGGCGGCATGCTGCCAGCAGCGTCGGGGGCGCTTCGCGTGCCCCTGCTCTCGACCGTTGGCGGCGCGTCGGGCACACTTGCCTACGCGATGCGGCGGACGAGGGCGGCGGTGCGGGGCCTGACGCTGCAGTCGCTGGACGACGAGGCGGCGCGGCGGCAGGCGCTCCTCTTCACGGTGCTGGAGACGGCAAGGGAGGCGGCCGAGGCGGGGCGGTGTTTCGAGGAGGGCCGGACCCAGCGGCGGCGGGGGTTCGGCGAGGCGAGGGACGCGGCCCGGACAGCCATGACGGCGCTCCGCGTGGCCGCACGGGAGGCGCGCGCCGGCCTCAGAGAGCCTGCGCCACCGCGAGTCGCGGAGGAGCTTAGTCTCGTCGAGCGGCGCCGCGCGGACATCCGCAACGCCCGCCAGCTCCTGGCACGCATGGGCGGCGAGGCACACGCCGCGCGCCCCGGGGCCCGAGAGGACGTGGAGCGCTTCTCCGCAGTGGTGGATGCGGCGGCTGCCGCCGCGGAGCGCGATGCCGTGGCCGCCGCCGCCGAGAGCGGGGAGGTCTTTGCCTTCCGCGGCCGCACGCAGATCGGCCGCGGCGTGGCCGACCTCGCGAATGCTCTGCTCAGCAGCCGCGACGAGCTGCTCCGGCCGTCCCGCGCGTGGGAGTCCGCGCTCGCGCTGTGGGCCCTGATGGGGGCGAGAGAGGCCGGCGGGATGCCGTTGGCATCGGTCTTTGCGGGCGCGAGGTCGGAGATCAACGCCCTATGGAGCGACATCAAGCAGCTGGTCACACGGCTGCGGCTGGCCCCGCTCAGGGCCCGGCTCGCCGGTCTCGGCCGGGGCTCTGCCCCGCTCATGGCCGTCATGCGGCTCTACGTGGCGGAGGAGCTCCTGGCAGCGCGGCGCCGCAGGGAGCAGGCGCAGGCGGAGGCCCAGGCCGAGGCGGACGACGGCCTCGCGGGGCTTGACGGCGGGCTCAGAGCGCCGGAGGTACAGGACGCCGGGTGGCCGGAGCCAGAGGGGAACGCCCGAGCCGTCACGGAGGTGCCGGCGGACGCGGGCGCTGCCGGGCTGGGCGGCCCCGAGGAGGAGGACCCCGTCGACGACGACGGGCAGGGACCGCCCGCAGTCGGCCCCGTGGCTGACGGCGCGGCGGCAGCTGCCCGTGTTGCGCGACCGGCGTACGAGGGCGTGCCGGGCGCGGCGTTGCCCGACGCCGGCGGCGCTACCATTCTCGGGCAGCTGATGCGGTTCGTCCCGGAGAGCGCGATGCCGGTGCTGCACGATCTCGCGGAGCTGTCCGCCCGGCTTGCGCGGCAGCTGGGGCCTGCCGACGACATGCCGGACGAGGAGTTCAGCCTGGGCGGGGCGATGCTACAGTGGGCGCACACACACTCTGCGTCGCTGTCGCTGCTCGTGGAGTACCTGTCCCGCCACGCCGAGTCGGCGCTGGCGAGGTCCGAGGCCGCGCTTTACCGCCGCAGACCGGCCGCCAGGCACGACGCAGCCGCTGGCCCGGGCCGCGCTGCCCGTGCCGAGGGGCAGGCATCGTGTGTTGTGGCGCTAGATGTGGCCTGCGAGGCGCTGCTAGTCGGTCAGGAGCGCGGTCCGCTCAACGCGGAAGCGCTCGCCGAGGCTTGGGCCGGGTCGCTGACCGACGCCGGTCGGGGGGATCGCCGCTCCCGGCTTGAGCGGATCGGGCTCGCCCTTGCCGGCAGCTCCGCCGACGACCTCCGCTCGGCCCGCGCTATCGACTCCGTCGGACAAGTTCTTGGCAGCGCCGGCTCGAGGGATCTGCTTCGGCAGGCCGCCGTCCTCGCTGCCACTCACGTCGAGGTCCGAACCGACGGGCTGGCCGGGCTGCCACACCTCGCATATAGGGCTGCCGCTCTGGCTTGCTCGCGGCAGGCGGTGTCCCCGGAGGCGCAAAGCATTTGGATCGGCGCAACAGAAACGTGGCTCTCAAGTGATGTGAGAAGTCGTCCTTCCCCCGCCCCCCCCGCGGCCGCGGCCTCCCGGGAAAGCTCCTCACGGCCGCGAACCATGCGTTTGGACCGTCCTGAGCCGGAAGCACCGGAGAACGACGCCCCAGGGAGCGCCGAGGGGCGAGACTTCACCACTGAAGATGTTCTTCGGCGCCGTCGTAACGGTGGTGAGCAATGATGTCGGTTTCCGCTTGCACCTGGCATCGCGCACGGAGGAATCCAACGAAGCATGGTTGCACACACGACCTGGCGGCCATTGCCGACATCGAACACCCGTTGCCCACGGCATGTTGTTGTTAGCTTTGGTTAAGCTGTTTTTGCCTTCCCGGTGTTGGATGTGCCAGTAGCATAGCCTGGTTAATGCATCGTGCTTATAGAGTCACCGACCACCCGCTTCAAAACCGGGCGAGTTAGGTTGCAGTTCTATCATAAGGGGCGGCGCCCCGCTTGAGACACGCGAACTACGAGGGATCGAAGCCCTCCTGGCACAATCTTTTTTTGCGCCCCTATCAGTGATGAGCGCTGCGTTCGTGGCCCTGCTGTGGGCCCTGTTTGCGGGGGGGTGCTCAGATGGCAGGCGCGGCGGCGCGCGAGCGGCCAGCTCCTCCAGCACTACGCCGGCGCTCGGCTTGTAGCACACCTGCACCTGCCCAGCAAAGGCTTATGTCGGAAAGAGCAAGCATGAAGCGCCCCCGGCCCGCAGCTTCGGCCGCAGTCGAGGTAAAGCGGCCTCGGAGTGCTGCTGCCGACAAGCGCCGAAAGACCCGCAAAGTGAGGGCCATCTCGGGCGTAATGGCGAGCAAGACCGTGGCCAGGAAGGCCACTGCTGATTTCCATGGTCTCATCCGCGAGGAGGAGGACCTGCTGCGCTTGCAGCGGGAAGGCGGGGGCGGCGGCGAGGTCGATGCCCGGCTTGAAGGCGTACGATCCCGTATCAAGGACATGGGGGGCAGGAGGGCGTACCAGGACGCGTCCAGGCTGAACACGCGGTCGTTCCGGACCTCGCGGCTCGTGACCTCGACCCTGACGAGGATGGGTGCTCGCCCTTCGTCCGGCCAGCCGCTCCCCCGGGTGCTGGAGATTGGTGCCATCAATCCGGACATGCAGCGCGTTCGCTGGCTGCAGACGCGCGCCATCGACGTGCTCTCGACGGCGCCCGGGGTGGAAGAGCGGGACGCGTTCACCCTGGTGCCGCCATCGCTTGCCGGCACCGGTGCGTCGGCCGACGGGCCATTCGATGTTGTCGTGTGCTCCATGGTTCTGAACTGCGTACCGCGTGCCGCGGCCCGCGGGCGCATGCTGGTGATGATCAGGGAGCTGCTTCGGTGCGGCAGCGGCGCGCTCTTCGCGGCCGCGGCACCAGCCGCGGCACCAGAGCACGTCACAACCCACACAGCGTCCCCAGAGGCGACGGCGGCGCCGGCTGACGAGGGCGCGGGCCGAGGGCTGAGCGTCGTGGCCCCGACGGTGTCATGGCAAGCGGGCCGCGGAGTGGCGTTTGTGATGCTGCCGCGCCGGTGCGTCGACATCTCGGCCTACACCACGACGAGGACTCTAGAGGACGCCTGCGCGGCGTGCGGCCTGGACGCGATCGGCAGGCGCGAGTCGCCGGGCATCGTGTGCTGGTGCCTGCGGGCATCCGACCGCCTTCCCAGGCTCGGCCTGCGGTGGACTGCGACGGGAGACGCGCCGGGGGCAGTAGCGGGGGCAGAGCGGGGCGAGGAGGGCGGCGGGGCTCCGGCGTACCCGCTTGCGCCCGAGGGCGTCCCCGGCCCGTGCTGCCCAGCCCCGCGGGCAAGAATGGCAGCGTCTGTGACGGTGGTGCCGAGCGGGGACGCGGCGGCTGATGCCGAGTTTGAGGCACGCGTCCGATCGCGAATGGCCGAGCCGCCGAGGCTCGTGCGGCGCATCGCCGAGGCTGCCAAGGGCAAGGCCACGTCGTTTGCGGTGTGCTTCAAGCTCGGGTGATATCCGCCGCGTGGTGTAAGGTCGACTGAGGCTCGCCGCCGGCTGCCCTGCCGGCTTGGACCCGCGTCAGCCGTCGTCGTCCGCTGTGCACACTGAAGCGAACCCACCCGCGCGTCTGCTTCGCCAGGGTCACCTCGCACGGAACTGCGCCTGAGCTCGTCCTAGCGAGGCCGCCGCAGCTCATCCGGGGGGGACTGAGGGTCGCTGTCCGTCTGCCGCCGAGGTGCCGAAGCCCGCCGGGATGCCTCGCTCCAACCCGGTGACGGCCCTTTTCCCGTATTTCCTCAGTCACTTTTCAACTCCCCGAGAGGTCCGTATCAAGGACCCCCGGCTCGTGTGTATCTACTCGATGCTTGCGACGTGCGTACTTTTGTACGTTGTCGTCTTTCAGCTCCTGCTGGAGCACCGCTACGCGCGCTTTGAGACACCTGTGGGGTACACCAACCTGTGGCCCGGCATCTCGTCGCCCTGGCCGGCGGGCCGAGCCGACCGGCCGACTGACGCGGAGCTGCCGAGCTTCTGCAACAACCCCGAGTATGACTGGGGCGTGAACCACTCGGCCGAGGAGCGGGTCATCACCGGCGGCTTCATGACCCAGGGCGCCTCGTGCCGCGGATTCTCGTCGCAGACTGACGTTGAGATCTCGTCGTCGACCTTCACCGCCGTGACCCTTGAGACGACAAGCTTCCTTGACCGCTTCGGCAACACGACCTCGACCAGGTTCGCCTTCACCGCCAACCCGGAGGGCGCCGTCCCCAACGTGATCCACATCTACTCGGTGGAGTCGTCGCAGCGGCCCCGCCAGAACGTGCGTACGGAGATCCTCGACGCGGCCGGCACCGTGCTGCGCAGCTTCCCGGACGGCGACATCATCACGGGCGTGACCGTCGGGGAGTGGATGTCCTTCGCGGGCCTGTCCGTCGACGCGGTGAACCCCCAGGGGCAGCTGCTCTCGCTGCCGCACCCCCGCTACCGCCACACCGGCGCGGTCATCCTCGTACGGATGAAGTACACGAACCTGCGGCGCTGGGCGCCCCCCTTCTACGACCCGCTGTGCACCGTCACCGTGGAGGCCCTCCCCAACGCCTGGGGCTTCATGGGCTCGCGGGTGGAGCCGGCGCACGAGCGCGACGGCGGCGTGGGGCGCGCGTCGGTGCTCCGCACGGGCATCCGGCTGCAGTTCCTGCAGTCCGGGACGATCGGGGAGCTCGACGTCTTCCAGATCGTGCTCCGCCTGATCGAGGGGACGGTGCTGTTCAACCTCGCGCGGTTCCTCACCGACGCCATCGCCGAGCTCCCGTGCTGCCTCGGCCGCCGCTTCGTGCGAGCCACGACGGACGAGGTGGAGACCAAGGGCGAGCTCACGCCGGGCTGCTTCTGCCGCTGCTGCCCCGAGCCCGAGCAGCTGCGGGGCAGGTGCGGCATACCCGGGGCGTGCGTGTGCGGTGTCGTGCGGGCAAAGGGAGGAGGCGCCATCGACGCGCCGGTGGAGCCGACACCGCCGCCCAAGGCCGCCTCGTCGCACGCCGACGGCCCCACCAAGCCGGAGCATCCGGACGCCGAGGCGCCCCGTGGCTCCCTCGTGTGCTGCGCCCTGTCCGGTGCCGAGGTCCCCGACGGCTGCTGCGCTTGCAGCCTCTGGAGCATGAGCCGGCGCGCGTCGAGGCATATCCGGTGCGACCCGGACAGGCGGGTCCACGCCGTCGGCTAGCGCCGGCCCCGCGCATGCTCCGCTGTGTTATTGGGCTCACGGGGCCGGTGACGAAATGGTCGCCTGTCCCCCGTGACTCTTGGTCTTCCTCCCTGCGCCTCGCGTCCCGCCCGGCTTGTCTGTGAGTCCGCTGCTCCCTAGTGATCGCCCCGAGACCTCCGCATTCGCGCGCGATGCCCTTTTGCTCGCACACGTGCCACAGTTGAGCGCAACGCGTGGTTCCCTTGCTGCTCGAGTGAGGCGTCGTGGCCTAAATGCGACGGCCGGGCGTTCCGGGCCGGGGCCGAGCACACACGCACAGGGGCGGGGTTGCAAAAGCAGGGCACCGCGTCGCTGCTCATGCCATGCCGAGCTTGCGGTCGAGCGCCAGGTGCGGGCCCTCCACGGGGGTGTCCGTGCGCATCGCCGGCACGTCGAGCACGTCCTCGAACCCGACCTTGATGTCCCTCCCGAGGATGGTGTCCAGGCCCACAAAGTCGGACTCGAGCCCGGGCGCGCGCTGGAACTGAGCCAGGATGGCCCTGTCCATGCGCATGCGCATGGCCATGCCCGGACCCCACACGCGCTCGGCGTGGTGCAGGTCGTTATCCCACTGCTGCTTGGCCCACCCAGCCTGCATGGACTCCACCGGGTGCTTCATCGCGGCCTCCTGGCGCATCGAGCGGAGGCCTCCGCGGCTCATCTTGTCGGTAGGGTGCATCAGGGCGGGGATCGAGTGGCCCATGGACTCCTCGGCCGAAGCGAGAGAGCGAGCCGTTCCCTGAGGCAAGCGCGGCACGGCAAGCGGAACGGGAACGGATGGAAGGCGCCCTTGCTCGGCCCCCGCCGGGCTCGTGGTCGCCCGTGGGCGCAGCCGGGCGTGTTCGCGCTCGAACGTGCATCACTGCGGTGACGCTGCCGCTTCGGGAAGCGCGGTACTCACCGCCATGCTAGACGAATCCCGGACCTGTTCGTTCTGGGGCGGGGTGCGCCGCACGAGAGAGTGCCTGATGCGCCGCAGCAGGACGCCGCGAGCAGACTGCTCTCCGGGGTCCAGTTTTCTGCCTCGCTCATTGCTCTGCCGCCTTTCCGGCACCCTAAAAACGCGCCCGTGCGGCTCACACGGGACTGGGCACCATGCGAGTGCTCGTTGCGCTTGCTTTTGCGGCATCAGCCGCGGCAGCGCCGTGGAATTCAGAGCTGGCGCCGCGCGGCGGCCGCCAGATTGAAGCCCCGACTCCGCCGCCCTACAACCAGACCGTGGAGTGGTACGACGGGCAGACGCTCGACCACTTCAACCTCCAGGACGACAGGACGTACAGGCAGCGCTTCTTCGTCATCGACAACTACTGGAAGGAGCCGACCGGCCCCGTCATCATCCACATCTGCGGCGAGTACGTGAGCCCTGCGCCCTCGGTCCTTGCCAGGCACCCGCCACGCCCGCAGCCAGCGGATGTGCACCCGCGGCGCCCAGACCACCCTGTGCGCGGCGCATCCCGCCCTCCGCCTCGCAGACTTGCCCCGGCATCAACCCGACCCGCCTGTTCCCGCTGGAGATGGCCCAGGAGCACGGCGCCCTGGTCGTCTCCGTCGAGCACCGGTTCTTCGGAGAGTCGCAGCCGTTTGCCGGGGACAAGGCGGGTCCGCTGGCGACGGGGCACCTCGCGTTCAGCAACTCGCGCCAGGCTATCAACGACCTGGCGCAGTTCACCGTGTGGTTCCAGCAGGAGCGCATCAACGCGGTGCACGGCCTCCCCGCCGACCACTTCAACACGTGGGTGGTCGTGGGCGGCTCCTACCCGGGCGCGCTCGCGTCGTGGTACCGCCTCAAGTTCCCGCACCTCAGCGCCGGCTCCCACTCGGCCAGCGGCGTGGTCCGGGCCATCCTCAACTACACGCAGTTCGACGAGCAGGTGGCCGCCGCCGCGGGGGAGGAGTGCGCGGACGCGCTGCGCAGCGTTGTCGCGGCCCTCGAGGCCGGCCTCCCCGGCTCCAAGGCGCTCCTCAACGCCACGGCCCTGACCAACGACGGCGACTTCTTCTACCTCGTGGCCGACTCCATGGCCGAGAGCGTGCAGTACGCGCACCGCGACGCGCTGTGCGACGCGGTCACGCCCCCCTTCCGGGCCGGCAAGCCCGCCCTGGCCGCCTACGTCTCCTTCGTGCAGGAGGTCTTCTTCGGGCAGATGGGCAACTCGGCGGCGGACTACGACACGCAGGCCCTCGCGGACCCGCGCACGGGCGGCAACGGCCGCTCCTGGTGGTGGTTCAAGTGCTCCGAGGTGGGCTTCTGGCAGGTGGCCCCGTCCTCCGGGTCCATCCGGTCCGCGGCCGTGGACTACGAGTACCACCGCGGGGTGTGCTCCCGCGTGTTCGGCCGCGCGGCGCTACCGGAGATCGAGGCCACCAACACGTACTACGGCTCCAACGTCACCGCCGGGACGTACACCTTCTACGACAACGGGGTCCAGGACCCCTGGAGGTGGGCAGGGGTGCAGAAGCCCGTCGCCGGGGCGGGCGTGGGGGTCAACGTGATCGACTGCGACGGCTGCGCGCACTGCCAGAGCCTCTACACGCCGAGCGACTCGGACCCGCCCCAGCTCACCGCGGACCGCAACATGCTCCGCCAGGCTTACAAGACGTGGGTGGCGCGCGGGAACGGGCAGTGAGCGGCACGGGCGGCCGGCGGCGCGTGTGTGGCCGGGCGCCGCGATACCTCCCCGATCTGTCTCTCAAAGCTGCTGCCACACACCAATGGCGCCCGGGGCGGCTGCCGTGCTACGTTGCACTGGTCCGCGCGCGGCCGTCACGCGGCCTTGGCCTTGCCCTTCCGCTTGGGCGCGCAGTACGCCTTCATGAAGAAGTCTCCGAACATGATGGACATGAGGATGGTGAGGCCGAACTCGAGGCCGATGGCGATGTAGGACAGGGGCCAGTCCTCGCCCTGCAGGCGGTAGTGGAGCATGACGCAGGCGTGGCCAAAGGCGGCGAAGAACTGGATGAGCTGCATGGAGGTGAGGGGGAGGCGGAACCAGTCCATGCGGACGCCGACGGCCGAGAGGAAGTAGTACGAGTACATCATGACGTGGATGCAGCTGTTGATCCACGAGCCGAACCAGCCCTGGGTGCAGCCCTCCGACGCACCCACGGCCGAGGACAGCACGTGCCACCAGCAGGGGCCCATGATGGCGTGGTGCACCACGTGCAGGGTGCTGACCTGACGCCAGGCGCCCGAGGCGGCCATGAATCCGGTGTCGACGAACTCGAGGAACTTGTTCACGTAGTGCAGCCAGATGCCCATCTGCAGCATGTTCCCGGCCATGGAGGGGTCCGGGCGGATGCCCCAGAGCTTCATCACGTCGCCGCCGGCGTACTTCCAGGCCTCGCTGAAGATCACGTACACCATGATGCAGTTGAACGCCACCTGGTACAGGTTGTAGGCGACCTTGGCGCCCGTCACATCAATGGTGCGCGACCGGAGCGAATGGATGCGGCCGAGGACGTCCTGGGCGTCGCGGGCGGCAAGCGTGGCCGAGAGTTCGGTGCGCTCGGCCGCCTTGGCGTCCTTGGGCTTGGCTCCCGACTTGGCGCGGCACTCCTGCGAAAAGGCCTCGATGGACTTCTCCGACACGATCTTGCCCGCCCCATCCTGGCCCCACTTGGTGAACAGGTGAAGCGCCTTGGTCTCGTCGGCGTTGAACGGCTTCCCCGACGGGATCCCGTCCTTGTCCCCGGGCTTCAGGAGATGGGTCAGAGCCCACACCGCGGCCAGGTAGACCTGCGCAGCAGTATCGTGCGGCCAAGGGTGCGGTCGGGTCGGGGCTCGGGCCGGCGCGCGCGTGCGTCGGGGAGTTTGCCGGCGGTCTCACGACGCTGAGGCCGTAGGCCACTGTGCCCGGGGACTTGCCGCCGGGGTGCCGCATGGCCAGGAACTCGGGCACCCAGAGCCCAAAGATGACGTACGCGTGCTGCGTACGGCGGGAATCGGACACGGCAGGCATGATGGCGTCGAGGGGCGGCGGAAAGTTTGTAGTTGCCATGCTCGGGCCCGGAACTGATGCCAACTCACGGCGACGAGGCCGGCCGCCATCACGAGCCCCACGGCGTACCGCTGGACGGTCCTCGGGCGCAGGTCCACCTGGGACACACCTGCCATGGCTTAAGGGCGGGGGGTTGCTCGGTCAGGACGTCCGAGTGCGCACTGAGCCGCGGAAGAGCGGAGCCGACGCCGCCTCTGCACCACGGCTGTGACGGCTTCACGACCATCACACTTGCCGGCAGGCCACGGGCCGGCCCCAAGGCCGTGGCTTGCGCGCTGCCAACGAACCGTCGCTTGTGGCTCGACTGGGCGGCGTCGGCCGGCCGCCTAATCTCGATCCAGCGGCTGCTGCGGCGTTGGCGCCGGCGGCCGCCCTGAGCCCGCGCCCGAGCCTGCTCCAGCGCGGCACACGTGCCCACATTACAGCATGCGCACGCTTGCCACTCGTCGGCGCGCCAGGAGCTGTTTGCGTCGTGGGGATCGGCCGCGACGGAACCCACGACTGACACGGCCGTTCGCGGCTCGTCCTTCAGCCGGCTCCGGTCCACACACTTGCGATGGCCGAGCGCGCGAGGCGGGCAGCCCGCGGGGGGTCCAGCGTGATCACCCACGAGACACTGTCTGCGTACGGGGGAAAACCCCGGGCCACGCCAGGCGGGAGCAAGCGGCGGGGCGAGAGACCACGAGACGTTGCGTCGCGCCTTGCATCGTCCACAACGGCGCTTCCCCCCGCTGCTTCGGGTGGACACGCGCCGCGTGCTGCGTTCGGGTCGCCAATCCGCGCGAGTGCGGGCGACGGGGGCGTCCCCAGGCAGGCTGGAGGGGGGCACCACCAACCGCTCTCCCAAACGATGCCGGCCTCGGGCGACGGCTACGCGGCACGGGACCCCGAGGGTCTCCCTCCGCTCACGTACGAGGAGGTGAAGAACCGCATGTCCGCCCCGGTCCGTCGGCCGGCTGCCCGGGCGCCTGCGGAGGACCACGCCGCCGAGTCCGAGTCCGAGGCCAAGTCCCCCCCCCGGTCCGAGCAGGCGGCTGCTGCTGCCGCCGCTGCGCGGGACGCGGCAGCAGACGCTGACATCCTCGCCCGTCGCGAGCGCTCGGCCCTGCTGGACCGCCGGGCCCCGCCGACTAGGGAGCGAGCGGCGCGCGCCCCTTCGGCGCTACCGCCTGTGACGCCCGTGGACCGCGACGGCCCGACACGCTGGGACGACGCGCCGGAGGACGCGGGACCCCGGTCGGGCGATCGTGCGGGCGAGCGGCGGCCGCCGTCGGGGAGCGTGACGGCTCGGGAAGAGGCGCTTGAGCGTGACGCCGCGTCGCTCGGCCAGGCCGCCAGGCCGGAGCACGGCGCTCGGGGCTCGCGGCGGTCCGGCGGGGCGGCTTCGGCGATGGACCACGGGGAGGACGGCGAGGGGGTGGACTGGCGGGCGGAGGCGCAGCAGTGGCGGGAGTCGCACCGGTCGCTCCGGCGGCGCCTTGACGAGGCGCTGGTGACGTCGGGGAAGCGGGTGGCGGCGGCAGAGGCGGCAGCGGCGAAGGCGGTGGCGGCGGCGGAGGAGGAGCGGTCCGCGGCGCTGCGGGCGGCGGCGGAGGCTAGGCGGCGGCTGAGGGAGCTCGAGGAGGGCGGCGGCGGCGGCGGCGGGGGGGG
>Ga0136560_1000681_pt1 | contig 17158 bp, 18 predicted proteins | sample AntRauMeHopE1497_FD_104925 | JGI IMG/M metagenome (GOLD analysis project Ga0136560, IMG submission 104925) | Saline lake microbial communities from Rauer Islands, Antarctica - Metagenome Hop E1 #497 | ecosystem: Environmental > Aquatic > Non-marine Saline and Alkaline > Saline | place... | reverse complement strand
CCAAGCAGGATTTTTTTTATACTAACATGTCGAGGTCGAATGTCTCGATGAGCTGATTTTTGAAACAGACCTTCCAGCTTTTGAAACCTGGAAGATCTTTGCCGTTAGATAAAAGAAAAAACGGGTTACTTTGCCAAGAATTTTTTTGGTTTATTTATCTAGGTTTGGTGCTTTGAAGATTACAATCCGGTTGCTATCGGGACGGCTACAGCATCTCTGTACATGGCTCGTAGCGCACAAATTAAATAATTAGCTTCAGGCCTGCCGCAGGTATGGCTTAACTTTGATTAAACAACTGGCTAGCTATGAGATATATACGTTGTTATCGGTAGGCTATTTTCGCAAAATTCTTTCTAATCTTTTTGGGTCTTGCCTGCTGTCCCAAATTGTAAGAATCAATAAACGGTCTTTTAAATCAACTTCATAAATTATTAGATAATCTCTAACGATTTTAATTTGTGCGTTTTTGTCATCTGTGGTTTTTCCAATTTCTGGGTATTCTGATATTAATCTTACAGCCTCTTTGAAAAGTTCGTTCAGTTTTTTGCTGTAGAGGTTGGATTTGTTTCTTTTATTCCAATATTTAAAAATTTCTTTTCTGTCGGTTTGTGCTCGTCTCGACCAAATTATTTGTTTAACCATTCGTCAATCTCTTGGGTTGCTTGTTCATTTGTCAAATAATCGCCATTTTTAATTTGTTCTCTTGCCTCAGCAATTGCAGATTTTTGTTGCGAATTGAGCTTGTATGTTTCTTCGATTTCATTTTCGAGATTTAAGAAACGATAAAATTCCTCAAGAAGATTTTTATTCTTAGATAGATTAATCTCGTTAATTAATTTCTTTTTGATTTCTATTGTTTTCATAACACGAATATTTTTAACAAGATAATATTTTTTTGTCAAATGGATACCGAGCTTTTTAATTTTCGAAATAGTCAATTTCAGCACGATTTTTTTTTAGCTTACCGCTAACCTCGAGCTTACATCCACGATATTTTTCGTCGCTTGGAAGTGCTGAGATATTGAGAATTGAGTTTCTGAGTTCAATTATCTTTTCCAAAAACCAAGAAGTGCTGAATCTTCAGGAATTTTCCATTCTCGATAAGCTTAAATCCATTGGCGTTCAATTCCTTTTCGACCTGAGCCGCTGTCATCTTATGCAATGGTTTGATCTGTATTGAGGGATCCTCACCTCTATACTCCAAGAGTAAGATTTTCCCATCCGGTTTCAATGATTCACGAATGGAAGAAAGCATCTCTGCGGGGTAAGCCAGCTCATGATATACGTCCACCATGATGACGAGGTCAATGCTATTCTTTGGGAGATTGGGAGATAATTCATTCCCCTTCACGGTGAGGACATTGGAAAAACCCAATTCTTTACTTTTCTCATTCAGGTAGTCAATCGCCTCATCCTGAATCTCCACTGCATAGACTTTTCCGTCTGGCACTTTCGGAGCGATGCGAAACGTGTAATACCCCGAGCCTGCACCTACATCTGCTACTACACTTTCCTTGGTAATTGGGAGGTTCTTTAGGGCAATTGAAATCCCCTCTTCTCGCTCACGACTGGCTCGCTCCAGCCAGTCTTTGCCTTGGAATCCCATCACATGTGAAATCTCACGACCTAGATAAACTTTACCTGTCCCGTCTCTGGTCGGAGAGATGAATGTGTAAACACTATTTTTGGTATCGGATTCCGATTGGCCTTGACAGGACAAGGTAAAAGTCAGAGCTGTGAGTATCGCTAGAAAATATTTTGATGCGTACATAAGATTTCTTTTTTAAGTAAACGCCAAGCAACTCATCCTGTTTAAACTAGAAACCAAAAGTCGCTGTCATCTCAAAATATTTTGGTACTACCACCACCAACTTCTTGGAGTAGCTAGTAAATATTTGGAGTATTAAAGTTAAAAGTAATTTTAAAGGGGGTTTATAAATGCTCTAGAACGTTTAGCAAAGCGATTTTTTTCCTCAGTAATACAGCCGACACAGGTAGCTATATCGGATTAGCTGTACGAACAATTACAGATCATATTCTCTATGTGCTATACTCTGTGAACGTCGTATCTCTGTATTGAAGAGATTTTTGAGCCTTGGGAGATCCTGTTTTTCCACATAATAAATGGCAAAACCTTTACTTTCAACCTCAGATTTCTACTGTAAGCGACTTTTGAGTTGCTCGTGAATCTTCAAAACTTGCGGAATTAGCAGTTTATTAGCTACGTTTTTGATCACAAAGTCCGCCAATTCGTTCTTTTTTTCGTCAGGCATTTGCTGATTGATGATCTGGTTGATCTGGTCTTCTGTTCGCTGAGGATCGCGTATTAATACTCGGGATATTCGGATTCTCAAGGGAGAACTTACATTGATGACAGCATCTAGTTTCTGATGACCACCTGTTTCAAAAATCAAGGCGGCTTCCTTTAGGACATATGTGCTTTTTTGAGCCATTGCCCAGGTTTTGAAATCCTGAGCAACTGCCGGGTGAACCAATCCATTGATTGTGGATACCTTCGCAGGATGGGAAAATACGGTTTCGGCCAAATAGGTTCGATTTATCTGCCCGCTTGGCAGATAGCTTTCGCTGCCAAAAGCATTCGTAATCTCTGCTATTAATTCCTGATTTTCATTCATCAACGATTTGGCTCGATCGTCGGCGTAATAAACTGGAATTCCCAAAATCTCAAAAATTTTGGCTACAGTTGATTTCCCTGATCCGATTCCTCCAGTGAGACCGATCAAAATCGGAATACTATTTTTCATACCGAAGTTTCAAAATAGGAGGGTCGACTTGTACTTGATCCAAATACGAAGGCATTGGCTTCACCACTACGGTAATGGTACTGTCTGCTTTGTTTCGCTTGTAGTAATTTACAATTCCTTCAAACTCCAAATCCTTGAGTTTGTCAATACTCCTTTCATCAATTAGGTAGTTCATCATCAGCGGTACCTCCTCGTTGACTAGAGTTACTGATTTTGGAAAATTGATTTTGGTCAACTTCAAGCGTTTATTTCCTTCCAAAAAAGCGACCACATCCAACGTGACTAGAATTGTTTTTTCTTCAATGGACACCAGTGCTGCCATCTCTTTGGATAAATTCAATTCCACTTCTTTTGTAAAGTCCTTATTGATTTTGTTTTCATCCAAGTCCACCGTAAAGTTCTTTTTCAAGCTGTCCAAAAGCGAACTTGGCCCGGTGAATGTTAGTTTTGCAGGATTAAAAGTCGGTTCCTCCAGCAGTCTAAAATTTTTGGCAAGTGTAAAACTGGCTGAATCTAATGTGGGTGTTATTTCGATAGTTTGTATTTGATCAATCTGATATTTGACCGAATCGTCTAAAACGGAAAGAACATTTGTTGCTCCTAAAAATTCACCTAGATCTCGCCTCATCTCCGAAGTCAATACATAGTTTCTAGAAGTGGGGTTGGAGATTTCGACTGGAAAGCTGGGGTTGTTGAAATTGAAATACTTTCGAAGTAGGTCCCATCCATTCCCTCCAATTTCAATTTGAATACTTTCGGGCTCTTTTGTGACGGAAACGTACTTTTCCCTGTCAAACATAAGCTCAATAGGAAAATCGACCACAGTGGTATAATCGTCCTTATTGAGGGCGTTTAAAATCCAAAAAGTGGTAGCCGCTGCAATGCAGAGGACTACCACTTTTAGATTAGAGAGTTTTTTGGGAGAAATCCTAAGATTGGATTTTTTAGTTTCCGGCAAAATTCAATTTATTTGGTTACCGCTGGTTTTCTCGAGAAATCAAGAGATATGGCTGACTTTTCTACTTTAGCCTTAAGACCTCGGTCAATTTCAAGGATTACGGTGTCTGATTCGACACTATACACCTTGCCATGTAGTCCGCCGATCGTTACTACTTCGTCGCCTTTTTTGATCTCTTCGATAAACTTTTTTGAGTCTTTCTGTTTCTTTTGCTGTGGTCTGATCATGAAGAAATACATAATCAGAATAATAGAGCCAAATAAAAATACTTGTCCTAAAATGCCACCACCGCCCATTGAGGCTTGAGCTAATACGATTGCAATCATAATTATTTTTTGACCGGGCCTACCGCAGTAGTTCCAGCGATTTTTGGAGTGACAGAACCTTTGAGTCTTAGACGGGTTACTGTCGGATTAGTATTTGCTTGAATAGTCACCGTAGGAGCCTGAGAGCCAGTCTTGGCAGTGGAGTTAAATACTACTTTCACAAAACCTTCCTCACCTGGCATCACTGGAGTTTTAGTCCAATCAGGACTTGTACAACCACAAGAAGCAGTGATATTCGAGATCACCAATGGAGCTTGTCCGTTGTTAGTGAAGTTGAATATGTGCTCTATGACTTTACCTTCATTGATGGTACCGAAGTCATGCTCCAAGGTAGGGAATTCAAATTGGCCCAAAGTAGATGGGTCGGCAGTTTGAGTAGCCTGTACGTTTACTGGAGTGATCGCTGTATTCTGTGTCTCAAGCGCAGCGATTTTGTCTTCCAGTGCTTTGATTTTTGCATCCTGAGTATCCTTTGGAGTACATGCTATGCCTAGGGCAAGAAGCATCACAAAAGCTCCTGTGTTGATTGAATTGATTTTCATAACGATTAGTTGTTACCTTGATTGATTTGATCGATTAATTTATTGACATCACTCAGCAGATTTTCCGCTTTATTTTTTGCGTCTGTAATGACTTTTTTCCCCTCAGTTTTAGCCTCATTGAGGTGAGTCTCTTTCCCTTCTACTAAGTCTTCGATTAGCTCTTCGAGTTCCTTTTTGTACTTAGATAGTTTGAAAGAGAGTTTGTCTCTTGTATTATTTCCTGCATCTGGTGCGAAAAGAATGCCGAATGCGACACCTACTCCTGCTCCGATTACGAATGCGACAAGTGAATTGCTGGTCTTGCTCATAGTTATTTATTTATTGTCCAAAAGTCCTCTACCACTCTTACGGATATCTCCGCGTTCGGTTAGCTCTTTTGAGATTACATCCAGCAATCCGTTGACAAACTGCTTACTCTTAGGCGTACTGTAGGTTTTTGAAATATCAATGTATTCATTGATACTTACCTTCACCGGTATGCTTGGAAAATTCCTCATCTCTGCAAGAGCCATTGAAATGATAATTTTATCTGTATAGGCTAATCTGTCAATGTCCCAATTTTTGGTTTTTTGAGAGATTAAAGCCTTACTCTCAGCATCATTTTGGATGGTGAAGTTAAAGATATTTTCAAAGAATTCCTTATCCTCATCCCAGTTGATGGCGATTTCAGGCATTTGCCCATCGCTTTCCTGATCCAGATTGGCAGTATTCTTCAAAACTTTGGATGCAAGGCTTCTGACAACGGACTTATCTTCTGTCCAATTAAGATCCTTTTCTGAGAAATAATTTAAAATTACTTCGTTCTTAAAGATGATTTTTTTCAGAATATTATCCGCTGCCTCAAGATCTTGTTCAAGCGTTGGATTTTCAATATTGAGATACGCTAGGTAAATATCGGAGGTCTTGATGTAGTCTCTAAACCATTCTTTGATCTCCAATTCAAGATCATCAAGATTTACATTATTACGAGTCAAAGCAGCCATGTAGATCTCAGACTCACCTAGTAAATTCAAAACTTTGTTGTTTGCAAGATTCAGTTCGTTTACAAAACCAACTGGGGTATTGACAGAAAACCTTTTCTTCTTTTCCACTTCTTTCTCGACATGTTTGCCAAAAAACCGAAGAAGCTCTATCGCTGATAAGTAGAGTTGAGGGATTCGCTCGGCAGAGATGACCATGTTTTTCAGCATGAATTGATGGTCTTTTTCGTTTGCGTTGTGATATTGCTTTAGTGCCTCCAAAACTGTTTTTTTCACTCTAGCGCTGGCATCACTTGCTTTTAGAATATCTTTTGATTCCAGATTTTGGTCAAAAAGCGTGACAGCTTCTTGCGATTCTTTGGTAAGTGCTACTTTGTCCTGCACCTCCATACTATTCAGATCAGGCAAAAACGCCGCTTTGATATAGTCTCTAGCGAGGTTGAGATTAGAACCTTTGCATTGCTCATAGGCGTAGAGGTTTTGAAAAGCCTTGACCCTGAGAATTCTTCTATTTAGCATAACTTTGAAAGGGAGCTGTAAATATAGGTATTTTGGCTTTGCTAATTCTTAGTCAGCCAAGACAAAAAAGCCATCGGAACACATTTCCGATGGCGATTGTTTTAGGGGATTGGTCAAAAAGACATTTTGACTCTACCGATGGAGTCTATTCTGGCCATCGCGGTCTCTATTGCTGCTTGTTGTACCGGAATATTATCTCTTTCGGACTTTTCAAAAATAGTGGTGCAGGTGTCGTAGATTTTTTCAGTTTGCTGAAAAACTAAATTCCGATTGTATCCGCCTAGATACTCCATACCCACGTTGATCACGCCACCGGCATTGATCAAGAAGTCTGGTGCATAAATGATGCCTTTTTTGACCAATAGCGCACCATGCTTTTCTTCATCTTTAAGTTGATTATTTGCTCCTCCGGCAATTACAGCGCATTTCAATCGGTCAATAGTTTCATCGTTAATCGTAGCACCAAGCGCATTTGGTGAATAAATATCCATCGGAAGGTCGTATATGACGTTAGGGTCTACCGCCTGAGCACCTGTTGCCTTAGCTATTTCCATCAGCTTGTCTTCGAAAATGTCTGTCACCATCACTTCTGCACCTTCTTTGATAAGGTAATCGACCAGATATTTACCGACTTGTCCTATACCTTGCACGCCGATTCTCTTACCGGTAAGTGAATCGGAGCCAAAAGCTTTTTTAGCAGCGGCCTTCATACCCATGTACACTCCAAAAGCTGTAACAGGCGATGGATCGCCGGCGCCACCTTTGACCTCAGGAAGTCCTGCTACATGGCGTGTTTCCATGGCAATAAATTCCATATCGGAAGTCTTCATATTCATATCCTCTGCGGTGACATATCTACCGCCAAGGCTTTCGACGAATCTGCCGAATCTCCTTATAAAAGCTTCATTCTTAAGTTTTGGATCGCCGATGATTACCGCTTTTCCACCACCTAAATTTAATCCGGCCAGTGCATTTTTGAAAGTCATTCCTCTGGATAGACGGAGCACGTCAGTGATTGCCTCCTGCTCAGTGGCGTAAGGCCACATTCTGGTGCCACCCAGGGCTGGTCCTAGTACGGTATTGTGAATTCCAATCAGGGCTTTTAGACCAGTAGCCTCGTCATGGCAAATAACAAGTTGCTCGTGATCCATCTTGGTAATCTGACCAAATATTGATCCTTCTTTCAAGGTCTCGGTCGCTTTAATCTCTAACATCTGAACTTAGCTTTTTAGAATGTGTTATATTTGGGTTGAAACATGGATAAGATGTCCCGTACAAAATTAAATACTTTTATTGGCCTTCAAACTTTAAATTTTCCTGTTTCCCTTAACTTAATTCTCGCTTTTAAAATTTTTATTTGGTGAAGCCACTTTGGAGACTCAATAAATTCTTCCTTAAGTACAAGGGATTACTTCTTTTGGGAATAGTATTTACGCTCATTTCAAATATTTTCGTAATCATTCCTGCGCAGTTGGTGAGACTGGCAATAGATTATGTGGTGGAGAGTCTGTCCATTTATAGACCACTTCAGCAAGCAGATGCAGGAGAAATGGCTCGAGAAATATTCTTAAAATTTGTTTTCGTCTTTGGTATTTTGATCTTGGTGATGGCTCTATTGAGAGGATTTTTCCTCTTTCTGATCCGACAAACTATTATTATCATGTCTCGGAAGATTGAGTTTGACATGAAAAACGAGATCTATTCACACTATCAAAATCTACCGTTAAGCTTCTATCGAAAGAACAGCACGGGAGACCTAATGGCTCGAATCACGGAGGATGTAAGTCGGGTGAGAATGTATCTTGGGCCTGCAATCATGTATGGCCTGAATTTGCTGATCCTTTTTCCGATGGTCATCACTTATATGATCATGATCAATCCGGAGCTTACACTGTATTCTCTTCTGCCACTTCCGGTGCTTTCGCTTAGTATCTATTTTGTAAATAACATGATCAACGAGCGATCTGAGAAGATTCAGCGCAGTTTGAGTGAATTGAGCACGTTTGTGCAAGAGGCATTTTCCGGAATTCGGGTGTTGAAGGCTTTCGTCAGAGAGAACGACAGTGCCAATGATTTTGCAAAAGCAAGTGAAAATTATAAGATTAAATCCATAGAACTGACCCGTGTAAACTCGCTATTCTTCCCCTTGATTATGGCTTTGGTTGGAATTTCCACTATCATCACCGTTTATGTAGGAGGTCTACAGGTGATTAGCGGGCAGATTGGGTATGGAGTCATCGCTGAGTTCATATTATATGTGAGTATTCTGACGTGGCCTGTTACTTCTTTGGGCTGGATTACAAGTATAATTCAGCGGGCAGCAGCCTCGCAGACTCGGATCAACGAGTTTTTGGATATCAAAAACGACATCGTGAGTAGTGAGGGTTTGATCCAGGATATTCATGGATCAATCGAGGTGAGTAATGTTTCCTTTACTTATCCGGATTCCGGCACTAAAGCCTTGGATCAAGTGAGTTTCGAAATCAAAGGAGGTCAAACTTTGGGAATCATTGGTACCACCGGCTCTGGAAAGTCTACTATTGCCAATCTCTTGATGCGGATGTACGATCCGATGTTTGGAACTATCAAGATTGACGGTATTCCCATTCAGTCATATGATATTTCAGATTTGAGACGTCAAATCGGATTTGTCCCACAAGATGTATTTCTTTTTTCAGATAGTATTGCAAACAACATTGCGTTTGGAATAGACACCCCAGATGAAGATATCATTTATCAAGCTGCAAAAGATGCGGATGTCTATCAGAATATTGTAGATTTTCCGAAGGGATTTGATACCATGCTTGGAGAGCGCGGCATTACGCTTTCTGGAGGCCAAAAGCAGCGGGTCTCTATCGCGCGAGCTGTCGCTAAGTCTCCCAAGATCCTGATTCTGGATGATTGTCTTTCTGCTGTAGATACCAAAACAGAGAATGTAATCCTTACAGCTTTGAAGAAAATCATGCAAAACAGAACGTCTATAATTATATCACACCGTGTGTCTTCGGCAAAGCTTGCCGATCAGATCATCGTGCTCGACGATGGCAGAATAGTCGAAAGTGGAAATCATGAGACCTTGATGAATCAAAAGGGTGTATATGCGGAGCTCTACGAAAAGCAAACACAAGCAAGCGAATCCATAGAAAATTAAAAGGATCACAATGCATTCAATTCTTCCTGAGAAATGTTAACTTGAAGACTACCAAATCTAACTGAATCATGGAAGAGCATCAATCAAAATTAAAAGACATCGAAAAAGTCCTCAAAGAGATCGGTGATAAAATAGAGGAATTAGTAAAGAAGGGTGCAGATGCCGGTATGGATGTGAAGGAGGAGGTCGAGAAGAAAATTCAAGAGCTCAAGGATAACAAAACCACTCTGGAGGCTGAGCTCAAAAAAGGCCGTGATCTTCTCGAGCGGGAGTATAAAGAACGGAAAGAAGATATTGAACCTAAACTAAAGGAATCGAAAGGGTTTTTAATGGAAGGATTCAAGCAATTTGGTCTGGCAATCAAAGCACTTTTTGGGAAGAAATAATATCGTGGTGGTGGTATGTCCAAGTTTTTATCCTTCGATTTTTATAATCAAGTTCAGCAAAATAATTTCTCCCTGCCAATAGATAATTATTTGAGCTGCTATAACAAGGATTGGTTGCTGGGAAAAGTGGGTTTACGAATATGATTATAGGCCTTTGGCTATTCATTTAAGCAAACAAGTCTCAGCTCGTCTACTGATTAAAAGATACTCAATCGATAAGGCGGATTATTTCCGCTAAGTACTATTTGGATCGCTATAGTCCATGCAGTATTTATCCTTGATGATCGGAAAACTAGCTGGATACTAATGGGCAAAATAAAAAACCCGAAGCCAGTGCTTCGGGTTTTTTCTATTTTCCTGAAAGAACATCACAGCGATCGTAGTTTGGATCAAGATCAATAAAAATATCTTCTTTGGCCGTGATAAACCATTTACTTAAGAGTGTATCTTCTTTTCTGCGAAGAGTGGCAGCTTTCAGCTTTTCATAGTCGTCACCCAGATTTGCTCTGTGCGCAGGGTATTTTGACTTATAAAAGAGAATTCTCATTTTAGTCCCTTCCCGCGGGTCTTCGTACTGGATTGGCTTGGTAATGTCGCCTACTTGCATGCTGTCAAGGGTAAAATATAAAACCGGATCCTCTAAAGTTCTAAGCGTCAATCGGCTGGAATTATTTGCAGGGTCAGTGAAGAATCCACCATTATCTGAGGTCGTTCTGTCGTCTGAGTATTCCTTGGCGGCATTTGCAAACTCAATTTTCCCATCTTGAATTTCGGTTTTCAAGCTGTCCAAAAATCGCCCAGCTTTTTGAATATCCTCAGTTGTTGGCTTTGGTATTCGGAGAATATGTCGGGTATTGAATGTGCCATTTTTTATTTCTAAAAGTTGAATCAAATGGACTCCAAAATCAGTCTCTACCGGATCGCTCAACTCACCTGGTTTCAAAGCCAAAGCAGTGGACTCAAACTGAGGGGCAAGCTCGCCTCTTCTGAAAAAGCCAAGGTCTCCTCCTTGAGCGCCTGAGCCTGGATCTTCGGAATATTGTTTCGCTAGTGTGGCAAAGTCTACCTTTCCTGTACCGATATCATTTTTAAATTGCCTTAGTTGTTCGAAAATCTGCTCCTTTGCTTTAGCATTCACTTCTGGCTTTTTTACGATTTGTCCTACTGTCACCTCTGCGGAAAAGAATGGAAGGGAATCGTTAGGAATGCTACCATAAAAATCCCTTACCTCCGCTGGAGAGACCGTCAGCCCTTCGGTGATTTTACTTCTCATTCTGCTAACGATTAATTGCTCTCTGATGACACCTTCGATTTCATTCATCAGTTGATCCGAAGTTTTGCCGTAGGCTTGAATCAAAGTAGCTTCATCGCCTCCAAACTGCTGCATGACCATATTGAATCGTGAGTTCGTTTGGAGCATCACTTCGGCATCTGTTACCATTACCGAGTCAATTTCCGCCTTTGCCACCATCAATTTATTGATCATCAGTGACTCGAATATTTCGCAACGCGTAGGTGGCTCTATTCCCTGTTGGGACTGAGCGATTGCCTCCATGTAGGTTTTTTGCACATCTGATTCTAATATGATGTAGTTGTCGACCTTTGCTACGATCTTGTCTAATACTTGACCGGTCGGTGGTGCAGCTTCCTGGCCAAAAACAGATCCTGCTACTAAAATTGCGAGGAATGTAAATGTAAGTTGGTTAAGTAATTTCATGGTATATTTTCCTGCGGAAGACTTGAAAATAATGCGTCTTCTTGGGTGATAGTTTTTACTGATTTAGCGAAATAAAAGCTTCCTCTTTCACCTTATTGTTAATTTGTACTGGATATTTCTTACGTAGTTCGGTAATCAAACTTTTTTCTAAAGATTCTTGAAAATCACGAATGACTAAGCCTCTGGTTTCTTCAAATTGCTTAGGACCAGCGGGGATTTTCTCTCCCAACAAAATCAAATTTAAGTGGCCATTAGCTTCTACTTCTTGATAGTTTAGCTCCGGATCTGCTTTGGATAAAACTGGATTTGTCGCATAGGGAAAAAGACCGTATTCGGTCTGATAGGCCAGTGGACTATTTTCTTGATAATAAGATTCAAAACTGGTGACCATTTCTGAGGAAAGAGATTTGCTTGCTAGCAATTCTCGTGCTTTGTCGATTTTTGTAAGATCAAGAATTTTCACGATGTAAGCTTTTACGCGATTTGGCCACTGATACTTATTAATATTTTGCTGGAAATATGCTCGTTGAGCTACTGAGTCTTCTATTCCCTTTTGCCATACTTCTTTGTTCATCAGCGAGAAAAGCAGGATTCCATCTCTATATTCTTTCAGGAGCATTTGATAATCCTTGTTATTAGCTTGAAGATCTTTCTCCTCAGCGTCATTTAGACTTTTCGCCACAAATCTTTCGTACCAAAAGTCAAAGGTTTTCTGACTGGTTTTGATAGCTAATTCTTCCTCGTTTAAGAAAACAATTAGATCATCAGCAGAATGAATTATGTTTCCGATTTTAAATAGCTCTTTTGGTGATTCCCCGTTGTTTTCGATGTAACTCTTAAACTCTGCTTTGGGCAGTTCATTTAGTGCGCTCCTCAAGGCTGCAATATTCTCTTCGTTTTCATCAAAATTGTATCTGGACTTTTGGATGGCCATCACTTGGGACTTGATCATAGTAGATCTGGAATCTCTTAATATTCTAGATCGAATATTATCCTCCATGCTTTCAAAACTATCCAATGGCTTTTTTTCTTCCAATCGAACAATATGGTAGCCATATTGGGTACGAATAGGAGGAGAAACTTCTCCTGGCTCGGTGAGCATGAATGCTGCCATCTCAAACTCTGGAATCATGGAACCTACAGAGAAGGGCGGCAACAATCCGCCTTTCTCACGTGAGGAAGGGTCTTCTGAATATACATTTACAATATTTTCCCATATCGTAGATTCCTTTTGAATCTCCGTGTAGATATCATTGACTTTCCGTTTGGCTATATCTTCTCCATTTGGGTTAGTTGGGTCAATCCTCACCAAAATATGTGAAACTTGAACCTGCCCGGGATTTGGCTGTCTATCCTGAATTCTTATAATGTGATATCCAAAATTGGTGAGAACGGGATTGGATACTTCTCCGGCTTTCATGTTGTAAGCGGCATCTTCAAAGGGCTGAACCATCTGCAAGGATGTAAAATATCCCAAATCGCCCTGATTCTGTCTTGCCGATGGATCGTCAGAATATTCCAAAGCCAACAGGTTGAAATCGCCTCCGTTTTCTACCTCGCTTTTTACCTTCAAAGCCATTTTCAGCACAGACAGGCTGTCTTCCTTCATAGCACTTGGAGGGAATTGGATTAAAATATGGCTCGCTCTGACCACTTCCTGCATTCTGGAGTAGGCTTTTCGAAGTTCGCCTTCTTCCAATGAGTTTTTGATTAGGTAAGGAGCCTTTAAATTTTCTTTGAAAGATTCAAACTCCCTCAAAAAATCCACTGTCTCATCCAATCCCTGAGCTTCTGCTTCTCGAACTTTGAGCTTGTAGTTGATGAAAAGGTCCATGTTTTCATCAAATTCTTCTCTTGAGATCCCACTTGACGCATTCTCAGATGGACCTTGGCCTTTTGATAAAAGGTAGATCAAATCGTCCTTGTCCACGTTTTTGCCTCCAATAGTCATCAAAGACTCTTGTGGAGTGCTGGATTGTATCGCAGAATTTCCTGGAAAGGATAGCCCTGTTGTGATTATAAAGGATATTAAGTATGCCGAAGTTGCTCGGTGTTTCATGGATGTGATTCCTGCTAAGAGAGTGCAATTTTACAAATTTATTAGGATTTCAAGTCAAATGTCCCGAATACTAAGCATTTAACAAGAATTAGGAACGAAACCATTTGATTAGCCTACAGGTATTCATGCCTTCGTAGGATTCAAATTCTATTTCATCCATAATCCTCTTTACCAAAATGATGCCTAATCCACCCTTTCGTTTTTCTCCCTTGACTTTCATAAGGTCTGGTACCTCATAGTCTAACAGATTAAAAGCATTTCCTTGATCTTTAATTTCAAAAATAAGTTTGTTTTCAAAACTCTTTACTTCCAATTCGATATGATCTGTTGGATTGCAATGGTGAGAATGAATAATCAAATTGGCACATACCTCCTCCACTGCAAGGGTGATTTGAAACTTATCACTATCGGATAGCTTAGGCATAGTCAGGGTATTTCTGAGAAATTCCCGAAGCTCTGCAAGTGCTGTGATCTGACAATATAAGGTAATTCTGTGCTCCATTTCAGGAATTTAGTGCGACTTCTTTGGATGGATAAATATTCATCAACTGATGCAATCCCAGTATTTTGAATACTTCAAATACTTGATCGGAAAGACCGAAGATTTTAAAATCCACATTTTTCTCTTCAAAATCTTCCAGATAAGACATAAAAACTCCCAACCCGGCAGATGAGATGTATTCCAGTTTATGTCCATTGATAAGAATAGACTTACTGCCTTCTTCGATTAGCTTCATTATGGCTTCATCAATCAGCACAGAGTTACTTGCATCGACTTCTCCTTCCAATACTAGGATGTCATTTTCGTTTTCACTGACAGATATGATATTCAGCATCTTACAATTATTTAGTTATTCTTATTAATTAAATTTGGCGACCACTAGCGAGTAGTCGTCGTCTATCTTCCCATCTCCTCCAACGAATTCGTGAAGTGCCGTTATGATCTTATTCTGAATATCGCTTGGGCAAAGATCATGGTTGACTTCTAACAAAGTCCTGATTCTCTCATACCCGAATTGTTGTGATTTTTGATTCTTGGCTTCTACTATTCCATCTGTGAATAGAAGCAGTACGTCTCCAGAATTGAAGGTGAATATCTTCTGCTCAACGTGATTCTGATACTGCATGTTTCTTAAAATTCCCAAACCCAAGCCTTCAATCTCTAAAAAGTCTGATTTATTTGATTTAGACTGGTAAAAGAGTGTCGGAACATGGCCCGCTCTGGCATGGCTGATGTTTTTCTCCGCAGTATTAATTAAGAATATCGAGGAAGTAATGAAGTGGTTTCTTTCGAGACACTTGCTAAGTGCCGCATTTGCTTTAATAAAGAATTCCGCGGGACTTGGGTTCAGTTGTATCAAACTTTGAAAAATCCCCTTCATCTGAGCCATGTGGAAAGCAGCAGAGGTTCCCTTGCCTGATACATCGCCAATGATCAACACATAGCGGTCTTCATCCAAGCGATAAGTATCATAATAATCGCCTCCCACTTCGTCAGCAGCATTAGAAAATGCACACAGGTCAAAAGCTGAATTGTGGTCCAGCTTTGTCGGGAGTAATGATTTCTGCACTCGTTGAGCGATTTTTAATTCTTCCTGATACCGCTCATTCAAGATCGCCTGATTAAGAAGTCTGTGATTTTCTACCGAGATGCAGGCTTGGCTGACAAATGTGCTGATGATATTCACCATCTCTTTGTTGAAACCGTCTTTGACTTCTTTACAGAGAACCATCCTGCCAATTGGTATTTTATTAATGATCAGTGGAACCAACAGGAGGGATTCGCAAGTGGGGTGATTTACTCTAATCAAGAGAGGGGTCAAATTTTCCGATTGATTCTGTGAGATCCAGTCTTGTGCTGTCTTTGATGTTTCGATTAGAACTGAAAGATCTTCTCTTGTCCCAGAATCTAAAAATCGCTCAATAAGATAACCGTCAGGATATTCTTCTTTGCCCATCTCCATCCATGCGCCATCTGAGTAGGATGCACTCATGCAGGAGTCCATCAGAATATCCAATACCTGCTCTTCGTTTTCTTCCGCTTTTATAGATTGGCTCAACCTTTGGAAGCTGATCGCTTCCGTCAGTTTTTGCTCGAATACGGAAGAAGTTGGGAGATTGAAAAGTGTCACTAAGAAACTGAAAAGGGCATACGAGAAGATAAACCCGAATAGACTAACTAAAAATAAATTGTCTGTCAGATTGACTGGGTAGATCGCTTGATCTGAATACCCTTGCATCTGTACAAAAAGGAAGGTGCAAGAAAATAATATGATAAACAGAAAAAGCAAAGACTTCCATTTGTCCCTGAAAGTGAGGTATGGGATCCATTTTAGATTGCTCGAAAGCACAATACCTAGCCCAATCAAAAGCACCAAACCAAATAAGAAGCTGTAGTCTAACGTGTTTTGGTTAAAGAAAATGAAAAACATGGCAACCAACATGGCAAATTCATAGGCTTGCCATTGCTTTATCACCCTTTTGCTCCTTTGGTAAAGAATCAGATGCTTCCAGAGCAAAGCCGTAGAAATCAGAAATGACGTAGTAAGCGCAAAATTGATATGGTAAAAAAAATTTCTCAGAAAAGGCTCCTGAGCGAGTCTGCTCTCACTGATCGATCCATAGAATAAGAAAATCAAAGCTGATACCCCAATAGCGAAAATTCCCGTGGAGGCAGCTCTCCAAATTAAATTAATGAATTCACTATCAGTATTTTTGGAAATCGAATAAGAATAAAAAAGATAGACCATCAGAAAAAAAAGAATCTCCAAAACCCAGGTAAATTCGACGGGAATACCTGATTCCATTTCATTGAGAATCGCAAATAACCTTACCAAATCCACAAATAACAAAGCCAGCCACACCAATATAGCTAGCAGTAAGCTGAGTTTTCCAACGTGGATTGAGGGTAGTTTGATCATTCTAATTTGCCTAAATCGAGGGCAAGAGCAGTAAAATTATAATTTCTGCGTGACTAGGCAACTTATTCTGCCTGTTAAAAAACATAAAACTAAATATCACTTTTTTAAAATCTAAATACAAATTAAATCACCTATGACTCCTTTCCCATATTTCTCCTCAATCAATAGGAGCAAATTGCTTTTATGCATCATTAATTCCTTCTTCACAGGGCCTGAAGTTATTTTCACAAACAGTTTTTGATCTTTAATATACACAGAACTTGTCCGGTCGGCTATCGTCTTGCCTACTAGCTCGGGCCAATCATGAATAAGCGATTTTTCTCTGAATTTGCCTTCAAGCCTATAGGCTTTGAGCAGATCATTAAAAGCAGATTCAAGCGGGGCGGCTTCTTTTTTTCTACTGAAATACGGATTGTTGTTCATGGGTTGGTCTGCCTAAATAAAAAGTGCCTGTGCGATGCTATCGGCTAGAAGCTTGCCACTTTTGCTCAAAGATAAGTTTTTATCGTTCCAAACGAGCCAGCCCTGCGCATCCATCTGACCGAGAATAGTTTTTTTCTTCTGCCAAAGATCAATGCGATGTACTTGTAATATCTGTTCAAAATCTACCCCCCAGATCGTTCGAAGTCCGGTAAGCAGGTAATCATTGACCAAATCATTCTCAGATAATTCCTCAGTTTTAAAAGGGATTATTCTGCTGTCAAGTGATTTGATATAGGAGGAATTGTTTGCAGGATTGGAACCCCGAATCTTGCCATCGAATGAATGCGCACTTGGCCCTACACCTAAATAGGGCACTCCTTTCCAGTAATTGGCATTGTGAAGAGCGAATTG
>Ga0136560_1000680_pt1 | contig 17169 bp, 12 predicted proteins | sample AntRauMeHopE1497_FD_104925 | JGI IMG/M metagenome (GOLD analysis project Ga0136560, IMG submission 104925) | Saline lake microbial communities from Rauer Islands, Antarctica - Metagenome Hop E1 #497 | ecosystem: Environmental > Aquatic > Non-marine Saline and Alkaline > Saline | place... | reverse complement strand
GCGGGGGACCTGGGCGCGGACACGGTTTTGGGCAAGAACAGGGAAACAAACGGGGAGAGGGGCCCCCCGCCTTCCCCCCCCCCCCCAGAACGAGCGGACGGCCTCGTGACCGACCGCCTCTATGGATTTGGACAGGCGCGCGCAGCGGGAGGCCCTGGCTGTGACGAGCGGGTGGGACCCCGCCGTCCACGGCGGCTACGGATGGGGTTCGGCCCCGTCGGCGTCGGCCGCCACCCGCATGGTTCCCAACCTTGAGGTGGACCACGTGCCCCCGCTCCCTGCCGGCGGGTATGCGGCGAGGCCGGGAGCGACGGACGGCTTTGTCAGGTTTGTGAGCCCGAACCGTTGCGGCACCGCTGCCCGGGCTGTCTCCGGCGGGGCTGGCATCCTAGCTGCGCCGAAGCATGCGCCGAGTGTGCGTGACGCCCCTGTTAACGCTTGCCGTCGCAGCGGAACCTCGCCCCGCGGACCCGGAAGGACAGGAGAAGCCTGACCAACAAGGAAGCGCTGGAGAAGGAGCGCCTGAGGCAAGTGAGACCGGAAGGATCGCAAAACGGGAATCATGCCAGCGCGACGGTGCGCCGGGGGGAAGCCGGACGACTCGGTCGCCGCTGCAACGGCGGTCGGTGCCATCGGGCTCGCGCCCAGACTCCAAACACTCCCTCACCCGCTTTCCGCGTGCCCTTCTCGCAGCGAACGGGAGGGTTTCACAAGTACTCTGACCCGGGCAGCCTGGTGGCCGCGGAGGACCCGTCGAGCGCGCTGTACGTGAACGAGCAGGAGCGGTTCGTGACGGACGTCGCGGCCGAGGACAAGGCCCGGCGCGAGCGGGACCACTCCCGCCGGGCCGCGGAGATGCTGCGGCGCAGGGAGCGCGAGGCCACGCGCGAGGAGGACCGATGGACGCGCATGGAGGAGGCGAAGCGGCGGGAGGAGGAGCGGGTCGCCGAGATGCGCCGCTCCGGGTCCAAGGCCAGGCGGAACCGCGGGTCGGAGCCGTACGACCTCATCACGCAGGAGTACGCGTCGGACGCGGGCGGGGCGCGGCTGAAGCACCAGGACGAGATGACCAAGTACCGGGCCGCGATGCGGGCACAGTTTTTGCAGGAAAAGGCGCGCGGCGTGGACTTTGACATCCTATCGGGCGACGGGCGGTCCCTTATCGACCTCCCGGACCGCCCGCTGGAGCCGCCGGAGCTCGGCGGGGGCGCCGCGGGGCCTTCCCACTGACCCTGCCAGTTCGTTCGGACCCGTGCGTGTGTGCCGCGCTCGCGTGCCACAGGCCCGCTGTTGCTACGCTCACGAGACCATGCGATGGGGTGTCGCCCACGATGCGGCGCTCGGGGGCGCACGCTCCGCGATCTGGGCGACACGCGATGCGCGCGGCGGCTACGCAGCACAAAGCCCCCGCCTGGCGCCAGCTTCGCGCCATGTCTGCGGGGCTGTTTGTGGAAGGTAGCGTCAGTTCTGGCCGTCACGGGTCGCGCTAGGAGCCCGCTGCGCTGGCAGAGCAGCAAGCTTGTCTTGCGTGGCCGGGCGCGGCCGGGACCGTGCGGAAGAGCCTCAAAACACCTCGGCTGGGCTAGCATGGCGCTCAGATCGCATCAGAGCATGCGGCTGGCGCGGGCCGTGGCGCGCGGGCGCGCAGTGGCGGCCACCACGGGCTCCCGAAGGGGCGTGATCACCGAGGCGCTGGTGAGGCACCGCCGTCCCGGCGGACGCGGAGCGCGCGCCGTCCCGCAGACCACGGGGCTTGTAGGAACGTTCGCTGGAGCCGTGCGGCCGACCCGCCCACGCGCCAAGACCGGCTTGCCTGGGTGCTGCGTGGCACCGCGAGCGCCGCCAACGATCGTGCCTCTCCGTGCGCCTACCGGACGCAGACAGCCGACTGGACAAAGACCACCGGTAGCATGGTCGACGAGCTCATCATTGAGGACGGGAAGGGCGCGCACGTCTCCCCTATGCACGACATCCCGACCTTCCCCCGCTCTCGGGTGCTCGAGCGGCGGTTCCCGACGATGTGGCACGGCGGTCGCCGCCCCATGGTCGTGCAGGCAACTGTGGTCGGCCAGCGAAAGTGAGCCGGCGCGCGGGGCCGCAGGCTGCGCGCGCCTTGCGTCCGGGCCGTATCGCATCCCAGCGCCGCCGCCCTCGCCCCCGCCGCCAACCACCTCGCAGGAGCGACGACTACCTGGAGCTGGACCTGGAGCGCGAGGGCCACCCCATCAAGCGGGCCGTGACGCCCAGCGGCGCCCCCGCCCGCCTCACCGTCCCTTGCGAGGCTGACGTCCTCGTCGTCGGCCAGACGATGCAGCCGGCCCCCTGGCTCCGCGCGGAGCGCGCGGCGGGCGAGGCGGAGCTCGAGGCCTTCGCCTCGGTCGAGGGCTACGCCGGCGGCGCCCTCGAGGCGAGTGCCGCCCTCGACGACGCCGCCGCCGCCGTGCGCCAGGCCTGGTCCCGGTCCCTCGACGACGCCGCGGAGCCCGACGCCGCCGCCGCGTACCCCGGCTACGCGCGCCAGTACGGATCTGGCGACGACGACGCCCCCGGCGCGGAGTGGCCCGCGGGCTCGGCGGACAAGGACGCCGCCGCCGACGAGGGCGTGGGGCCCCGCACGCGGGAGCTGGTGGCCCGGCGCCGCGCCCAGGCCGCCGCGTGGGCCGCCACCCGCCGCCGCCCCGCCCTGTCCGCCCTGCGGGACGTAGAGGGCGCCCTCTCCTCCCAGGGGTCCGCCCTGGTCGACGCCGGGGCGGCCGGCGCCCCCGCCGACTGGGTATGGGCAGACGGCCTCCTCGGCAGCTCCGGCGGCCCCCTCCCCATCCTTGACCTCACCATGGCCGCCGCCCGCCCCGGCTCCGTCCGGGAGCTCGCCGTCCTCGGAGCCATGGCCGTGGTCAGGGCCCACCCGCACCCGCCCCTCCGCGGCGACGCCCCCTGCCCCCGCTCCCCCGCCGACGCCTGGCCCGACCTCGCCCTCGGCGCCGTCCGCCGCCTCCGCGGCAGCCCGCCCCCCACCCTCACCGTCGACTGGGTCCTCGTCGGCGCCTCCCTCCCCGCCCACGAGCCCGACACCGCCCCCGACGCCATCGCCAGGGCGTCCCGGAGCCAGCGCCCCGCCCAGCCCACGTCCGGCTCCGCCCTCGACGACGGTGCGGGCGCCGCCGTCCGCGACCTCCTCGCCGCCGACCGCACCTCGGCCGCCCACGACCTCGCAACCCTCTACGGCGGCGCCACGCCCGCCCCCTCCTGGGACGACGCCTCCCCCGACGACGACGCCGCCGCGCCCGCCTCGGCCTCGCGCCGCACCGACCGCCTCCTCCTCCAGGCCAGAGTCGACTCCCTCGCTCAGTGGCTCGAGTCCTCCACCCTCGGCCTCGACCACCTCCCCCCCTGCTCCGTCGCCCGCAGCCCCGACGGCGCCCCCCTCGTCCTCGGCGCCGCCGCGGCCCAGGCCCTGGTCTTCGCCCACCGGGCCGCGTGGTGGCGGCACACCGTCGCCCGGGAGCCCCTCGGGGGAGCCCTCTCCGGCCTCGACGCCGCCATCGTCGGGTCCCTCCCCGCCCCCTGGGTCCCCGCCCACCCGTCCTCCGGCGCGTGGCACCCCCTCCGCCTCACGGACCCCAGCCCCGTCGTGGCCGCTGCCCGCCTCGCGGCCGAGGCGTCCGCCCCGCCGCCCCGCCGCGCACCCGGCGGCGTCGAGATCGTCGACACCACCGACGCGGCCTCGTGGCCCCACGAGGGACGCGACGACGCGCCCCCCGCCTCCCTCGACGAGGCCTGCGAGGGACACTTCGGCGGCCGGGTCGAAGAGTGGCAGGAGTCCGCCCACTCCGCCGCCACGCTCGAGCGCGTGGTCAAGGCGCGCCGCATGGAGGAGCGTCCGGAGCCCACCGTGCCGCACACCGCCTGAGCGCGGCCGGCGAGCCCCCCGCGACGGACGGCGTGTGACCCAGCAACGGCAGCACCCGCCCCAATGAATCGACCCCGAGACACGGCAGCACAGCGCTGCAACTGGGGCCCGAGCACTGCTTGAACACCGCGGTGGACAGGCGCTGGGCCGCGGAAACAGCCGTCGCCACGCGACCACACGCGCGAGGCTGCGTGATGCCAAGGTTGCGAGGCTGCGCGATGACGTTATTGCTAGGCTGCGCGATGATACTGTTGCGATGACACCCCAGTCACACGCACGGCGGGCCCGAGCGCGCTCGGCGAAACGGCGCCTCAGTGAAAACCTGCGACCTTCACCATCATCCCCGGCCTCGGTCGCGCCGCGGCGCTCACGGCTCGATCCGCACGCCGCCACCGTCGCCGCCCACGCGCGTCCGGAACGCGCTCCACCCGCTGGCCGCCGCGGCCGCCTCCAGCGCCGCCGCATCGCCTCCCTCGTCCACGAGAGCAAACGCGCAGCCGCCGCCCCCGGCCCCCGTGAGCTTCGCGGCCATGCCGCCCCGGGACGCCGCCGCCACCACGGCGTCCAGCACCGGGTGGCCCACCCCGATGGCGCACAGCAGGCCGTGGTTCGCCGTCACCAGCGCCGACACGTCCTCCCCCGCCGCGAGACGGACCGCGGCCATCGCCGCCACGCCGTTCATCGCCTCCAGCGCCGGCAGAGCCAGCGCGGGGCACGTCTCCCTGAGGACCGCCACTCCGCGGACGAGCGCCTTGGTGCTCTTGGGCACGTGCGTGTTGACGACGACCACGGAGATCGGGGGCGCCCCGGGCACCCTCTGTGCCTTGCCGGGGCCCCGCCGGAACCGCAGGAGGCCCCCGAGGGTCGCCACCGTGTTGTCGAGGCCCGAGGGGGTCCCGTGGAAGAGGGTCTCCGCGGCCAGGGCCCAGGCGTTGACCGTCTCCAGCGACACGAGGGGGGCCCCGGGCATGGGGTCCGGGACGGGGACGTCGGCGGCGGGGGCCGCGAGGGCGACGACGAGGCGGCGCTTGGCCTCGAGGAGCGACGCGGCGGCGGCCACGGCGAGGGCGGCAGAGGAGCCGAGGCCGGCACCGACGGGGAGGGTGGAGCGGACCAGCTCCAGGTGGACGTCCATGGGGCCGGCGGCGGCGGGGATGGAGCGGGAGGGACGGGAGGGGGAGGCGAAGGGGGAGCACAGGTCACCCAGGGCGGCGGCGGCGAGGAAGGCCAGGGGGACGACGGCCTGCCGGACCACCGCCGGCAGAGCCGACGGGGGCGGCGAGGCGGAGACGGCCTCCCCGAGGAAGGCGCCGGCCGGGCGGGACGCCATCCGGCGGAGCCGGCCGGCCGGGGGCGCGGTGGCGCTGGTGGCGTCGGCGCCGTCGAAGAAGCCGCACGCGCGCGCGACGGCCGCCCCCGCCTCCTCGTCCGCGGTCGGGGCCCACCCTGTCCCCTCGTCGTCCTCCTCGTGGGCCGGGAGGCCCGCCGGCACGGCCCAGCGGGACAGGGCCCAGCCCGCCGCGGCGCCCGCCGCAGCGGCAGCCGCGGCACCGGCCGAGGCCGCCAAGCCGGCGGGGAGCGCGGCGGCGGCGGCAAGGGCTCCTGCCGCGGCCCCTGCCGCGGTGAGGCGTACCGCAGCCTTGGCCGCGACCGCGTCGGGCCGCGGTCTCCTCCGCCCGCGCCGGAGCGCTCGCGTCACCAGCGCAAGCGGGGCAGACACGCTGTGGCGCTCGCCGCCAGAGGCAACCGCGAGGGCAGAGGGGCTGGCAAGGCCGGACTCCGGTGCGGCAGGAAGCGCAATGGAAAGCATCGGGCAGTCCTCGTCCTCGGCCGGGCGCACAGTCTGCGCACCAGAAGGGCGGGAGCACAGAAGCCCGGCAGCCACACATGAGGTCGAAGCACGTCCGACCCCGAAGCGAGGCCAGACCCGCGCCCCCGACGAGGCACCAGCCCACACGCCCGCGCATGGCTGCTGCGCATGGCTCGCGTGTCTTGGCGGCACGCCGCTCAGAGGCGCCGCTTCACGGGCTCACCACGCGGACCCAGATGCGAAGGTCGGACACCGCCCCGGCGACGGCAAGCGCCCCGTACACGACGGAGTGCTCGCCAAAGAGGATGAGCTTGCCCGGCGCCGACGCCTCAACAACGATGGGGCTCGCCATATCGCGATGTGGGTCGCGCGGGCCGCCAAGTTGCAGAGCGTTCACTCCTCGTTGTGGCTGGCGCACTGATCGAAATCGGCGCTCACACGCACCTCGCCGCACGGGAACACTCTGCTTCGTGATGCTGTCAAGTTTTCAGGGCTAAGCTTGGCCGAGAGGGCGAGGGCATCGCGTGAATGCGCGTCCTCGAGATGGTAGAGCTCGCAGCCGGTCCCACGACGGTGCTGTTGCGAATTACCAAGTAGTTGCGAATCACCAAATCGCCTTTCAAGCCCCCACCGCGCGCCACACGCGGTCTCATAGGGTCCCCCGCACCGCGCGTGCTACGGACCGCAGTATGATCTAGCCAGCCCGAGTACGCCGACACGCCACCGCTACAGCCAACGGGTGCTGGAGCCGGGACAAGATGGCGGCGATACCCGCAACAGGAGCTAGCGAGCGGCGGAGGGACGACCGAGCGCCACGCCGGACGCCACAGCGGCGGCATGTACTGCCCCATTCGTTGCACGTGTGTTGGTCGGTGTGCGCTGCGCCGTTGCGGCGGCTGCGTGATGCCGCGAGCACGGCGCAAAGCCGCCCACGCCTGAGGGCGAGGCCCCGATCGCCCGAACGCGGCCCATCGCTAGCCCGGATGCGCAGCTGCACCTGTCGATGTCGCGATCGGTCTGTGCCTGTCTACCAAGCGGCAATGTCGCGCTCCGGGTCGCTGAGTGGGCTGTCCGTAAAGGAGAGCCGCTCTCTTGTGCCGGTCTCCATCTCCTCTCCATATGCCGGTATCATTGGGACATCCCCATCGCGCCCAAGTCGTCACATTCTCCCGCATAGGATCAATGGCACCACGAGCAACACGATCCAACCAAGCTCTGCTGTGCTGCCGCCTTACTTAGCCATCCCAGGCTTTCAGGGGCCAGCTCCCAGGTTGTGCGAGGATGGCATCCTGTTCTTCGAACAGCCGCGATTCACGCCTCCCATGTATTTCTGGATCACGAGATATCGAGTTGTTGTTGACAGAGCTGGCATTGGCACTACGGCGACGGCCGATCGGCGGCTCCTGACACTTCCAGCAGCCCGCTCACCAGGGCGAGCAGCCTGCCAAGACCGGTACAGGACTCTGTGCCTCGGTTTGCCGCATGCACTAGGAGCCGAAACTCAACTCAGCACCTCGTTTGAGCCAAGTCGACGGCGGCAAACGAAGTGGGCGCCAAGGAAACATGGCCTCACCTCGCCGTCGCAAGCCCGTGGAGGTAACCTTCGTCGAGCCTTCGTCGGAGCCAGCCGTGAGACACCTTGTGTGGCAATCTGCGCTGCTGCCTGCTCCCCTGTACGGGAATTGGAGGCTCTCGGGCATGATGATCGTTTTTAGTTACTTATGCTACACTATTGACACCGCCACTCACAACGTTTTAGCGGTGGATGCAATGAAACATTCGTTGAAGATACTGACCCGGCTTGTTAGCAGCCCGGTCCGGGCAGCAGACCAGAGCGCATCCTCCACCAGAAGTGTTGCGGCCTTGCTCCTCTGTGATCCGCAGCCGGCCAAGAAGCCCCGAGCATCAAAGCGCTCACGTGAGGAAGACGATGACGGCAGCAAGGACAAGATCCGCCGCAGCGAGTTCGTCAAGGCCCGCCGGGAGGTGCTCGAGGCCGGAGCCGCCGCTTTCGAGGGACGCGTCAAGCGCGTGTGGGAGGCGAAGCGCCTCGCCTCCTTGGGCGCAGAGGTCAAGCCTCCCTCGCACAAGATGCCCCGGAACATGCTCATCGGGGTGGTGTCAAAGCAGCGGCACCTCGAGAAGCGGCGGCAAGAAAAGGTCAGGGCAGCCGACGGCACCAGCGGCGCATCTGCGTCTGCAAGGTTGGTGCACGGTGCCCGCCGCTCCAAGGCTGAGGCCATGGCATCGAGGCGTCGCAAGGCGACCAAGGCGGCCGGCGTCTCTTCGCTTGACTCTGGGGGCACCGTGCGGCGCATGCGCGCCCCGCAATGAAGCTGTCCTCGAGCCCGCAACCTGCTGCACCCATTCACACGTCTCAATGCTGCTGCGCAGCCACCCACGTAACTGCGGTTGGCGTGAGGAAGCGTCACGACGTCGGCCCGGGCGTGGGGCGCTTGGGCACGTGCCTGGCATACTCTCACGGTTGCTCTGGACGAGGCCTCCCCGACACGACGACGCCGACCTGGAAGCCACCAGCCCTAGGCGCCTTGCCCGAAGCGCGTCAAGGGGATCGGGAGTCAGCTCCGCATCGGCAGGTGAGGCCCGGCCGGCGGCAGAAAGGTCGTCGTCGTCGAACCCGCCGTGCTCCAGCGCGTCGGACACCGTGACCCTGGCAAACTGCTGGATGCGGCCCGGCCCGAGCGGGGCCGGAGACGACGCGACCGTCCGAGTAGCCGGCGCGAGCGGGTGCCTGCGGACGAGGCTCCGGCTCCTGGCCCTGCCGTCCCCGCGGGCCCTGGCCCACCTTCTGGCGGCGGAGGGTGTGCGGGACCGGCCAAGGCGTCCGACCATACCCTCATCGCCAAGACTGAGCAGGGGCTCGCCGCCCGGAACGCTTGCGACGTGCTGTGGCTGCGCAGCGGCCAGAGGTGCCTGCGCCGGCGGGGGCATGCGCAGAGCGGCGATCGGCTTGCCACGTGATGCTCGCCCACCTGCCCCGTGCCGTGGCGGCCTTGGCGCGTGAGCAGGCCTGTCCAGGCCGTCGGCGAGATCGCGGAGCCTGGCCTCCGTGAGGCGGCGCTCGGCTGCCTGGGAGGCGGCGTGAGCGGCAGCCTCGGCCCTGTCCGCGACGAGGAACGCGTGAAAGAGCGCCGCGGCCCGGCGCACAACGACGGAGCCCGCCTCGTCGGGCGGCTCCCCCGCTCCCCCTTGCTCCTGCAGCAGCCGTGCGACGTCGGCACCAGCGGCGGAGGCCCCCGGTGCGGCGGCCGCCCTCGCGATGAGCTCCGCCCCGGTGGCGCAGCCGGCGCCCAGCAGCTGCAGGAGCATGGGCGTGAGGCCGATGCCGAGGTTCACGGGCACGCCGAGGAACGTGCCGTCGAGCTCCAGCTCCGAGGCCGCATCCTGGCCGAGCGACATGGTGGTGTCGCACCCCGCTGCCCACCGTGTCGCTTCGGCGAGGAGGGAGCAGGGGTCCGCGCCGCACAGCCCCGCATCGACTCCCGCGTCCGCGAGGGACGCGACCACCGCGTTGATGGCGGACGCGAGCGCCGGCGCCCCTATCAGCGCCTGGGACGCGGTGCGGTCCAGCACGAGGAGGAGGCGGACGGGGCCGACGACGGACGCCGCCGTGTGCATGTCCCGCCTGAGGTCGTCGACAGAGAGCGATGACGGCCCGGGGAGGCACCGGGAGAGAAGCACCACCCTCAGCGCCCGAGCCCGGCCCGGCCCGGCCGCGGCAACGCAGTCGAGCTGCCAGGGGGACGTCGCCATCCACTGGGCCTCAACGACGGGGTGGCGGAGCGACGCGAAGGCGCGCTCCACCGCCCGGTCAAGCCCAGGCACGGAGCTCAGCGGCCCGACAAAGACGGGCCAGGGCACAGGCAGCGCCGCGGCGGCCGCACCGGCGTCGCTCCCCGGCCGGTCGACCGATGCCGCGGCGGGGCTTGGCTCCGGCCCGGCGGACGAGCGCGACGGCGAAGGCTCGGATCCAGCACGGGGCGACGTCGGCGACGGGGTTCCAGGAGGCTCCCACGTCAGCCGGGAGAGGCCGGGCGCGGGCAGCTCGCGGCCGCCCCGAGGGCTCGGGCTGCCGTCCGTGCCGGCTCCCGCGGAGCTGGTCCGGGCAGACCGCACGCTGCTGCTGCGGCGGCTGCTCTCGCTGGTCTGAGAGGGGCCCGGTGACGGCGGTCCGGTCACCTTGTGGGATCGAGGGGCGGTGCCGCCTGCTGCGCCAACCTCCCGACCCGGGAAGTGAGAGCTGGCAACGGCAGCAGGAGCGCCAGCCGCAGCGGCACGCTCCCCTGATCGCAGGCTCGTCCCAACAGCTCCGCCGTCGAGGGGATCGGGGAACCTGGCCGGGCAGCTCCTGGTCGGGGGATGTCCCGCTGCAGGAAAACGCCGCCGGGGCCGCAGCGCACTGGGCGGCCGGGCCCATGGTGCAACTCCTCCGCTGCGCCCGCGCCGGGGCGTCGGGTCGCACCCTTCACCCTCGTCGTCGTCGCACGCCGCCAGGGCGTCGGCGGTCATGGCCAGGTAGTCACGGCCGCTACCACTCCGGCCTCCCCTCCCGGTGTCGTCAACAGGGTCATCGTCGGGCCAGGGCCAGGGATGGCACAGCCCGGGCAGCGTGCGCGATGCGACGCGGGCGGTGACGCTGGCCTCAGCCCCGGCGCTCGAGCCGGGTGAGCCATGCCCGAGGACGCCGGCGGGCGTGACGGCCGCCTTGGGTTCGACGCCTCGCATCACGACAAGGGCTCCCATCGCGGCCTGCCTCGACCTCGACACCGCGCCCGGCACCGGCACCAGGGCCTCGGGGACGAGGTGCCAGGCGGAGTGAGGCATGGACATGCGCTCGGCCCTCGCCGCGCCGCGCAGGAAGGACCCCGCATGGTCCGCGAGCCAGCGCTCGAGGTCGCCGGCGGGGGGCAGCGCCGGCTTGGCACGGGTCCCGCGCACCCCGGAGGAGGGAGGCCGGCCGCGGAGCCGGGAGGATGCCGTCCCTGCCGTGGCGGCGTCGAGCCCGCTGCTGCCGGACCGAGCCCGCGGCGAGCTGCGGCGCGAGGCGGACACAGCTACCCCCATCCCCGTGCCCCCGCGGCGGGGCGTCGACGGGAGGGACGACCGGGACGAGGCAAAGAGGACCGCGGGGCTGAGCACCGCCTGGCGGGCGGCGACGGCACACTTTCGGCTGAGCTGGAGCCGGGTCAGGGCCGACCAGGGCTCACCGTCCTCGGAGACGAGGGTGACGCCTGGCCGGAGCGGCTTCCCGCGCGGGAAGGCCGCCTCGAGGTCTCCCAGGGGGACGAAACGGCGGGGAGGCGCTCGGCCGGCAGCCGTTGGGTGGCCCAGGGGCCAAGTCACGGGGATCAGAGCGCCGGGCGGGTCCGGGCCCGAGCAGCCGAGGAGCCAGCCGCTGCGAGGCATGCGAGCCAAGACCTCCCCGCGGGCTACGGCCACTGCAGCCTCGACGAGCGACCGCTCGGCTGCACGGGGTGTCACAGGCTTCCTCGGGCACGAGTCGACCTCGGCAGCCCCTGCCGGCGCCAGCATCAAGGTGGAGATGGCGCCGTCCCAGCTCGGCGTCTCACGTCCGCCCGGAGACGCCGGCCACGGAGTGCATCGCGACCACGGCGCCGCCTCCTTCGCCGCGACTGTCCACCCTTCGTGGTCCCCGACGAGTGCTGATGGCAGGATGCGCCTCGACATCGCTTGCGTAGCGAGCGCCATGGCCGCCGCGTTGGCCCTCAGCCGTGTGAGGCCAAGACCGCCGTCCCTGTGCAGGATCGACCCGCCGTACAAAGGAGCGGAGCCTTCCATATTGTTTGTCCTGCCCGCGACGAGCAAGTCATCGTCAAGCACCAAGGAGGTCGTCGAAAACTCGCAGCGCGGGCGCGGCAGCACAACAGCGGCAGGCTGCTGAGCAGGGGCGCCGCCAGAGTCGAATGCATGCGTAATTGCGCTCTCCAGCGCGGTGCTGGTGCTGCATCCGCCGAGGATCGTCGCGATGGCGAGGCTTTCGCTGCGCAGACACTTGCCCACTGTTTCAGCCACAAGGCTCGAGAGCTTCGGAAGGTCCCGCGCGCACTCTGGCACCCGACCTTTTTGCGACCGCACGAGAACGAGGCGCTGGCGGGGCATGCCTCGGCCTCCGTGTGGGCGCTGCTGCGCGCCCGCTTGCAAGCCGCAGAGCAATTCGGGCACCGTAGCCGGCCGCTGCTCCCTTCGCATACTTCGTGCACGATGTCGCTGCTTGAGTCATGCATCGAGCTTGTGGCCGGACCGGCTGCGTGTCGTCGATGCTTTCGTCAGAAAAATGGCAAAAATCAGATGCAACGAGAGGATTTGAACCTCTAACCTTGTGGTTATGAGCCACACGCGCTACCAATTGCGCCACGTTGCAAGACTTATGAGGAGTGGCCAAAGATGAGTTCATGATCTCAATCAACGGCAGAAGGGCCAAACTCTTCCTGGCCGGCTGTCGAGGTTGCCAACAGCTCGTGGCTGAGCGTTGCATCCGCTGAGGCCAAGGCAGGCCAGACGCGAAATCCAGCCCTACAGTAAGTCAGCGGGGTCCGCATTCACTCGGTGGCCTCTCCCATCGGCCTGGGTGACACCGCCGTGGCCGCCTCCATGGTGGCGCTGGCACCCACTCCGCTGCGCACGGCTTGCCTGCACTTCTCCAGGATCCAAGACTTCTCCTTCTCCGCAGGCCGGCTGACCGCCTTGCCCGACGAGGTCTGCACGACGGTCTCGGTCGTGGGATCGTAGTGCGTCCCCAGGCCGGTGTCGTAGCAGCCCTCAGGGATCCCTTCGGGCGTGCCACCGTCGCCGAGCCAGCCCTGGCCAGCAGGCTCAACCTTGCCCCGTCTTCTCTCGCTATGGAACCGTCGGTCGGATGGGACCAGGTAGTTCCAGCCATCTGATGCCTCCTCGGGGGTGCCGGAGACCTCCTCCGGGTCGTACGCAAGGCCGTCCTGAAACGAGTAGGAGCCGGTGATCTCCTTGCCCGCCTCCCACACCGCTTCGTACTTGCTCCCGTCCGGAAACAGCATCATGCCTGACCCGTGGAACTGACCGTCACGAAAGCCGCCTCGGTACACGACGCCATCGGGGAAGGTAAACTCCCCCTCGCCCTCGAACCGTCCGTCTGACACTGAGCCAGAGTACTGCGGTGCTCCGTCAGGCGGAAGCGCTCCCTAATGATCGTGGCCATGCGCTAGCCTGAGGCCACGAGGCCTGCCGCGCGAGGGGGGGGCATGGCGCGCTATTGTCCGGTAGCCTTCGCGAGTGCCGGCCTCGCAGTGTGTCCCAGCTTACCTTTGACCCCGAATGGTGCCCGAGCGTCTCTGCCATGCTTCAAGCCAGGCGCGACTGGCCCGCGGTGTGTGCACGAGTGGCAGCCGGCCGCGCCGCCAGGCTGCACAGAGCAGGCGGTCTTGCCGTGCGCCTGCAAGGCGCTGTCGCTCGGTCAAGGTTATGTGCCGGCGATTTGCAGGCACGTACCTGAGCGCTAGGCATCCGTTGGCATGCATTGCGTGGTCGTGGTAGTGAGTGAGGCGCTCATCATCCCGGCATTTCGTTGCAACCCACGCACCCCACGCAAGCCCTCGCAGAGAGTGTTCCTAGCCCCGGCCACGCCTGCGGCCTGCAGGTGCGTCCTCGCCCGTACCTCCAGCAACCGCGCCGTCCTCCTCGGCCTCATCGTCGTCGGCCTCGTCGTCCGCCGCGCCCGCAGCCACCGTGCCAGCGGTGGCGATGCCCCCCGCCGCCACATCGATGCCTGCGACGCCGCCCTCGACACCCCGCTCTGCCACCCTGAGTGCCTCAGCAGCTCGCCTGGCCTTGTCCGCGAGAATCTGCGACGGGGTCGGGGGAAGCGCTCACGGAAGGGGTGAGAGACAGCGACGGAGGGCCGGCGCGCCAGGTTGGGCGAATCGGTGCGGCGGGGCAGAGGCAAGACCTCGCGGACAGAGACACGGTCTGCCGGTGTCTCACGCGAAGGGCCATGTCCACGAGAGTGGTCGCGGGCAGAGCCCCGGTGGACTCCACCCGGAAGAGGAAGTGCTCGTTGACCTTGCGGAGGTGGACGCGGTCCGCCCAGCCCTCGGGGCGGAGGCACTCGCGGCACGTGGTGCACGCGCGGGGCCTCTTGACGACGGCGCGGGGGCCGGAGGAGCCGACGTCCTCGATGTCGAAGACGCCCATGGGGCACGCCGCGACGAGCTGGCGGGCCTCGTCGCCCACGAAGCCGCGGCCGGAGAGCTCGATGTCCGGGGCGAGGCGGTACGAGGCGGTGGCGACGGGACTGAACTTGGCGTGGTCGGCGCCGATGCCCTTGACGGCGTGGACCTCCATGCGGATGGACTGCCCCGGGAGGAGCTTGGCGAGGAGGATGTCGTCGTGGACCGGGCGGATGGGGCTGTCGGCGAAGCGCTCGGCCTGCGCCCCCTGCGGCGCCCAGGTCAGGTCCCGGCTGTACACGTGCGTGAGGCCGTCCCCGCCGGTGGACTCGGTGCCCGTCACCTCGAGCCCGAACACGATGGTGTCCATCTCGGTGGCGTCGCGGTCCTCGGGCGGCATGTCAAACTCGCGCGGGTCGGCGAAGATGGGCACCAACCCGATCCTGCGGCACAGAAGCAGGAGCACGTGGTGCGACCGACACAGTGACTGATGTGAGCACTGTGCGCACCCGCTGGCGGGGCACGCGGAGCCATTGCCCTCGCGCCAAGCGCCGTGATCCCGGCCAGCCGCTGCTCACCTGTGCGACAGAACCTCGTCCTGGACGATGGACGTGTTCTCGTGCATGTACACGGTCTCAAACGCCATGCTGGGCACCTCATCCAGCAAGATGCGCCTGAGAGCGTTGGCGATGGGCGCTGTGATGCCCTTCATCTCGAACTCGCACTCCTCGTCCGTCATGCTGGTCACGTTCACCTCGAGATGCGCATCCATCTCCTCGAGGAAGTCCCCTTCGGGAAGTCCGGGCTCATAGACCTGCGCCGGGGGCAGCAGCAAGGCAGGTAGCGTGGGCAGGGCAGGCTGGTTTACCGCGCCCGCTGCTTTGGGCCTGGCACCAATTCAAGCCCCGTGAGCTCACGAGAGACGTGCCTGATGGCCCGATCTCCGTTTTGGTTGGGCGAAGCAGGCCTGTCGCCGCCATGGCGGCGGTCTCAAAGTGCTTCTCGCCAGCTGCTCTGCCGAGAGTTTGCCCCCGCAAGACCGGCACTCGTGCCCGTACTTGCGCGCATAAGTTTGTAAAATAAGATATTTCAGTCCAAATCGTGCTGGCATTTTGGTCGTGGAAGCCTGGGGGTCACAGCCGCTGAACATTCTACGGGAATGGGTGCTTCGGGCCGGCTCTTGAGCGCACCTGCGACCAAGTCCCGTCGGATATAGAAGGCTGCTGGGTCGGACACTGCTGACGTTCGGTGAATTGACCTCCTGCGCGGCCGAGGCGCGCCCGTGGCGTTCCTGTGACGGCTACCCGAGCACACCGGCTCTGGTGACCCGCGCATGCGATGACGGTGGACCTACCAGCATGTGTCGTATGGTGCATCACGTAAGGCACGGTAGCAGACGAGAACCATGCAGGAGAGCATGTTGCTGGATCCAACTTCGGCTGTGCCACGTCGTGTAAGTAGATGTCAACGTGCACCTGTGGGGATGTCGGCAGGAGCCGTAGCGGTGCCTGTGTGCATAGTAATATGCGGTGCTGACGCAGGCGAGGCTTCATCAACGTGTTGTGTGGGATCACGGCTCTGAGAGCGGAGCTGCATCACTCGTACTTTTACGTAGCGTACAGTTCATGGTTGCACCAGCCGAAGCGATGGCAAAGCTACAACTGATGCCCGAGCTGATACCCGCGAAGGTCATGGTTGTTCACAGTCGTGGCTGACTCAGTGCGGAGGATGGTGACGTAGAAGAAGAACTGCACGATGTGTGTGACCCCACACACGAATGGCTGGGCTCTCACCCATAGAGTACACCGGCCATCGCAGCGATGGATGCCATGGACGGTTGCACGATCGTCCCTGTCCACTGCCACGCATGGCGGCCACCTCAGGCTGCCTGGGTGAGAGTATGGGTGGTAAGCCACTTTTGCGCGTGGCGTTGACTTTCAATGAGCGATCGAGCGGGAAATGCCGCCAGGGCGTCACTCATCCACGCGGAGCACGGGGGACAGGCGCGAGGCATCACCAGAGCCCGGCGACTGGGCGGGGCGCGGGGCAATTGCGGCTGCGACCCTGCCCGGCCCTTGCGCCCCGCCCGGCTGCCCTGCTCCGAACCGACGCGCTAGCCTGGCCGTGTCGCGCGCCAGGACTGCGCCGGAAGGAGACTGGGACATCGATGCGCGCGCTGGGCTGCTCAGGGCGGCGCCCGTCCATCCCGCCGGTGCCGGTCGGCCTCGCTGCCGCGCAGCGATGGCTGCGGCGGCAGTGCGCGCCGCCGCTGCCGCCGCCGCTGCCGGTGACGACGACGACACCGCAAAGCCCCCGGGACCCCTGGACCCCCTGCCGACAGCGTGCCCGCCGGGCGACAGAGTGGGCACGACGGGCGACACGGCGACCGCTGGAGAGGGCGCCCTGGCGACGGCAGCGCCGCCCTGGACGGTCCAGCGGTCGGCCGACGGGGGCGCCGGCGTCGAGTGCCCCGGCGATGCGATGCGCCTCGCCGGGCCCTGCTGCCTCGCCGGGGGCCGCCGTCCGAGGGAGCCGGCCAGGATAGCGCCGCCCGGCGGCCCGCCAGCGAAACCTTGCCGGTGCGCCTCTCTCCTCGCGCTCCACGCCTCCTCGGGCCGGCCCAGCGACGCGCTGGCGAGGGCGCCCGCCTCGGCGATCCGAGTCTCGGTGGTGCCCGCTGCACCGAGCCTGTAGGGTGGCAGCAGCGGCTGCGGCGACTCCGCGGCACCGCTGCGCCCGCCGGGGTGGCCCTTCGCCCCCGAGGCGGCCAGGACCGCCGCTTCTGCCTGCCGGGCAAGGGACGCGGCACGGCGGGCGCGGGACCTGGACCGGTCACCGGGGGACACGTGCCTAAAGGAAGGGGACGCCCCCGGCTCTTCTGGCGACACGACGCGACCGGTGGTGGACGCAGGATACGCCGTGCTCGGGGGCGAGCCGAGAGTGCCGGGGGGCGGAGACGACGACGGCACCGCCCTGTGGGGCGGGGAGGCGGGGGCCGGGCCGGGGGCCCCGTCGTCGGCCGGTGGCTTCCCGCCTCGCGCGCGCATGGTGGCGCGCCTTCGCCGCTCGGACGCCGTCGCCGCTGCCGGCTGGGCAGCGCGGGTGCGGGCCGGGGGCGAGCGGAGCGATGAGGCCCAGCTCAGCGCCGCTCCCGTGTGCGTGGCCCGCCGGCCGGGGGACAGGGTCATCGAGGCCTGGAGGCCCGGGCTCCGGCCGCCCAGCGGGCTCCCGGGGGGCTCATCCAGCCCGTCGTCAGACTCCTTCTC
>Ga0136560_1000679_pt1 | contig 17175 bp, 5 predicted proteins | sample AntRauMeHopE1497_FD_104925 | JGI IMG/M metagenome (GOLD analysis project Ga0136560, IMG submission 104925) | Saline lake microbial communities from Rauer Islands, Antarctica - Metagenome Hop E1 #497 | ecosystem: Environmental > Aquatic > Non-marine Saline and Alkaline > Saline | place... | reverse complement strand
TCCCTCTCCCCGTCGGCTGGGTCCCCGCCTCGGCCGTGGCCTCGGCGGGGGACGCCGTGGAGGGCGCCTTCCTCGACCAGAAGGTCCTTTCCGGAGCCACCAGCCTCCTGGTCATGCTTTCCGGGGCCACGGCGTGCCGCCGCCTCCTCGCCTCCCCCGAGTGGACGGGCCCCCTCCTCCGCCTCTTCTTCCTCGGGCCCGCCGCCGTGCAGCGCCGCGCCGGCCGCGTCCTGCGCTCCGTCCTCCCCGGCATGGCGCCGGAGGCGTGCGACGTGGACTTTGCCGCTCTCGGCGGGGACGGCACCGCGGCCCCGCTCGACGGTCCCGGCGCCGCCCCCCTCGTCCGCATCCTCCTCGACGTCGCCGCAGCGGCGGCAGTCCCGGGGTCCGCCCTCGTCATCCTCCCGCCCGGCTTCGCCGCCGTCCTCGCCTCGCCCGACCGCCGAGCGCAGACCCTCTCCGAGGCCATGGCCATGCTCCGCGTGCTCGCCGACGCCCCGCGCTGGCGCGCCGTCGTCGTCGACGCTCTCACCCAGGCCATCGACGCCGGTCGCACCTTCGGCACCGGGGATCGTGACCCGGTCGAGGAGGCCGCCCTCCTTGCCGCCGGCCGGTGCGGCCCGGCCCCGACCCCCGCCGACACCGGCGGCAGCGTCACGGACGAGGAGGCGAGCGCGGTGAGCGATGCCGCGTCGCTCTTCTTCGGCCCCGCCACCGCGGCGGCCGCCGCCGAGGCCCGCGCCTCGCTGGCTGACCGCGCCCGGGCCGTGGCGGCGCTCGGTGTGGTCGGGGGCTTCCCCGAGCGCCTGCGCGCCGGCGGCCCGTGCCTCGTGGAGGCATCAGCCGCGGCCGCGGGAGCCGGCGGCGGTGGCCGCAAGGGCTTCGGCGGCGGGGGCTTGTTGGACGGCGGGCGGATGGCGCGGATGCGACGCTCCGGCTCGGACGACGGCGACGAGGACGCGGCGGACGGCGACGCCCCGCTCCGGGGCTGGGTGGCGGAGATGCCCGCGCCGGCGAAGCCGGGCTCCGGCCCGGGCACCGTTCGCGTGGTCATCCCACCCGCAGACGACGCCCCGCCCGGCACCCAGCCGCGGACGCTGCTTGTCCGCGCCTCGGCGGTCACGCCCCTCCCCCTGGTCCCGCCCGCCGTCTCCACGTGCGCCGCGTCGCTCGCCTCGGCGGTGATGAGCTCCGCCGTCATGGCCGCGTCGCAGGACGAGGGTGACGCCGCCCGGTACGGCCTCAAGGCCGCCTCGGCGCGCGCTGCGGCCATACGTGACACAGCCTCGGGGTCCTACGGCGCGTCGTGCGGCGCCGGCGGGGCCTTGTGGTCGGCCGCCAAGTCGCCGACTGCCGTCGTCAGCGACGGCGGCTCGTCCGTCAAGGCCAACGGCCAGGACGCCGGCGCCGTCGTCGACGTCCCGCTCGCACGGACGGGCGAGGAGGCGTGGGAGTGGGTGGTCTCCGTCAGCGGCGGGAGCGGCTCCGTGCGCGCGGCCGTCGGGCTGATCGCACTCACCGACATCGGCCCCCCCCGCGCCCCGGACTCCTACACCGACACGGCCTGCACCGTCGCACGGTCCGCGGAGAACGACGCTCACGATCGGGGCTCTGAGGTCACTTCGCTGCCGCCCGGGAAGATTGGGCACGGCTCTGCCCTCCGCTTCGTGTACGACGGCCGTGACGGGTCCCTGCGGGTCTGGAAGTGGCAGCGGGACGATGCGGGCGGCAAGGCCGCACCCGCCACCAAGTCACGCAAGGGCGGTAAGCGCAGATCGGCCAAGCCCACGGGCGGCAGCGACGACGTGCAGTCCCCGCCCGACATCGCCGCGGCCCCCACGCCACAGCAGGAGCGGGACGAGGCCTGGGGCGACGAGCAGGGCACCTTGCTCTGCAGGGGCCGCAGCGGCGCCTCGCTTCGCTTCGGCGCAGTGCTCCTCGGGTCTAACTACAGCCTTCGGAGCGTGAGGCTGCGCCGCATCGACCCCCAGGGCATGCCGGGCGGCGCCGCGGTCGCGGCCGAGGCCGCACCGGAGGCCGAGGAGGCGGACGAGCCCTCGCGCACCCCCCGGGAGGCCAGGGAGGCCCGCGCCGCCCGCCGCGCGGCCCGGATGGACCGTCTGCGCGACGAGGCGCGCCGGCTCCGCTCCGTCTGGTCCGCATCGATGGCCGCGGCCGCGGCGGCGGGGATGCCCGGCGACAGCGGCTACTCCCGCGCCGTCGCCTCCGCCGTGTCCGCCCTCGCGGCCAAGGGCGCCACCCTCGACCGCGCGGTCGACGCCGTGCTCGCCGCCTCCGCCCTCCGGGCCCTGTCCCGCGTCCTCCTCGTCCCGGGCGCCGCCGCGCAGTTCCTGGCCGCGGAGGACGAGGCAGACCCGTCGGCGCCCCCCGGCCTCAGGGCGCGCCAAGCCCTTATGCGCCGCTCCCTACGCCTCTCCCCCACGGGCAGGGGCCTCGCCGACGCCGCCGCCCTTGACGAGAGCGTCGCCGGCCTCGCGTCGGCCGCGGACCTTGCCACGCGCGCCGCCGCCCTCACTGCCTTTGCACGTTCCGCCGACGCGTCCCTCCCGCCCTGCCCCCCCGGCGTGGCGGCCTCCGAGGCCTCCCTGCGCGAGGTCGCGGCCGGCGGTCCCGTGTCGAGGGCTGCGAGCGACGAAAGCGAGGCCGACGCCGCAGACGACGGCCCGGCGATCAACCGCCTCCCCTGGCGTGACGCCGGGCCGGCGCCGCGGGGCGCCCCCGCCCGGGCCGCGGCCGAGCCATTCGGCGGCGGCTTGCCGAGCCGGGTGCCTGGCAGCCTCGGCGGCTCCTTCGCAGGCATGCCAGATGACGCCGCCGACCCCTTCGGCACAATGCCCGCGCCGCCGGCGCCCGTCGCCGCGCCGCGGGCGGCTGCCGCCGGGCCCGTCGTGGAGGCCATCACTGCCATGGGCTTCTCCGAGGCGATGGCCCACGTCGCGATGCGTCACGCCCCCAACCCGAGCCCCGAGGCCGTCGCCAACTGGCTGATCATGAACCACGAACAGGTGGAGGCGGAGGTCGCGGCAGAAGAGGAGGCAGAGGCGGAGGCAGAGGCGGCGGCAGAGGCGGCGGCGGCAGAGGCGGCGGTGGCGGCAGCCGAGGCCGCGGCGGCAGCGGCTGAGGCCGGACCGGAGGCCGAGGCGGAGGCAGCCGCGGCTACGGCGGCTCTTGAGGCCGAGGAGGCGGAGGCAGCGCTGCTCGACGCGCAGCAGGACGCCGAGGCGAAGGAGGAGGACGACGGCTTTGGCGACGACGGCGGCGCCGACCTTGCCGATGACCTCGAGGTGGAGGACGAGGACGGCGGGCAGGGCGGGCCGCTCGACGCCGCCTCTCGGTACTTCCCTGACATCCGGGACTGCGCCGCGGAGGGCCGCAGCTCGCGCAGGAGCCGGCGGGACGACGGCGGGCGCGCGCCCAAGTCTGGCAGCGCCGGCGACGGGAGCTCGGCAGCCGCGACGCCTGCGGCCCTCGTCCGCGCGCGCCGCGACGCCCGCCAGGCTATCCTCGGCCGGCAGGCCACTTCCGCCGGCCTGGTGGCGGAGCTCGTCGCGCAGGCGGACACCGGCGGCGCCGACGCCTCGGCCTCGAGGCTCCTATCCGCCGCCACTGCCGCGGCCACCGTCCACGCTCGCCGCTGCCTCCTCCTCCTCATCCTCCAGTGGCGCGCGGCCGCCCCGCTCGCCCCCGGCGCCGCCGGCCGCCCACGCCTCTCCGTCGCATCGCTCCTCGGCGACTTTGAGCTCGCCGGCGAGGACGCCGCTGTCCTCCGCACCCTCCTCGGAGACACCTCCGCGGCGCGCCGGCTCTACGTCGCCCACGCGTCGGGAATCCTCCCGGACGCCTCGGCGCCGCTCACCGTCGGAGCGGCGGTGGCGGCGTCGGCGTCCTCCGGCGCCCGCCCGGCGGGGCCCCCCAGGCCGCCCTCGTCCGGTCACGCCAGCCCGGACTTCTCCGTCGCGGCCTTTGCCGCCGACGGCGACAGGGCGCGCGCCCTACTCGGCGGCGTTTCCGGCGTCACCGCCGCGGAGGCCCTCGCAGTGCTGCTCCGCCTCGAGCTCACCCGCGGGGCCGTCGTCGACTGGGGTTCGGACGTCGACCTGACCCTCGCCGGCGCCGCGGACCGCCCCTCCCGCAGGGCCACCTCCGCCGGCGGCAGCGCCCTCACGTCCCTCGCCGCCGTCGGCCTAGGCCTCGGGACCGCCCCCTCCTCCGGCGCGGGCGGCAGCCGCGGCGACTCCTTCTCGGGCGCGGACCGCCCCTCCGGCGCCGCGACCTCGGCCGCCCTCCTGCAGGCCTCCGCCGGCCTCTTCCGCCTCCCGTCCAGCAGCGCATCCGGCCTCGGGAGCGCCTCGGCGAGCCTCGCCCTGGTCTCGGGGCCCGGCTCCGCCAATGGCCCCGCCTCCGGCCTCGCCGCCGCCCTCTCCCCGGGCGACGACGCTTCCCTCGGCGCGGTCCTCCGCCCCGAGCTCTCCGCCGCCCTCACCGCTCCCGGGGGCGGCAACGAGCTCTCCTCCGTCCTCGCCGGCATGGTGGCCGACCAGCTAGCCCAGGCGGCCCTCCGCCGCCACCGCAGCGCCTCCTGGTCCGCCGACAAGGCCATCGCGATGAGCGACACCCAGGTCGCGTCGGCGCCGTCTCTCAGCTTCGTCCGGTGGCTCACCACCCTCCTCCTCGACGCCGCCAGCCCGCGGGGCTCGCGCGGCATGCGCGGCGAGGTCCCCCTCGCCACCGCCCAGGCCGCCGAGGCCGTCGGCCGGGGCCTCTTCCGCGCCTGGGCCATCGCCCTCCGCTCAGCCTCGGTGGCCTTCAAGGAGCAGGCCATGCTCCAGCTCGGTGACATCATCGAGCGGACGCGCGCCCTCGCGCTCCGCTCCCCCGGCCTCGTCCCCCGCTGGGCGGACCTCCTCGCCGTCGTCCCCGCGGACCGCATCGAGGCCCTGGCCGCCCGCCACCTCGACTCGGAGCTCGAGTCCTCGCCCCGCAGCAGCCGCTACCTCCAGTCCCTCATCGAGTTCGCCTCCCTCCTCCGGTTCATGCGGGACGCGGGCGAGGGCGACGCGCGGGCAGCTTCCTCACCAGGCGCCGCGGACGGCACGGCCGCGGCCGCGGCCGCTGCCTCGGCTGCCTCGGCCGGCCCCATGCTGGCCGCCTCGCCCTCCGACGGCGCCTCGGACGGATCCAGGCACTTCCTCCGCCTCCTCGGCGGCGCCTCCCGTCTCACCATCGACGGCACTGCCACCGGCAGCACGTCACGCAAGCAGTGGACCGTGGAGATGTGGGTCAGGAGGTCGGGTGACGCCGGCGAGCTCGCGGCTGACCAGGCCGCCGACGGCCGCGACCCCGCCGCGCCTCTCGGCGGCTCGTCGGGCAGCGGGTCGCTCCCCAGCTACCTGGACTGCCCGTCCACGGCTCCCGCACCCTTCCCCACCGTTTCCATGGACAAGGCCGGCCGCTCCGGCGGAGCCCGTTCCGAGGGGCGGCCGTCCGCCGCGCCCTCGCTCTCCGCGCGCTCCGCCGCCGGGGCCGCCGACGAGGCCACGGAGACGGGCGTCGACTTTGACGACGAGGCCACGGCCCGCCTCCTCAGGGCGGCCATCGCCGGCGACACGGGGCCCGTCTCCACCACCGCCGGCCGCGGGAAGCGCCGCTTCCAGCTCGGGCCCGTGCGCCGCCCCCGCCCCGGCGCCGACGCCGCCGACGCCCCGCCGCGGATCCTGGCCAACGGGGACCCGGCTGCCGAGGGCGTCTGCCTCCTCCTGGAGTGCGGCGCCGACGCGCCCGACCGCTACCGCCACGCCGTCGGCATCGCCACGCACGACCGCAAGGCAGTCGCCTTCGAGTACGAGGCGCCCCCCGGCGTGTGGGTGCACCTAGCCTTCGTCTGCGAGGAGTCGGGGTCCGTCGCCCTCCTCGTCAACGGCGAGCAGGCCGGCGACGCCGAGCCCCTCCGGGGCAACACCAACCCGCCGGTGGCCGGGCTCGGCGACGCCCGCTCCGCCGCCACCGCCGACCTCCTCGAGGTCCGCTTCTGGCGCGCCGCGCGCTCCACCGCCCAGGTCCGCCGCGACCTCGCCCGGCCCCTCGGCCTGCCCCGCGCTGGGAGCCTCCTTTGCGGCCACTGGCTCATGCGCGAGGGACGCGGATCGTACGCCGAGGACACGACGGGCGTGTACGACCGCTGCTACGGCGAGGGCATCGCCTGGGGCTCCGAGCCGTCCCCACCCCTCCCCCTCCCCCGGGACGAGCACATGGCAGAGGCCCGCGCCCAGGCCGAGGCCGCGCGCCTCGCTGGAGACCACGTGACCGCTGCGGCCGCCGAGGCCCAGGCGTCGCTCCAGGGCGAGGCGCGCTCCGGCCTCGTGAGCGCCCTTGGCCAGGCCCCGGGCTCGTCATGGCGCTCCCACGCCGGCCGCCTCGAGCGGGAGGGCACGCCCGGCCTGCCCAGGGGCTGGGGCGACCAGCAGAAGCTGGCAATGCACCTGGAGGTCCGGCCGGCCGGCGTCGGCGCCTCCTGGCGCGACGCTGCCCTCGACTTCTCGGCCGCCACGGCCATTCGCGAGGCCCTCGAGGCCGGGGAGGACGTCCCCCTCGCCGCAGCCGAGCGGCTCGACCCTGAGTGCCGCGCGCACCCCGGCCGCGGCGGCGACCCCACGGCCCGCGGGTCCAGCAACGACGCCGCCGGGGTGGCCGCCGACCCTGTGGCCAACAGCGTGTGGGTGGAGGGCACGATGGAGCTCCCCGAGACGCTCCTCCGGTGCCGCGTCGTGGGCCGCGTCGCCCTGTCGGCCTTCCCCCCCGGCCTCGCCCCGGGGGCGGGCGGGGACGCCATCGCCGCCCACGTCGGCGCCGCGTGCGAGCGGGATCCCGTCAGCGCCGCGCTCAACGGCGACCTGGACCTCGTGGTCAGCGCGGTGGAGGAGGGGGACCCCGCCGCGGCGCCCTACGTGCTCGGGATGCGCCTCGTCGGGACGGTCCGGGGCGAAGACATCGAGGGGACGTGGTCCGCCGTGGTCCGATCGGCGCCGGACATGCCCCCGCCCGTCGGTGCCATGCGCTTCTGGGCCGCGGCCTCGCCCGGTGTGCGGTCCGCTGCCGGCGGCGTAGCCCTCCACGCCGACTCTGACTCCTCCTGGCGGGGCGTCGTGGCGTCGTGGACGGTGCCCGAGCTCTTCCTCGAGACCGAGGCGGAGGCAGCGGCCGCCGGCGAGGCCCTGGTGGCGGCGGCGGCGGCGGCGGCCGGCGACGGGTCGGAGGCCGAGGCGGCGGCCTGCGCGGCGGCCGAGGCCGTGGTCCTTCGTATCGAGGCGGACCCGAGCCTCCTCGCGCCCTCCGCCCCGGCCTCCGACGAGGACCCCGTCGAGGCGGCGATCCGCGCGCACCCGGAGATGAGGCGTTTGGTCCCCCACTGCGCCTCGAACGGCCTCAGCGTCCCTGATGTGGCAGTGAATCGCATCCGCGAGACCACGGGCGCTGACCCTGACGTCATCCGGCGCGTCGTCATCGAACTGGCACGGACTCTGCGCGCGGCTGACCTGCCTGGCGGCACGGCTTCCGGCGTGCCCCGCGGCCGCAGATCCTCCACAGCGGCCCGCGCACACGCCTGGGCCGCCGGGACCGCGGCCCTGCGCCGCCGCACGGGACTGGTCATGTTTCAGGTGCGCGTGCTCTCGGACGGCGGCTCCGTCGTCGTCGGCCTGGCCGCCGCCGGGTCCGAGCTCGCCACGCGGCCCGGTACGGAGGACGGCACCGTCTCCTTCGGCGGGTCAGGCTGCGTGACCGTCAGCGGCAGCGACAGCTCGCACCCCGGCGCCGCCCTCTCGGCCGGCGACATCGCTGGTGTCCTCATCGACTACGAGTCAAACCCCGACGGTCGCATCTCCTTCTTCGTCAACGGTCACGAGGCCGCCGCGGCCGGCCGCACGGTCAAGGACATCTTCGGGGACCGCCCCTTCGCGCCCGTGGTCGGCCTCAAGTCGGAGGGGGCCAGCGCGCGGTGCGTCGGCCTCCGCCGCGGCGGCGTCCGCGTCGTCCTCGCTTCAGGCCGCCCCGACCGCCACCGCTCCCTCGCCGTCCGCTTCGTCGACGGCATCCCACACGGCATGGGGCGGCTCGAGCTGGCGAGGCCCGAAGCCCCCGCGCCCGGCGCCGAGCCGGCGCTGCCCTTTGCCGCGATGCTCGCCGGCGCAGAGCCCGGCGCAGAGGCAGCCGAGCCCGCCGCGGCCGCGGCATCTGCGCCGACGGCCGCACCGGCAGGCTCGGCCGTTCCTGCCGACGCCATGGCTCTGGTCGGGCCCTGGGTTCGCGGCAGCCGCCTCGGCGTCTTTGAAGAGGAGCGGGAGGCCGGGCCGAGCACATTCGGGCTCTACCGCGGCTGTTCCCGGGTGCGCGACGCCACCGAGGAGGAGTTCCTTCGCGGCAAGGAGGTGTTCGGGCGCGCGGAGGCGGCCCGCGTCGCCCGGCTGAAGGAGCTCGCGGGGGCCGCTGCCGAGGCTGCGATGAGGGACGGCGAGCTGCTCTCGGGCCCCACCGACGCCGTGAGGCCCGGGCCCTCGGCCGGACGGTCGAGCTTCAGCGTCGGGGACCTCGTCCGCGTCATCCCGGGCATCACGCCGTCCACTGGCTGGGGGGCCGCCGGCCCGGACAGCGTCGGACCCATCACCACCATGAGTGGCAACTCCTGCACGATCGGCTTCCCGGAGCAGGCCGGCTGGAACGGCCGCATCAACGAGCTCGAGCACGCCGACGGCCGGGACGACACCCCCGCGGACGACTTCCCGGTGGGGCCAGCATCGGGCCACGCCGCGGTGGCGTCCCTCGCCCGTCTTTCGAGCAGCCCCGAGGCCGTCCGCTCCCGGGAGCGCCGCGTGGTGACCAAGGGGTCCTTCTCGGTCAACCGCGGTCAATTCTTCGTCCTCATGCCCTCCCTCTGCCCCCGCTCCCTCAGCATCGACTCCCGCCTCACCGAGGTTGAGGTGAAGCGGAGCGACCAGGCCATGGCCATCGGCTCCCGCGGCTTCACGCGCGGCGTGCACTACTGGGAGGTCCACATGGACCTGCGCCACGAGAACCTCATGTTCGAGGCGCACAACCGCCTCATGTTCATCGGCGTGGCGGACCGCTGGGGCAGGTTCGACGCCGGCCAGTGGCGCGACTACGGCTGGGTCAACTACATGGCCCTGAACAGCTCCAGCGAGGGCGAGCGGCTCTTCGGGCAGCACTTCGAGCCCAACGACCACATCGGCGTCCTCCTCGACATGGACCACGGGGTGGTGAGCTTCATGCGGGACGGGCGGCCGTTCGGGGAGTACAAGTTCGCCGACTGGGGACCCGCCTACACCCGCGTGCGCTCCGGCGCCAACGGCGGCCCCGTCTCCCGCGCCCTCTTCCCCGTCATCGGCATGAGCTCGGGGGCGAGCCCCATCACCATCCGCCGCCAGAAGTGGGTCAGCCTCCCCGGCGGCAGGCCCAAGGCCAACCTCTCCGCCGTTCTCGAGGCGGCCACCCTCCTCCAGCGCTGGGACCGGCCCGGCGGCCGCACCGTGGAGCTCCCCGCCTCCATCGAGGCCGAGGCCCAGGCACGCTTCGGCGCCGCGGAGTCCCGCCCCAACGTCGTCGTCGCCCGCGTCCGCGGCGGCGTCCGGGCGCCCTTTGACCGGTCCTCGGCCGCCTGCACCGCCGTCCTCGCCGCGCAGAAGTCCTCCCTGGCCGGCAGCCTCCGCGGCGGCGACCGCATCAAGTTCTGGGGCAAGGAGGCCGAGGTCGTGGGTGCCTACCGCGGCCGCCTTTGGTACCGCGTCGACGGGGAGGACGCCTGGTACCTGGAGGGGACGGAGCTGGACGAGGGCATCGGGGACGGCCACAGCGCGGTCCTGCCCAGGCCCGACGCCGTCAGGGCCGAGGCCGAGGCCGAGGAGGCGGCCGCCGCCGGCGACGCCCCGGCCGCCGAGGCCGTCAGCCAGGCCGCCTTCCGCAGCTGGCTCCACGACCCGTTCTGGACGCTGGAGGCCGACGAGGCGGTGGTGCGCCTCGTCAACGCCCAGTGCGACATGGACGGCGTCGACCCGGCCAACCTGCTCCTCCGCCGCTGCTCCGACGAGGTCCGCGCCGCTCTCGGCTGCCCCGAGGAGTTCACCCGGCCGGACTTCCTCCGCCGCCTCCGGGCCCGCTTCGCCGTCCTCCTCTGCCTCAACTGGCGCCTCGAGTCCCTCCTCCCCGTCGTGGACCTCACCGTCCGCCGCCGCTCCGGCCTCGTCGCCACCGCGGACCCCTCCCGCCTCACCTTCGCCTCCGCCCTCGGCCGCCGCGTCGCCGCCCTCCGCGGCCTCTGCTTCACCCGCGCCAAGCGCACCTTCCTCGACCGCGTCCTCCAGGTCACGTCCAAGAGCACCCGCCCCGCCGGCGAGAGCGGCGTCAAGCCCTCCTCCGTCCCCGAGCTCCCCATCCGCCGCCTCGACGCCAATCCCACCAACCTCTGGGCCATCGCCAGCCTCGACCGCCGCCGCCGCCGCTCCGTCATGGGCCAGCTCCACGCCCAGACCTCGGACTGGGCCGACTCGGCGTTCCGCCGCGACTTTGCCTGGGTGGCGGACCAGGGGCAGCAGAGGAATTTCTTCGTCAAGATGGTCAACGAGCGGGCTGACGACGCCGGCGGGCCGTACCGCGCCATCGTCGAGGCCGCCGCGGCCATCGAGCCCGCCGGCCCCCTCGGGCTCTTCGGGCCCTGCCCCAACGCCGTGGAGCAGGAGCACGGAGGCGCCAACCGCGAGATCATGGTCATCCGCACAGACCCGTCGGCGCCCCTCGGCGTCATTCCCCTCCCCCGGCCAACCGCGGACGCCCCCGCCGCGGGCGCGGCGGCAGCCTCGGCCGCTGCGGCAACCTCGGCCGCGGCACCGGGCGCGGCAGACAGCACCTCCCTCGACGCGGCCACGGCCGCGTCCCTGCCGTCCGACCTCGTGAAGGACATGGCGGCCCCTGCGGACGCCCCGCCGTCCGACCCCGAGGCCCGCCTCCGCCTCGGCGAGTACCGCTTCGCCGGCCTCCTCGCCGGCACCGCCGTCCGCCACGACATCCTCATGGACGTCGACCTGCCCCCCTCCCTCTGGCGCGCCCTCGCCGGCCAGGCCTTGACCCCCCAGGACGTCTTCGCCGTCGACCGCCGCCTCCGCAACGCCGTGTACGACCTCATGCAGTGCCTCCCGGCGGGCGTCACGGCCGACCATGTCGCCGAGCGCACCGCCGCCGCCGCAGCGGCCGGGCACGCCGACGCCGACGACGCCACCGCCATGGGCGGCACCCTCTCCGACGAGGACGTCGTGTCCATGGCCGTCGAGGCCGACGTCGGCGAGGCCGCCTCCTCCGCCGCCCTCACCTCCCTCCGATCCCTCGCCGAATCGGCGTGCCGCGTCGCCGCCGACCGCAACCCGGACGCCCCGCGCGCCGCCCTCGCCCGCGCCGCCGCCGCCGTCACCTTTGCGACCCGCACCGCGTTTGCTCGCATGATCGTCGACGCCGTCGCGCGCGCCGGGGCGCGCCAGCTCGCGGCCTGGGTTGACGGCGTCACCGGCGTCGTCCCCGCCGAGGTCCTGCCGCTCTTCACCCCGGCAGAGCTCCAGCTCCTCTTCTGCGGCTCTGCCGCCGTGGACGTCGACCTGCTGAAGCGCGTGGCGGAGTTCCCCGACGGCCTGACCCACGCCGACCCCCACGTGGGCTGGCTCTTCGAGGTGCTGGAGGAGGCGGAGCAGGCCGTCCGCAAGCAGTTCGTGTCCTTCGTCGCGGCGCGGAACCGCATGCCGCAGAGCGCCGACAGCTTCACGCAGTCCTTCAAGGTCACCCGCCTCAACCCCCGCGACGGCGCCGACGTCGACCGCATGCTCCCCAACTCGGCCACCTGCTTCTTCCAGCTCAAGCTGCCCCCCTACTCCTCCAAGGAGGTCCTCAAGGAGCGGCTCTTCACCGCCCTCGCCAGCTCCTACTCCATGGACGACAACTAGGCGAGGTTTTGGGCAAGGTTTTGAGCAAGGTTTTGAGCAAGGTTTTGAGCGACGATTGAGCGAGTTTTTGAGCAACGTTTCCGCATTCTGAACATTGATCGTCTGGACTGCCCGGGGCTCGCCCTCCGCGCCGCCCGCGCCGCCCACGCCAGCGCTCGCTCACGCACCACGCGCATCGAGGCAAAGCACCGTCGTGCCGCTGCCCACAGCGCCCTCAACCCCGTGCGGCCGCGCCCTCAGTGCCCCCTGCCGCATCGCCCGTCGCCCCGGGCCGCCGCCCCCGCCGCCGCCACCGCCGCTGCCACCGCCCCCATCTCCTCCTTCTCCGACACCGCCAGCCCCGCCGCGCGCAGCTCTGCCGCGTTGGTCCCGACGTGCGTTTGCTGCAGCATCATCGCCTCGAGCGGGCACAGCGTCGCCGCCTCGCCCGAGCGCTCCTCCGGCCACGCGGCACCCACGGCCACGTCGCAGCGCGGCCCTGCCGTCCCGTTGGCCGCCCCCGCCCCGCCGCGCGCCGGGAAGAGCCGCAGCGACCCCGCGGCCCGGCCCCTGAGGAACGCCCCCGAAATCATGACCGCCCGCGGCGCGTGGAACGGCGCCGTCACCAGCGTCACGGCGCACGATCACCCCGCCGTGCCGTTGCACGCCATCCCCGCGCGGCCGGCGAGGAGGCGCCAGGACTCGGCGACGTTTCCGATCGTGTCCCGCGCGAACGGCTCCACGATCACCGCCCGAGAAAGGAGCAGCCGCGACAGGCGTGACGGGGGCGTCGTCATTGCCGACGCAAGCGGCTCGCCGGCCCGCCCCGTCAGCGCGCCGTGGATGCGCGTGTGTTTGAGCGAGCGGAAGAGCTCGGCCCCGATGAGCACGCCCTCCCCGAACGCACCCGTCGCCGCGCCGACCGCCGGCCTGCCCGAAACGAGCGCATCCTCCAGGACCCTCGCCCCCCTCCGCGCCCTGGCCGCCGCATCCGCCGTGAGAGCGGCGGCTGACTTGGGGTCGGAGTACCGCCCCGTGCCCAGCACGAGGACTGCGTCGAGCGTCATCGCGTCGGACCCTTTCGCCTGAGCGCCAGAACAGTGGCCGTACGCCGGCAGGCCAGGCTCCGCGGTACGGGATCGCAGCGACGGCATCGACAGCGAGCCGGTTTGCTCGAGCCTCAGCGTAGCAAGCCCCGCACCGATGATCTTTGCCCCAGCCAGGGCACACGCCATCGAAGAGCTGCGCTGCATGACATGCCTTGCTATGTCTGGGCGGTGCGCCAGTGCCGGCGCCAGGGGGAGCGCCGGCCGGCCTCTGCTCGCTTCAAGCGGGAAAGCGCCACGGGGCCCGCGGCGCTCGGCGCGACCACACCCGGTACGGAACTTCCGCCGTCCGTCGCTCCCCGTTTCCCCCTCCTCCCTGCCCGAGGAGCCCGGGCATCAGGCACCGATGGCCAGCGCCTCGGCAGAAGCCGTCGCCACGCCGACCGCCGGCCGGCTGGACTTGGGCCCGGACCCCAGACCCATCAGCGGGCCCGATGACGGGTTCCACTGCTACTGCGGAGGCACGCCGGCTGCCAGCGCGCTCGGGATGCCGGGGGTCCCGCTCCTGGGCATTTACGGCCCCGACTACTGGCCGGCGTTGCCGCGGGTGCTGATCACCCTGCCGTTTGAGCGCCTCTCACTGCCAGTGGGTGCGGCCTCCCTGCTGGCTGGCGTTCCCGCGGAGGCCGTGGACGTGTGTGTCGTGCTTTTCGACCACGTTCCCGAGGCGCCATCCGAAAAGTTCGTCTCCTCGGCCACCAACGAGGTGAACCTCATGCTCCACTACTGGCGCCACGCCGCGGCGGCTGAGGACTGGGGATCGAGAGAGATCAAGGCGGCGGTGCGCTGCCACGCACCGCTTTCCTCCGGAGTGGGGCCGCTGTACCTGGACCTATCAGATGGGGGCATCCCTCTGGGGGCCGCAGCGCCGGCCCAGCGCTCCGTGGTCGTGCACGGCGGAGGCGGCGTCGCAGTGTCGCCCAATAACTGCCAGTTTGCGATGCTCGCGCCTTCGGGGTCGTGTATGGCGCTTGTCGCGGTGTGCCGGGCCGATTCCTCGGCCACCGAGCCCCTTCCGCGCCCATGGCGCGAAGCTGCACCGCTCAACGAGGCCCTGGCTCCAGCTTCATCCGGAGGCTCGGGCCGCCTGACCGGAGAAAGCACGCCGAGAGCGTCCGTATCGGTCATTCTGCTGCCGCGCGACGCTGCTGCGGAAGCCAAAACCACAGCTGCGGTGAAGTCTTGCCCGCAGAATGCACCAGGTCTTCTTCAGGCGCTTGCGGGGGCCGTCAGTGGGGACGGCGACGGCGGTGCAATCGCGACTGTTCTTCTCCAGACCGCCGCAGCCCTCGCGGCCCACGGGAGCGGATAACCCACAGCAGCGGCTCAACGTTCCGTTCCGCACCGTCGCGAGTCCGGTTCAGAAGCCACGTCACCCGGGAGCAGACCGGCGACGAGCAGAGCGTCAGCACTGACCCACGGCAGACTCGGCTCCGGGCGACTCCCAGCACTCGTTCTGGCCGCCGAAAGCTCAGTCGATGTATTTCTCGAAGAAGCTCCTCACCGCCATCACGGCGGCGCTGCCGGAGTGGTCGCTGTTTTTCGTCGGTGAGAGCTTCCCATAATGGCGGGCCATCGGTGACCTCCGCCCCGCAAGGCTGCAACTCCTCCCCTCGCCCCCCTGACCCGACCCTTCCGCCGCCCCGCAGACTACAAGCAGGTGAGGAAGCAATCACACCGCTCAGCGTGGCCGCGGTGACGCAGGGTCCATGAGTGTCGTGCAAACTTGAGGGCTCGCCTTTTTTCGGCCTCGCAGCTAAAGAAAATCGCCAAGGCCGTGGCATCCGCGGCGCTCCCCGCCTCCGCCTTCTGGGAGTGCCTCGAGGTGGAGAAGGTGAGTCATCTGCCTGCCGGCTGCCCACCCTGAGGACGTGCGCAAGCAAGGTGCGATCGCGCTTGCTGTGCGCACCCCTTCCTCGCAGGCCAAGGTGCGGCGGTTTTACGACGACAAGGAGGCCTGGGCGACGGACTTCCTGGCGGCCCTTGAGACTCGCGTGGACAAGCTCGTGAGTGCATCGGGCCTTTGGCTTGCAGCGGTCGCGGCGCTGCGTGATCCGCCAACCAGCGTTCCGTAGTTGCCTGGTCGCAGGCAACGCTTGGCGAGACGACGGGGCTCCACCACGAGGATGTGGCGTCGTACGTGCATGCCCTCGTCGCCAAGGCGCGCGGGGAGAGCGATGAGGACGACGATGACGAAGACGATGACGACACCAGCAGCGACGGCGCGGGCGGCTCCTCGGAGGACGCCGAGGCGCGGGAAGCGGCGGCAGCGGCCGCAGGCAGTGCGGCTGCGGCCGACGGCGTGAGCGCTGCCGAGGGCGAGGCTGCCGCAGACGGCATCGCCGAGGCCGGAGCCACCGCGGCAGCGACCCAGGAGGCCGCCGTGGCGCACGAGAGCCGGCGCGCCGAGTACGTGGCGTCCAAGAAGGGCCTCTCGGACTTCCGCCGCGAGCTGACGCTGCTGGAGCGCTTCGTGGAGCTGAACAGGGAGGCGGTGCGGAAGATCGTCAAGAAGTTCGCGAAGCTCGCCGGGACGGAGGAGGAGCGGGATGATTACATGCGCCGGCTCGACGCCGATGAGGGGTTCGCCTTCTTCGGGGGTGAGGCGCTCGCGGCCATGGTCGCGCGGGTCGACGAGCTCCTCACCGCCACGGCAGAGCTCAAGCCCCTGAACACGAAGTGGGACCGGACACGGGTGTTCACCGTCGGCTGCTTCGACCTCGCGCACCGCGGGCACGCCAACCTCTTCCGCGCCCTCCGCGAGTACGGCCGCTACCTCGTGGTGGGCCTGCACGACGACGCCTCCTACTTCCGCCTCAAGCGCAAGCACACCGTCGACGACCTGGAGACCCGCATCGCCAACATCAAGCCCTTCTGCGACCATGTCTTCGTCATCCCCTCCACCGACCCCACCCCCTACCTCCGCGCCATGGTCTCCGACCAGGATGTCAGGGACGGCCACTGCTGCTACGTGCGCGGCGCCGACATGCCGCAGTTCCCGGGGCGCGACTTCGTCGAGTCCGTCATGCCCGTCTACCTCCTCCCCCGCTCCGAGGGAGTCAGCTCCAGCCTCGTGAGGGCGATCTACCACTCCGGGGACGACGAGGACGCAGACCTGATCCAGGCGCGTGCCCTCGCCGCGGCCTTTGCCCCCCTGGACGGTGCAGGCAAGCCCCAGGTGACGGAGGCGATGGTCGAGGAGGAGCTCGCCACGCTCGCGCGCAAGCGTGAGCTCGGCGAGATCGCTCGAGCCAGCAAAGAGCGCTCCGAGGGCTCTACCGCCGAGGCCAAGGAGGACGTGTGACGCCCGCGCCCGGCCCCCAGACTGCCTATTCGATGATTGAACCCGGTGACTGGGCGAGCGAGTCTCGACCCCTGCTTGCCGCGTGTTGTTGCGTGAGCGGCGGTGCCCCGCCCAACTCTGAGACCGACCTGCGGCTTCCCGCGCGTGCGCACACGCCCGCACAAGGGCGCAGCGGCAGCCCCCTGGCCTCCGCAAGCCCGTCACAGCGTCGCTTTCTCCCGCTGCTCCCGGCGCCACGCCCGTGCCTCGTCGATCGCCTCGGCGAGGTCCGGCCGCGCGAAATCGTCGAACGCTACCGTCTCGGCGGTGTCTTCTTCCGGCGCAGAGCTGTCAGCCTCTTGCTCCGGGGTAGAGCCGGCCTGGTCGTCGATGGCCTCGCCCGTCTCCTCGGCTGCGTCATCTTCGGCTGCTGGCTCCTCCTCCTCGCCCTCGCCCTCCTCCAGCTCCTCGGCGTCTTCCGCTCGGTCCTCCTCGTCGCCTCCGCCCTCCACCAGTGGCTCCGTCTCCCCGGCTTCGGACGCAGCCTGGTCCTCCTCCTCTTCCGCCTGCCTCTCCTGCTCCGCATCCTCCTCGCCAGCCTCCTCCTCGGCCTCCTCCTCTGCACGACCGGCCTCGCCATCCGCCTCTGCCTCCTCCGCGCTCCCGGCCTGACTGGCCTCCACCCCGTCCTCGCCGTCCTCGCCGTCTTCATCGTCCTCGCCGTCTTCATCGTCCTCGCCGTCCTCGCCGTCCTCGCCGTCCTCGCCGTCCTCGCCGTCCTCGCCGTCCTCGC
>Ga0136560_1000678_pt1 | contig 17177 bp, 9 predicted proteins | sample AntRauMeHopE1497_FD_104925 | JGI IMG/M metagenome (GOLD analysis project Ga0136560, IMG submission 104925) | Saline lake microbial communities from Rauer Islands, Antarctica - Metagenome Hop E1 #497 | ecosystem: Environmental > Aquatic > Non-marine Saline and Alkaline > Saline | place... | reverse complement strand
GCCGCCGCCGCCGCCTCCACGGCCGCCGCCTCCGCCCCTGCCGCCAGCCCCCGCACCACCGCGAGCCAGGCGTGGACGGGCAGGCCCCTCCCCGTGCGCTCCTGCCACCCGGCCGCGGCGTCAGCGCCCGGCCACGGCGACCCGGCGCCGGCGAGCGACACCACCGCGTCGCTCACGACGGCATCCAGGGCCTGCTCGACCCGGGCGAGCGACGCCGCGTCGCTCGGGAGCGCCATCGGGCCGACCACGGAGCGGGCACCCCCACCGCCATCGACGCCGGCCTCGCCCCCCGGCGCCGCCACCGTCGCCCCCGCCTTGGTCGTTCGCACGCCACTCCCCGCCGACGCCTGCCCGCCCACCGAAGCCGGCGCGGACGCGTCGGCGGGACCGAACCCACCCCCGGGGTCGAGGGACCACCACTCCGATCCGCCCGCCGGCTCTCCGGCAACGGCATCCGGCTCTGCCGCTCGGGTCTCGGGCTCTGGCTCGGCCGGGCGCACCGCCGCGGGCGCCGCGCCCCGCCCGGCGGCCTGCCTCCGCCTGAGGGCGAGACCAACACTCTCCGCGGCGGCGAGGGCGGCGAGGGGGTTCCCGGCGTCGGCGTGCGCCCTGGCCTGGGCGACAAAGACCGATGCCGGCAGCGGCCGGAGCGACGCGGCGTCGCTCGCCGACCCGGCGGGGCCCCTCGCCCACCCCGTCGCCCTCTCGATGACGTCAGCGGCGGCGGCGTCATCCCCCGCGGCGCAGTACGCGGTGTGCAGCGCCACCCACGCCCCCGCCGTGGCCTCGCCGTGCCGGAGGCGCGACAGGACGGCCTCGGCGGCAGCGGGGAGGCCGCACGCCGCGTGGAGCGACGCCAGCTCGCACAGGAGCGCCGGGCCCGACGCCCCCGCGGCCACGCCCATGGTGGCGATGTCGTCGGCGGAGGCGAGCGCGGACATGACGGCGCGCCAGCGAGCGGCGCGGGCCGCGGGGCGGGGCGGCGCGCCCAGCACCGTCGTCTCCGGGCCGTTGCGGCCCAGCGCGTCCCCCACGGCGCGGACGCACGCCACAAACGCGGCGGCGGACACGCGGCGGCCGGGCTCGATCATGCGCGACACGATCCGCCGCAGCTGCGAGGCCCGCGCACCAAGCCCTTTTGCGGACGACGAGGCGTCGATCGCCCGGAGCCACGCGCTCTCCGGGGCGCCGATTGGGATCGCGTCGATGCCGCTGCGTTCCCTCCTGGCGCCGCCGCCGCCGCCTCCTCCTCGGCCGCGGCCGCGGGGCGGCCTGCCCCTTGCCGCTCCCTCACCGGCCCTGCCGCCGGCCGATCGGGCTCCGCTTCCCGCCGTAGCGCTTGCAGGCCTCGCGCAGAGGTCCAGGCACCCGGCGCGCCAGGCCGTCCTCCTGGTGACGGCCCGTGCCGCCAGCACGGCACGCATCGACTTCGCCGGCGCTGCTGCCGCGCCCCCGGGGGACCTGTTGCCCGGCTGCCCCGCCGCAGGCTGACGATATCAGCCGTCCGGTCACCACACGCGCGTTCGCGTGCGGTGGTGCTGCCTCACGACCCCCAAGCTCGGACGGTCGTGGCAAATCACGCGCCGCTGCGCGCGCACGGTCCCGCTGTGAGATACTGAGGCGCAAACCTGCGGCCTCGCGTGGGGTGGGGTGCTCGAGTGCGCGCACGGGGCCCATCTCACGGCAGCGCTCGGGATTTGTCCCGCGCTTCCGGCTGTTCTCCAGAGCCGGCGCCGGCCCTCCGCCGCCGCACACGACGCGCGGCCCGGGACACCGCACGTTCCCAACAACCTCCGGCAGCCTCGCTGAGACCCCTGCGTGCCGGAAGTGGCCTGGGGCTGAGCTCGGCGCGCCGCTATGGCCGACACGGGGCGGCACTCCGAGACGGACGCACTCGCGCAGAAGCGGGACCTGTTTGCCCCCGCCCACGCGGACGGCGAGGACCACGGAAAGGCAAAGGGCGGCTCGTACTTCTGGGCGAGCCTGAGGCTCGCGGCGCACTACGTGCGCTCCAGCATCCGGAGGGACAAACACAGCTTCTGCGTCGGCCTGGCCACGGTGGCGCTCGTGGTGGCCTTCTCGGCCCTCGTGCAGTCGGCTGTGGACAACTCACAGGTGGTCTTCCTCAAGCTGTCGGAGGACACGGCGGGGGAGGGGGACCTGGTGCTTCTGCCGGACCCGCGTGGGGGCGGCGCGCCCTCGGCGCAGGGCGGGGGCGGCGGCCTCCTGCCTTCTGGCATCCTCCTCAACGATACGGAGCTCTCGTCGCTGCTCTCGGCGGTGCCGTCTGTCGCGGGTGTGGTCCCGCGCTGGACCGCCCTGGGCCGCGTTTTCAACTCCCGCGCCCGCACCCTCAACACGAGCACCGTCCTGCTCATCGTGGACTCGGCCAGGGAGGAGAGCATCGGCCTCGGGCGGACGTGGGGGCGGCGGCCCCTGGGGCCGACGGAGGCGTACGTGTCGTCGTCGGCGCTGGACGAGACGGGGGTTGAGGCGGCGGCGGGGGAGCAGGTGACCGTTGAGCTGTCCCTGGGCACGCTGGCGGGGGCGGCGGGCGTCGGCGGCACCGGGGCGGGCGACGCCGCAGGGCTTCTGAGCACGCTGGCGTCGCTCGGCGTGGAGATCGGCACGCCCGACGGGCAGGGGGGGCGCTCGCTCCGGGTCGATGCCACGGTGCTGCTGCGCGCGGCGGCGGACAGCCCGCTGCTCCGCGCACTTGGCATCACGCCGGAGCTCATCCCGCCGCTCGGCGACGTCACGCTCAACGTCACGGCTCTGCTCGACGCGGCTCTGTCGGCGGGCGACACCGCGGGCGACGCCACCGGCGCCGGCGCCACGGACCTGCTGACGCTGTCGCGCACGCTGACGGTGGTGGACCGGGTGGAGGCGCCGGGCGGGAAGTGGCCGGCCTTCCTGGGCAACGTGGTGGTGCTGGAGGCGCGGCACGTGGCGGCGTGGCTCGGGGCTAGCGTGGCGGGGGCCCTGGACCAGGTGCTCGCGGTGGTGGGGCCGGCGGAGGGGGCGGTGGAGGCGGCCGGCGGGTCGGTGGCCGGGATCGAGGCTCTCCGGTCGCTGCGGGACGGCGCCGCATCCTTCGGCATGGCTGAGATGCGCCAGTTCGCTCTGCAGGAGTACGTGGTGATGCGAAACCGCATGGCGCTGTACCTGGGGGACCCCAACGGCGCGGAGGCGGGCGTGGGGCGCATGGCTGACGACGTGGCGGCGGCGCTGGGGCCTGAGTACCCGGCGCAGGTGACGGCCCCGCTGTCCGCCGCGCTGGGCTCGACGCGGTTCATCAAGCTGTTCCTGGACCAGGTGTTCGGCACCGTGGTGTTCATCCTGGGCCTGCTGGGCTGCCTGGTGGTGTTCGCGCTGGTGCTGGGCAACGTGGAGGAGAAGACGTACGAGTACGGCATGCTCCGAGCCCTCGGGCTCCGACACCGCACCCTCTCGCAGCTCCTCGCCATGTCCTCCGCCTCCTTCAGCGTCCCCGGCATCCTCATCGGCCTAGTCGCCGCCTCGGCCCTGCACGGCCTCCTCCTCCTCGTCTTCTTCCTCCTCACCGCCACCGCCATCCCGCCCACCATGTCCACCGGCGCGTGGGTCCTCGGCCTCACCCTCGGCGTCGTCATGCCCGCCTGTGCCATCGTCGTCCCCATCCGCCGCGCCCTCAGCTCCACCCTCCGCGACAGCCTCGACCTCTACCACCAGACCATCAACCAGGTCACCGTCACCCTCCGCCGGCTCGCCGACGTCGGCATCAGCGCCACCGAGTCGGTCATCGCCGTGGTCCTCGTCCTCGTCGGCTTCGTCACCTTCTACGCCCTGCCCCTCGCCTTCGCCAACGGCCAGCTCCCCGTCTTCCTCGGCATCCTCAGCGCCGTCCTCATCGGCATGCTCCTCGGCCTCAGCGTCGTCGGGGCCACCCTCCAGCCCACCATCGAGACCGCCGTGGCGTCGCTCATCCTCCGCGCCGCCTGCCAGTCCCGCCTCTCCACCGTGGTGGCCAAGAACCTCGCCGCCCACCGCCGCCGCAACTCCAAGACCGCCTACATGGTCTCCATGTCCATCGCGTTCATCCTCTTCGCCGGGGCCATGTTCGCCCTCCAGGCAGAGTCCATCGGCTCCAACTTCAGGCTCTTCCTCGGCGCTGACCTCGTCGTCTTCGCGCCCTCCGTCGCCGCCACGGGGGCCGCGGGCGTCGCCGCCCTCTCCCCGTCCGTCATGCCCCAGGAACAGCTCACGGCGTACCTGCAGGGCGAGGTGAGGCGCTCCGACGCCGCCGCGGCCCGCGCCAGCGGCGGCCAGACCCCCGCCCAGGCCGGCGCCCTGGTCCGCGGCTTCACCTACATCTCCCAGCCCGCGTCCCGCATCGCCCCGCTGTTCCGCACCGACCTCTCCCCGCTGACCCTGGACCCCGTGCGCCGCGCCGCCGTGGTCGGCCTCCAGCGCAACTACCTCGCCGTCGCCTACGACGAGTTCACCGTCCCCACCGAGACCGCGCCCGGCTCCCGCGGCGGCGCCGCCATCGTCGAGGACCTCCACGACGGCGCCGGCCGGCAGAGCCTGCCCATCGAGGCGGGCACCGCGGCCCTGCTCGGGCCCCCGCGCGACGTCACCTCCTCGCCCGGTTTCGCGCCCATCTACGCGTGCTCCCAGTCCTCGTGGGCCGGGGCGGCGGCCGAGGGCGGCGCCAACGCCACCTTCGCCACGTGGCGGCCGTGCGAGGCCGCCTGCCCCGGCCGCTGCGCCGAGCTCCCGGCCGTGAACCGCAGCCTGGCCGACGCCGCCGCGGCCTCTGTCTACCGGTCCTACACCGACGCCATCGCCTCGGAGAGCGTCAGGAGCGTCCTGTCCATCGACACCACCACGGGCGCCGTCCTCGGCCCCGCCGCCCTGGACCGCCGCACCGACGCCACCTCCCGGCGGCTGGAGTTGGTCAAGCTCCGAGCCGTGGCCTCTAAGATGGCCGGCTTCGGGTTCAGCCCCTACAGCCAGGTGGCCACCAACGCCCCGCTCCTCGTGCGGGGGCAGGATGTCGCGCGCATGGTCGACCGCGCCACGCTCGCGCTCTCGCGCTTCGGGAGGCCACCAGGGTCGGACGCCTGGGGCCCCGGGGCCGTGCCCGCTGCCTTCACCAACGAGCTCTACCTGCAGGCCGAGGCGGCGGACCGCGGCGCCGCCGCGGTGGGCTCCGATCCGGCGCGGAACGCGGCCTACCGGCCGGCGGGGGGTGACGCCACGTCGAGGGCGTGGGTGGGCGGCGCCGGGCGCGGGTGGGGGGCGCCGAGCGGCGGCGTGCCGCTCGCGTCGCCGGACCCCCCGTCCCCTGGGGGCGGGAACGCGTCGCTCGCGTACGACGGCGACGTCCGCAGCGCCGCGTTCCTCCCCGTGTCGGCCGGCGCGCCTTGGGTGAGGGTGGTGGCGTCGCCCGCCTGCCCGCTGGTGTCCGGGGTCAGGCTGTGGCGGCCCGCCGCCGCCGACAGGCGGGGGCGGCAGGCGACGGGCATCAGGGTGGAGGCGGCCGCGACGGTGGGGCCCGGCGGCGCGGCGTGGACGAGGGTGGCGGAGGGGCCGCTCGCGGGCGGCGGGGAGGGCGGCGGCTGGGCGTCGCTCACGTGGCGGGAGGGGTACTCGGCGCCGCATTGGCGGGTCGTGCTCACGTCTTGGGGCGAGCCCGCCGCGGCAGGGGCCCTGGCCGAGGCGGCGGAGGTCTCGGAGCTCCAGCTGCTCGCCGCGGCGGGCGACGGCGCCTGCAGGGCCGAGCGGCTCGCGGCCGAGGCGGACGACTCGTCCCCCGGCGTCCCCAAGGAGCGCCTCATGGTCCGCCTCCACGACGGCGTGACCCCCAAGCAGCGCTCCCGCGTGGTCAACGCGCTGCGGAACCTGCTCCCCGACGACAGCTTCCGGGTCGAGGACACCGCGGCGCTCCTCACCGCCGCGTCGACGGCCATCGAGGGTCTCAACGCCTTCTTCTACATCGTGGCGGCGCTCTGCCTGGTGCTCTGCTTCTTCGCCGTGTGGCTCTCGTTCGAGGCGAACATCCGCGAAAACTCGCGCGAGATCGGCATCCTCCGGTCCCTGGGCCTGACCAAGCCGGACCTGAGGCTGCTCGTCGCGTCCGAGTCGCTGGGCGTCGTGTCCGCGGCATTCCTCGAGGGGAGCGTCATCGGCATGGCCATCTCCATCAGCCTCACGCTGCAGTTCAACCTCTTCACGCAGCTACCCTTTGTCTTCCGCATGCCCACCGTCATTTTCGTCGGCTCCCTCGTGGCCTGCGTCCTGGTCGCGCTCGCGGGGTCGCTGCTGCCGCTGCGACGCTACCTGCTTGCGGAGATCGCGCCCGTGGCCAAGGGCAGGACGGCATGAGCCCCGCGCGCCATGAGCGGCCTGCCGCCCGAGTGCGCGCGCTGCCGGCCCCGAAACTGAGACCCACGGATTGAGCGCCACTCGCTTTCGGTCGTGCCACCACAATCGTCCGCTCGCGGCTCTGCCGAGGTCGGGCGCTCGTCCACGCCATCGCGTGCACCGTGCCTCGCGTTCCAGGGTCCATGGCCTCCCGCTCCGTCCGCGCCGTCAACACGGCGGTCAAGACCGCCGCACCGCAGCTGAAGAAGGTGTGGACCAGCTACACCTTCCAGCGCGGCGTGCAGGAGCAGATGCTCAGCCCGTTCGAGGTCAGCATCGCCGGCCCCAACGAGCTCCGCGGCTTCCTCAAGAAGGCGTCGTGGCTTTTCCAGGACCGCGCTCACCTCCTGCTCCCGCCCCTCATCCTGGCCGGGGGTGCGGTGGCGTACGTGCAGCACCTGCGCGAGGAGTACCTTCTTTCGCACCGTGACTGAGCGGATGCACCGCACCGCCCGCCCGCCCGGTGGCCCGAGGGGCGCTCGCGCGCTGGGCTCGCGGCCGGCCAAGTGTGGCACCACGGGGGCTGTGTTGGCGGCTGGTGCGAGGCGGGCTGCCGCGCGCGCTTCTGCGAGGTCGGCTCGTCAGTCAGCGGCCAGTCGCTGTGCCGCGAGCCCCGCGTGCGGGGCCGCGGCGCATCCTTGCCTTGGTGTATCCTTGGCACGGGGACTTGCAGGGTGTCCCTCTTGCGGGTGTGCGGCCGGGGCGCGCGTGGTCTGTGTGCCGGGATTCGCGCTCGCAACTCGTTTCTTTCTCGCCTTTCGCGACGACCCGCGTCGAACCACGGTGCCGAAGGAGCAGACTTTCATCACCATGCGTGTTGTGGGTGCGCAGGTCACGCGTTGGTTCTGGGCAGTGGGCGCTGAGCCCAGGCGACACTCACAGGGCTTGCTTCCTTTGCGGCCCGCGGCCAATAGGCTGCGGCGGCGCCGGCACGGGCGGGTGGCCGCTGTCAGTCTGACGAGCCGATGTCCGCGTCGGGGTTCCTTGAGCGGTAGGCGCGCAGAGCCTCGTCGATCTCGCGGCGCATGGCCTCGGCTGACGACGCGGCGGCCTCGGCCGAAGGGCGGGGGGCGAGCGCGGGGCAGTTGTCCAGGATGCGGAGACGGACGACCGGGAGGAAGAGGCTCCCGTCCGGCTCCAGGAGGGGCCTGCCGAGCACCCGGGGGTCGTACCTGACGGCGAGGGGGACGAGGGAGGCATGCTCCGGGCTGGCCGAGGCCGAGTGGGCCGAGACCAGCGAGGCGGCGCGGGAGAGCAGCGCCGAGGCGGAGGCGGACGCCCGGCCGGGCCTGTCGCCCTCGGCGTCGGCGGCGGTGCGAGCACGCTTGGCCCGGGCCACGGCGGCGGCGGGGTCCTCCTCGTCGTCCTCGTCGTCGTCCTCGTCGTCGTCCTCGTCGTCGTCCTCGGGGTTGCTCGGCTGCGTCTGTGGGGTGGACGCCGATGCCGCACCGGCGATGGCTGCCGCGGACATCGGCCCGAGACCCTCGCGGAAGGGCACGGAGAGGGGGCCGACGCGGCCGGAGGGGGCGGCGGAGGACGCGACCACCACCCAGCTGGGGCAGGCGCCCTTGCGGGAGGCCCACGCGCGAGGGGCCCAGCCGCCGACCGGGTTTGTGGGCGCGATGGCGGAGTGGAGAGGGCTGGCCCCGAGAGCCGAGTGGAAGGGGGTGACCGACGCCCCCAGGGGGCGGGGGAGCGGCGCGCTGCGGCCCCACGCGGAGGAGGGCGCCGAGGGCGTGAAAGCCGCGCCCGACGTCGGCTGTGCCACCACAAGGGCGCGGCTGGCGTCGAAAGAGAAGCTCGCGGCCGCGGCCGAGGCGGCTGCGGCGGCCTCCGGCCCGGGAGCGCTGTCGCCGTGGGCGTTGCTGAGCATGGCCCCCGGTGCGGGGGGATCCGTGCACAGCTTGGGGGCCGGCAGGCGGCAGGCTGCGGCGGTTTTGGAGGCCGGCAGGGCGAGGACGCGGATGCCGTCGTCCCTCCAGCGCAGGCTGGACCAGTCGAGGCCCCAGGCCACGACGTCCAGGCGGTCCAGGGGCAAGGGGATGCCGAGGCACCGCATGCTGCTGACGTCGAGCGAGCCGGGGCGACGAACGCGGGAGAGGCGGTACGTGTCGAAGCCACCGGCGCCCACGCCATCTCGGGCGAGCTCGAAGCGCTCCGTGCCCGTCTCCAGGACCATGGTGGACCACTTGAGGCGATGGGACATCCATCCGCTCGGCGACGAGTCGCGGTCCGCGACGGCGCTGACCGAGTACGCCAAGCATGGCTCGTTCGACAGGTCAAACGTGATCGAAACCCCATCATACAGCGGAGCACACTGACGGATCACCTTGCGCTGTGCTGCGCGGCCCGTGCTCCTGCTGCGGGGCGGCGCGCGGCCCCGCTTCCTGCGGCCCCTGCTGCGGAATAAAGGAAGCGCGGGAGAGAGGCAGATAAACAATGGGCACAGCCGGCCCAAGATGCAAAATATGGTCGGTTCTTTCATGTGGCCGCGGTTCTGCTGCCGGATGATGGCCGTGGCGCCCGAAGGAGGACGCCAGACACGTCACGTGCAAGTGACGCGCATTCTCCGGCCGTCCGTCCTCAGGGCCCGCGCGCCCGGCCTGGCAAGGCCCGCTCCCTCAGAGCCCGACCCACACGCTACTGCTCGTGCCAAGCCATCGGCTTGGACCGGAACCGGAGGTTCCAGCCCGTGGGAGCCGCTGCAACTGGCGAAGGAATGCTCCGAAAGGCTCTGCTCTCGCCTGGTCGCGGCTCGCAGCCCCTGCCCCTCCCGCCCAGGGTGCGCGCCGCTCCCCCCTTTGGCGTGGCGCGAACATGCTCGGTCGAGCTGCAAGATTGGTCCGCTCAGGGCGCTGGGCGGCGCGGCAGGCACGCACGCTTGCCAGCCTGGCAAGCGGCAACGACTGGCCGCAAGCCAGCCTTCCCCCAGGCGCCCAAGGCCGCGGGCATGTGCCGCACTCACGTGGATCCGTCCCTTTGGCTGCGGCCTCGCCCCTGTGCCGAGTCCGTGTAGGTCCGATTGCGCGTGCGCCGCCGCCCGAGCTCTGATGCGCCTTGAGCGGGCTTGAACGCTTTAGCCGCGAGCGGCTCGTCCTCGTCGTCTTCTTCGTCGGACATGGCCACTGACGATGCAGTGGGTCGAACCTGTCGCCTCCTGCGCCTGGGGCGGCCCGTGTCTTCCTGCTCGTCGCGGGGCGAATCGCCCGACGCCTGCGAGCGAGAGTCGCTTGGCGTCGGCGTTGAGGCGTTGCCTGTGCGTTCCTCGGCGCCCTCGGTGTCGGATTCTGCACCGTCCTTGTTCTCCATCCGCGCCTGCCGGCGAGTACGGGTCGCCATGGCGACGACACGGAGTGCTCGCGAGTGGCGCTTGCAGTGACGACGTGGGTCCTCTGCCCCGGGTCTAGGGCCGGGCTGTTGCCGCGGGGCCGCACTCCCGCCGCAGGACGGCCCAAGCGTGCAGGGCCAATCGTACCCGCACGGTGTCGCGCGCTTGAAACGTCCCCGCGACAACCTCTTGACGGATGGCGTTCCAGGTTTCCGCACGCGATCACGACCACGTGCATTGCGGGACGGCGCGCGTTGCAGCCGGCTGGCCGCGCCTGGCATGTGCCCTTGCTTCCGTGTGGATCGCGGTCGTGGCCATCACGGCTTTGGTCACGGACTCGGGCGGCCGAGTGGACCGGCTGCCAGCCACACCGCCTTCACCTGGCGTCTGGCCGAAGCTGGCACCCGCCCGCCCGACCCGGCATGCCGTCGTGGACCTTCCGAGCGGGCATATCACACCGTTCTGTGGGAGCGGGCGGCAGCTTCCCGCGTCAACGGCCGAGGCCGAGAGCGCGCTCGGCGTGGTCGGCCGGCTTGAGTTCCTGACCCGCAGCCAGGACACCGAGTGCGAGTGGAGGGAACGCACGGACACGCAGGTTCCGTTCCGCATGTGCCTTTGGGACGAGGCGCACGACAACCAGGTGAGCCGAACGGCCGGCAGCGCGGCGGGAGCTCGGCGTCGCTGCTGCGCCCGCCGCCCCAAGGCTCTGACACCCCGGCATACGGCGCACGGAAGCCGTCCAACGATACCGCTGACGCGTCAATGCCTGTGTCCGCGCAGATCAGCCAGGTGATCCTCAAATCGGGGCAGTGGAACGCTGCAAAGAAGGAGCTCATGCAGGCTGCGCTGCCCACGGCGGCGCAGGCAGAGAGCGTTCGCACGCAGGGGTCGCTGGCCGGGAGGCGCCGGCGCGTCATGATCGACGTGGGGGCGTCGACCGGGTTCTTCTCCCTTCTCGCCGCCGCGCGGGGCTACGACGTCGTCGCGCTCGAGCCGGTGCGGGAGCAGGCGGTCCGCATCCTGGCATCGGCCGAGGGCAACGGGTTTGGGACGATGGCCCCTGCGTCCTCGGCGTCGAGCGCCGAGGTGCGTGCTGCCGCCAAGGCGTGGCGGAGCCGTCGGGAGGGCGTCGCCAAGACGGAAGAGACGGCCGTGCTGGCGCGGGAGGCGGACGTGGCGGCCGGGCGGGACCCGTCGGTGGCGCTGCCCCACGCCGCGGGGAGCATTGTGGTGCTCCGCAACGCGGCGTCGGACGGGAGCGAGCCGATGGCGGCCCACGGCTTCGACAAGAACCCCGGGGCGACGTCGATGGCCCCGCTCGACGGCGCCCCGTCGCTCCGCGGTGCGGCTCTGCCCGAGGGCGCCACGGCGTGGTCGGTTCCCTTGGACGGCCTGGCCGGGCTGGGCCTGTTCCGCCCCGACGAGGTGGCCGCCATCAAGATCAGCGCCGAGGGCATGGACTGCAAGGTGCTGAACGGCATGCGGGCTCTGCTCCGGGAGGGGCGGCCGCCCGTGGTGCAGCTGGTGTTCAACAACGACCACGTGACGCAGCATGGCTGCGACACCAGCGGCCTCCTGTCCACGCTCCTCCAGTGGGGGTACCGTGTCTACGACTTCGGGCTCTACCGGTCCAAGAAGGCAGAGGTGCTCAAGATGGCCGCGGGCTGGGGGCAGCGGTCCACGGAGCTGACCCTTGTCGAGCAGTCAGTGCGGCTCTGACACGGCGGGTTGGGGAGGGTGGAGGCGCGGCGGCGGTTGGACAGCGTGTTGCAACAATGGCCTTGATCACACAGCGCCGCACAGCGCCTTCCGGCGTGGTCACGGCTCCCCGTCGCGTCGCCAGAGGCCCGCTCTCACACGCTTCGGCAGTACGCGTCACTGCCCCCCTCGGAGGCCGACGAGTCCGAGGAATAGCCGCCGCCGGCGCCCGTCGCGGCCTTGGCGGCCGCAGCCCCCTGCTTGGCGGTCGCCGGCTCTCCGCGCATCATCGTGGCCGCGCGCCGCAGACCCGTGCCGCCCCGCTTGATCCCGGCCGGCGCCGCGTACGAGCCGGCGGTGGGGTTGCGGTCCGCGGCGGGGCGACCGGGCGCCGGGGCGCCGGCGGCCTTGGGCGGCGTGCTGTCGTCGGGCCTGAGCTTGTCCGCCAGGACTGCTCCCATGAGGCGGCGCCTGAACCCGACCTCCTCCCCCAGGGAGCGCAGCGCGAAGTAGTACCGTGCGAAGGTGCTGGGCGTGATGAAGAGGTCGAAGCCGAGGGCGGAGACGAAGCGCCGCTCCAGCTCGTTCACGCCGGGGAGCGGCCAGTCGGCGAGGATGTCCGTGAACTCGGCGTTCCAGGTGGAGAGGTCCTGCCAGACCTTGGAGGCGAGGAGCAGGGAGGCCACGAGGACGGGGCGCCAGTTGCACGCGAGCAGCGTCACGCCGGCCTTGTCCATCAGCCGCTCCGCGTAGATGAGAGCGATGACGCTGCACTCGGGCGTGAGCTGCGGCGCGCGGGGACGCGGGGCGAGGGGTGTGAGGCGAGGCAGCGGGCGCTTCCAATCGCGGGGCGGGGCGAAACGCCTCACCTCGGCCTCGCGGTAGAGCAGGGCGGCGAGCTCCTCGACGGCCCGCGGGGTGGGCACGCGGTGGTGCCGTGGGTACCTCCTGACGGCGTGGGGGCCGCCGGCGAGGAGCGACGGCTGGGTGGAGGCGGAGGGGAAGACGACGGAGAAGCGAGGGCAGTCGAACTCCCGCTCGTGAAACCGCAGGCTGGGCAGGGGGACCCCGCCGTACGGGTCGTCCTCGCCCCACACGGCCTCGCGCAGCGCCTCTGCCTGGATGGCCTCTGACGTGGCGGCGACCTGGCTCGCGGTGGGGCCGAGGTCCGGCGTCGGCGGGCCGGTGCCGGCGGAGGTCAGCCGGGGGGTGTGCGCGGCTGACGCCGATGCCGCGGCGAGGGCGGCGACGGGCACGGCGACGTGTCGCTGCGCCCTGGCCGTGGATGGCCCGGGATCGGCGCTGCTCTCGGTGGACCAGGATCGAAGGCGTGACACCGCGGCGCTCGGCCGCCTCGACGGGGCGGCAGGCAGGCCCAGGAGCGGCTCATCCAGCCGGCCCGCCGCTGAGCCGCGCCCGGCCCTGTCTCGGTCGGGCCCGAAGCCGAACCAGCCGGCGATGCCGTCGAGCCAGCCGCGGGGCGCAGGGCTCACCCTACCGTCGTCATCGACGTCGTGCCTTCGGATGACCAGGGCGGGCAGGCCGCGGGAGGAGACGCCGAGGCGCGGGGAAGCCAGGGCGAAGGAGGGGGCGCGGGGGGCGCGGGAGGCGCCGGAGGGCCCGGCGGCGGCGGCGGCCGGCGTGGAGGGTAGGAACCACGGGGCGAGGCCTGGCGACGAGGACTGGCCTCGGGGGGTGGCGGCGACGACGGAGGAGCGGGTGGCGCCGAGGATGGGCGAGAGGAGGGCGTGGAGGCGGGCGCCCGAGGGGGTGACGGGGAGGGGGGTGGTCGGGAGGAAGGCTGGGGTGCGGCGCGCGGGGGACCAGGACGAGGCGTGCGGCACGCCCGCGCCGGGCCGGAAGAGCGGCGTGGCGTCGGGCGGCAGGGGCGTGCTGGTGACGCCGCCTAGCTCCTGCTCCCCCCGGAGGACGTGCTGGTGGATGAGGATGGCCACGCGCCGGAGGATGTCGCGGGCGTCCGGGGCCGCGACGGAGCCCGCGCGGGGGAGCGTGGCGGCGGCGGCGGCCCGCTGCGCCGGCGTGGCACGGGTCCGGCGGTGGGGAAGCGTGGCGACCGCCTTGGCATCGGTCATCTGCCTCCGGTGGCCGGGCCGCCGGCCGCCCGGCACGGGAACAGGCCGGAGTGCCGACCCAAGCTCAGGGCCGTCCCGGGGGCGTCGCGACTGCAGCGGGGCGCCGGGAGCAACTAGGCCCCGACGGTCCCACACGCCAGACCCGGCGACTGGAGCCGAGGGCTGGCCCAAAGCACGACCTGCCGAAACCCTCACGGGCACGGGTGGGCGGCCTTCCGCAGCATCATTCGCGCCGGCCCTCGCGATGGCGGGGGCTGCACCTTTGCCGCTCAAAAGGCCGAGGACGGTCCTAGAACCCACGCCCGCGCCGTCATCTGCTGGATGTTGGCGCAAAGATGCGACACGGGCCATGCTTTGTCGAGTGAAGGCGTCAAAGAGCTCTCTTTTGGGCATTTCGACAGGCCGTCAGCTCTGCCGCCGGCTGCGCCATGCCGCTGCAAAAATGCCGGCCCCCGCACTCGGGCGGCAGTTTGAAGGCCACCACGCCCGAGAAGGTGGCAAATGTGAGAGATCCCGTCAGGACTTTTGCTTGGTTGGACCCCGAGGGCCGCTTTTGAGGCAGGACGGACTCCTGGCCGTTCAATGTGCCGCCGTGAACAGCCGCCCGCAATACTTCCGGCCCCCAGATCCATGCGCTCCCGGTGCCATGACGTCTGACCTTCAGCACAGTTTCATGGACGCAGGAGCGGCGGCGCGCGCGTGGGCCTCTCGCCCCTCGTCTTTGGGGGGCGAGGTCCAGGCACGCCGTTTGCTCCCCGCGGGGCTCCAGCCCTCGGCGACGCCGAGGTTACCGGCCCGCATGGACGCACCTGGAGCCGATACCGGGTATCGTCCCTCTGCGGGGGGAAGGCCAATCATGTCGCCCGCGGACGGTCGGGCAATCGGCGTGCCGACGAGGCTGGGCGCGCTGCCGGCCATGCTGCCCAGGCTGCCGACGCTCCCTCCGGCTGGGCCATTGTCTGCGCTCGATGCGCTGGCAGCGGCGGCCCGACAGATGTCCTCTGCGCAGGAGTCCAGGGGCAGACCCGCCGCGGCGGCAACCCGTGAGCCCTTGCCGGCCGAGGAGCCAGGGCCACGACCAGCGGCCCCGGAGCCAAGGAAGCGCGCCCCAAAGCGCGCGAGGCCGTCACGCCCCACGGCGAAGGTCCCCAAAGCCAAGGCGATGCGCGACGCCCCCCGCACCGCCCTGGGGGAGGCGTCGGAGGCTGCGCTGAAGCTGCGGCTCAAGTGGCCGTTCGGCACCACCTACTCCAAGACGCCGCACCCCGTCATCGCCGCGGCGAGCTCGCCGAGGCGCATCCGGTCGGCCGTGAAGGCCTGCTTCGGCATCCACGACGACGACCAGATCCGGAGCATCGTGGTCAACGGCGTGCGGTTCCTGGAGCTCTGGCCGGCGGCGGAGCCAGTGTGCAGGGCCGCGATCGACGAGGCGGCGTCGGTGGCCCCCCGTGCCGGGGCGCGCCAGGTCAGGTGCCACATCTGCCTACGTTTCGTCACGAACACGAGGCGGCATCTCGAGCAACACCTCGGCGTGGCCTTCGCGTGCACGGTTCCGGGGTGCGGCCGCATCTTCTACGGGGCCAGGAGCAACCTACGTACGCACGCAACGAGGAAGCACGGATTTGAATGAGTGACCCGAGCATTTGCGCCGTGCAAGAACGCGCAGAGCCGCGTTTGGGCCGGAGAAAATGCCACACTCGCGCCCAGCTTGCTCCCCCAGCCATGGAATTCAGTGTTTCTCGGACCGCATCGATGCCATCGTCCATTATCTCGACCCTTGGCCGCCCAGCAGCGCGGGCGGAGCGCAGGCGGCGCGAGAGCAGGCCGCTGGACGATCAGGTCGCCGTCGCCGTCGCTGACGCCATGGCAGCGGCGTGCTTTGCCGAACCATCGCAGCAGTGCGGGTTTGACGAGCCCCGAGACTTTGGGGTTCAGTCCGACAGCCTGCCGGTGTCTGTGGGCGCTGCTTGCATGCCGTCGGCGTCCGCGCACTCCGAGGCCGATGGCACGGACCCCATGGACATGTTCTTGGCCACCATCGCCTATACGCCGCGTTTTGGCCAGCTCGAGTCCCAGGGCCCGCGTGCACTGAAGCGGGAGCGGGAGACCGGCGCTGCTGCGCCCCTGCTGCGCGGCATCTCGGAGCTGGAGCGCACCGTGGACGGCGAAGAGGCCCCGGAAGGCTGCGAGGATGATGACGACGATGCTGCCACTGTGGGCATTCACGCGGCCGACTTCGCACCCACCCCTGCCCCGGCGGCAAGCCCCTGCAGGGCTCGCGCCAGCCTCCGGGACACCGCCACTCCGCCCCCGAGGCCACTTACGGTCACGCCGTCGGAGCCTCAGGACGACCCAACGGACGAGGACTACATCGAGCGCCCGGCCAAGCGCTCCTCCGCCTCCAAGGACCCCGCCCGCCGGTCCAGCCGGCGCCTCAGCGCCCCCCACCTGCCGAGCCCCACTCCGGGAGCGGACACAGCAGCAGCGCACCCCAGCCCGGATACGTGCCGTCGGCCCGCGGGGGTCTGGTCCCACCCGCTTTGGTCCTCGCCGGTGTGCTGGACGCGTGCCGGCGAGCGCACCTACATCAAGACGGAGGTCCGGAGCATCGCAGCCGCCCCCACGCTCGACGCCAAGCTGCAGGCGGCGGCAGACTTCTTCCGGGTCTGCTCGCACAGGGAGCGGACCACCACCCTGACTAAGTCCAAGGGCGGCGAGGAGCTCTGCTTCACCGCGTTCTGGCCGGCACCCCACCACGAGTGCGCGGCCCTCATTGAGGCCGTCGTGGCGGCGTCGCAGAGGCACGGCGAGGGGCGGCACCGCCTTTGCAAGGTCTGCATCCCTGCGCTCCCCCGCACCAACTTCCGGCGCCACCTGGAGCAGCACCTCGGCGTCTCCTACGTGTGCAACGCGACCGGCTGTGGCCGCGTCTTCCGCGGAAGCCACGCCAACCTGCTCCAGCACGTCGGCAAGTGCAAGGGAGCCCACACAGCCTAGGTATCCCGCCGCGCCCCAGTCGCGCTGCACGCCCGCGTGAGTGGCAACCATTGGACTGAAATGAGATCGACTGATTGTGCAGCACGAATCAGATGCCGCAAAGCTCACACCACCCCAGGGCGGCGCATGCTTGCTGTCCGCGGTGCCAAGAGTCGTACTCAGAGCCGGCGCTGCAAGGGTGACCCGGCAATCGCATGGCTGTGGTCTCACGGCAGCAACAGTGTCTCATGCTGTCGTCGTCCGACGAGCTTGAGATCATGTCAGGCAGCGAGACGATGTGGGAGCAGTTCCATTTCGGTGGCGGCAAATGTGGTCGGTCGATCCATTGGCAAGCTGGACGTGCTCAAACCAATGATGGGGGTTGACCTCATTCAAAACGACCAGCTTGTTGCGATCTCTCAACTTGCCAGACCCGCATTGTTGCGATCCTAGAGGCTAAACTCAACGTTTGTGAGAGCTATGAGAACCCTGCAGGCAGGAGGGAAGAGTCTAGAGAACGCCTGGCACCGCTACCCAGTAGTGTAAGCTGCCCCGGCCATGGCGAAAGATAGGCAAGAAGGGCTTACAGTGAGGTTCGTACAGCCGAACGGCTCAACCGACCGGTGCAGAGAAGCGAACCAAGTGCTACTCCAAGCCCGTAGGGCAGCTCTAGT
>Ga0136560_1000677_pt1 | contig 17197 bp, 6 predicted proteins | sample AntRauMeHopE1497_FD_104925 | JGI IMG/M metagenome (GOLD analysis project Ga0136560, IMG submission 104925) | Saline lake microbial communities from Rauer Islands, Antarctica - Metagenome Hop E1 #497 | ecosystem: Environmental > Aquatic > Non-marine Saline and Alkaline > Saline | place... | reverse complement strand
TGCCGACGTGTCCAACGCAGGCGGGGGCTTGGCTGGGTCCGGCCCGGCCGGCTCGGCGGGCTGGGGCGCCGCTGCGGCATCCGCTCCCGCCGGGGCCGACGGCTGCGACGGCGTGGCGGCTGCCGCCGCCTCCTTTGGCTTGGGCAGCGGTTTGGTCGCGGCGGGCACGGCCTCGGCCGCGGCGGGCGCCTCGTCGGCGGGAGCTGCTCCCACCTGGTCACCGGCCGCGGCGGATGGCGCCTTTTCAGCGGGCTTCAGGGCCGCTGCTGCCGCAGGCGGCGCCGTAGCTGCAACGGTTCCCGCAGGCTTGGCGTCAGCACCCTTTGCCATGCCACCGTCAGCGGCACCAGCGCCATCGGAGGACTTGCCGTCCTTGAGTGCAGGGCCTGGGCCCGAGGGCTTGGCAGCGCCTGCGGCGGTGCCGTGCGCGGCACCGGACGCTGAAGGCACTGCTGGCTTCGCGTCCTGGCTAGTTGCGGTGGCCTCGGCCTCTTGAACCTGCGGAAGCGGGCCGGCCGACAGCTTCGGCAGACCCGGCGAAGGCGCCGCCGCGCCTCGGCCCCCCTTGCCCCGCGACTTCGGGCTAACCAGGACGTGCGCCGACTTTGATGCCGCCGCCGCCCTGCCGGCCAGCTTCGCGGCGCGGGCCTTCTCAGACTGCTTGAGCTGCTCGAGCTGCTTGGATGTCAGGAGCATCGGGCCCAGGGACTGCTCGATCCGGGCGAGCCGCGAGACCACCGTTTCGAGAACATCCGTGAGGATGGCACCGTGCCCGGCGAACACCTTGGTCTGCGAGTCGGGTTGCGCCGGGCCTAGTGTGCGTTGCGGCGTCTCCCCTCCGCGAGCCCCGCGCCGGTCAGTATGCCGCGAAGCGAGCTCACCTGGCTGCGCAGCGCCTCAAGCGCCACGTCCTCCTCGGTCGCCATCAGCCGCGGCCCGCGCGCGGTCGGGGCCGGGCCTGGTGCGTTGGCTGCCACGCACGGCCGCACCGTCGCTCTGCTTCCCGGTCCTCGCCGCGCCCACGTCGCGATCAGGCCGCGCCCGCGGGGATGCACAGCACGCGCTGGGGCGTGGGGGTAGGGCTGGCGACGAATGCTTGTGGCTGACGCGGGCCGGGTCGTCATCGCAGCGGTTCGCCGATGTTGCTGTGTTTGCGAGGCCCGCGCGCACTCAATACGTCTACGGTGCCCTGGCAGTGGCTGCGAGCGGACGCTCACCCGATGAGGTCAGAGAGGGTCACGGGCCGCCTGACGGCGTCGGTGAAGCCCTCCTGGAACTTGAAATACACGGGGAAGCGCTTCCGCGGCGCCTGGCGGTTGTCGGCGCGCCGGGTGTGCTGCTTCCGCATCTGCGCGAGGAAGCCCTGGGCGCGGGCTGCCTTCTTGGACGAGGGGGAGGCGAAGGCCGCCTTGGCCTTGTCCGACGGGGATGCGGTCTCGCCCGTCGCCGCCTCGTGTATCTGCTTGCGCACGTGCTCGGGCAGGTGCACGTCCGCGCCGGAGCCGAGGTCCTTGCGCCGGCGCCGCCCGCCCGAGAGCGCGTCCTGGATCAGCGCCGCGACCTCGGCGGGCCCTGCCTCCTGCTCGCTGCCGCTGTCGTCCGACTCGGCGGCGTCCTCCCCCGTCCCCGCCGGCGCGCCCCCGAGCACCAGCGGCGCCCCCGCCGCGGCACCGCCCCCCTCCGCGGCCCTCCTCGCTCTCTCCGCGTCCTTCCGCGCCGCCCGCCGCTCGGACCGCTCCGACCGCGCCGCCCGCAGCCGCACTCCCGCCAGCCGCACCTCCTGCGATAGCAGGTCCTTCATCACCTCCGCCATCTCACCCCGGTGGCCCCGCTCGTACGGGTCGTACCCCTCGAAACGGACCAGCGCGTCCACCGGCGGCCGCAGCGCCAGCCGCGGCGCCGAGAATCGGTCCCGCCCGGCGTCCTCCCCCGCGCCCCCGCCCAGCACCGGCCGCTCCCGCGCGTACACCAGCCCGTTCGTGGCCATCACCGCCACGGCGTCGGCCATGTCCCGCCGCTCCCGGCTGTTAAGCAGTCCCGTGTTCCGCTCCCGCAGCGGCGGCGCCGCCAGCGTCAGCAGCGGCGACAGCGTCTCCAGCACAAGATTCCGCTCGTTGCGCGACCCCAGGCCGCACCCCGTGCGCATGCGCCCCCCGATGAAGCTGCGCAGCACCTCCTGCCGCTCCTGCTGCTCCGTCCGCATCCGCCGCCGCTGCGCCGGCCACCGGGGGCGCAACCGGTGGCCCGGGCGGTCCGACGCCGCGCACCAGTGCACGCCCGCCCCGCACACCGCGGCCATGCGGTTCAGCCCGTAGCTCTGCGTGCGCCGCGCCCCGTTGGTGAAGAGCTCCCCCACGCTCAGCCAGTCGGCGGCCCTCGCCGCGTCCTCCATGCCCGGGTCCGTGTGGGGGCTGGAGGGGAAGTTCTCGTGCAGCCCGTCGAGCAGCAGCTGGACGTCCACGCCACGGGAGGACAGGTCTTCGAGGAGGAAGCGGGTGAAGGACTGCGGGCCGGTGCGAGGCCACGAGCCCAGCGCCGCGGCGGCGCCCGACGTGCCGGACGCGCCGCCCGGCCTCGCCGAGCCTTCCGCCGCCCCGGAGCGGATGGCGGCGACGATGGCGGCCACGTTGAGCGACGTCGACGGCAGCTCCAGCGCCTCGTCGTCCTCGTCCTCCTCCCCGCGCGCCACCGCCGCCGCGCGCTCCGCGGCCGACACCGCGCCCCCAGCCTCCCGCCGCCGCACAGCGGCCGCCGCCGCCGCCACGGCGGCGTAGGCCGCCGCCGCCTCGGCCACGTCCCCCGTCGGCGCAGCGCCCCGCCGCATGCGCCCCGCGGACCGCCGCCCCTGGTGGCCCGAGAACACGCTAGCCCAGACGTCGAACGCCGACCGCGCGTCGTCCTTGGACCCCACGGGGAGGCCGCGCACGAGCTCCGGCGTCAGGCGGAACGGCGCGCCCGCCCTCGCCGCCTCGCCGTGCCGCTTGGGCACGGTCTGCAGCGTGTTGATGCAGGCTCGGATGTCGTACCCGCAGCGCTCGGACAGCGCCGCGACGCCCTCCTGGGTCGGGGTCATCCCCTGCTCGCGGCAGATGGTGCGCAGGAGGCCGGACAGGCGCTCCTGGGAGGGCCGGCGCATCTCGATGACCTGGCAGTGCTCCCGGAGCTTGCGCAGCGACGGGGCGTACAGCTCGTTGCAGGTGCAGATCACGGGGCAGGTGAGGGCGGGGGCGGCGGACGCCCCGCGGCGGCGCCGGCCGGACCCGCCCGAGGCCGGGCCGCGCCACGGGAAGGCCGTGGGGACGACGGGCGGCGTGGCCGTGATCATGCGCACGAGGAGATCCACCGCCCCGGTGTCCAGGCCGTCCACCTCGTCCAGGATGACCAGCCGGCCCCGCCCGCTCGCGGTCAGCGATCGCATCTGCATCGCCGCCGCCAGCCGCCCCTGCAGCCGGGACGCCGACCTGTCGTCCGACGCGTTGAGCTCCATGACCTCCAGCCCCGCCTGCCGCCCGGCGATGTGCGCCAGCATCGTCTTGCCCACCCCCGCCGGACCTACCAGCAGCACCACCCGCGCGTCCACGTTCCAGCCGTACCCGAACACCTCCCGCAGTCGCTCCCGCTCCTCCAGCACCTCCGTCTTGACGCCAACGAGGCCCGAGCCCGTGCCGCCGGCCCCGGCCGCGCCCGCCGCCTCCGGCGCCGCGTCCCCGCCCTTGCCCTTCCCGCCCTTTGCACTGCCCCGCCCCATCCCCAGGAGGCGCGAACCCTTCCCCCTTGCCGACGCCTGGGCCCGCCCCTGCCGCTCCCGCTCCCGCCGCGCCTCCGCCCGCTCCGCGTGCCCCTGCCACAGCTTCACCCAGCGCAGCACGTTCCGGTTCACCCGCTCCGACGACAGCAGCTGCGGGAAGGACCGGGGCGCGTACAGGTCCGTCCACTTCTCCGTCATCACCTCAGCACCGGCGCCCGACACGCCGCTGCCGCCACCGCCGGCGGGCCCCGCCGCCGCGGCACGCTCCGCCGCCTCCATCGCCGCCCGCCGCGCGCGCCGCCGCCGGTCCGCCTCCACGCAGTGCAGGAGCACGCGGATCGCCTCCCGCTCCTGCGTGCGGGACGCCGCGATGGCCCGGGCGCGGTCCGCCCTGCTGACCGGCGCGGCGTCCTCCCCGACCCGGACCTCCAGGTAGCGGTACAGGCCGCTCTCAGGGAGCACCACGGGGAGGGTCAGGGGCGCCGCGCCGGGGTCCGAGAGCAGGTACGACACGCGGTGGGGCTCCTCGTCGGCCTCGCTGGCCTCCTCAGCCTCGTCGGCCGCCGCCACCGTGACGGTCGCCGCCGCGAGCGGGAGCGGTCCGGCCGAGCGCCGGGGCCGCTTCGACGACGGCGAGCCGGCCGAGCTGTCCTGCGACGCAAAGGCGAGCGGCCGCGCCAGCGGCCCGCTGCTTGACGGCGGCCCCTCGACCAGGGCTCGCTTGCCGGCCCGCTTGGCAGCTGCGCGGGATGAGCCAAGAGCGGGTGCGGCGCCGGCGAGCTCGTGAGCTGCGCGCGGTGGGGTCGCGGGCGCGGATGTGCCGCACGGCCTCGCAACGGCGCGCCTCGCCTCACGCTGCGCCTCGTCGTCTCCGAAGCCACCAGCCTCTGCCATCTCGGCAAGCATTGCCTCCTCCGCCGCGTATCGGTCCTGGTCCGAGTCGTAGCCTTCCATGGCCCAGCTCGGGGAGTGTTTCCCGGCGGCCACATTTGAATCGCGCAGAGCGGCCAGCGCAAGCCCGCCCACGCGAGCGCCGGGAGGGGAGCCACAACACACCCCACCATGGACGCCTTGACTGTGCTGGGCATCGTCGCGGCATCCCTCGTCGGTATCGTGGCGTTTTTCTGGCTTCTAAGCCTGTGCATCAACCCCACGCGGCTTGACCTCAGGGGCAAGGTCGTCGCCATCACCGGCGGGTCCAGCGGCATCGGCCTCGCGTGCGCGCAGGTGAGAGCCGCCCGTCCCGGTCTGTGCCCGACGCTTCCGAAGCTGCGTCGCGTGGGCATTGCCCGGGGGTCGACTTCCCCTTCGCCCTGCCGCCCCCACGGCCCGCAGGAGGCCGCCAAGCGGGGAGCGACTGTCGTTCTGATCGCGCGCAAGCCTGCTGGCCTGCACGGTGAGGAGGGGCCCGGAGTCTCGCGCGGCGGCGCCCGAGTGATCCGTGCGCCGGGCGGCAACTTCCCGCGTGTGTTCCGGCGCCCTCTCACGCAGCCGCCCAGGAGCTCGTGCGCCCAATCCTTGAGGACGGGCAGGAGGTGTACTCCATCAGCGCCGATGTGACCGACGAGGAGTCTTGCGCGGCCGCGGCGGACGAAATCGCGTCGACGCTCGGCAGGCTTCACATGCTCATCATGTCGGCCGGGATCAGCGAGCCCGGCGAGTTCGTGCGCACCGACCTGCGGACGTGGGACCGCGTCTTCGCCGTGAACGTGCGGGGCTGCCGCAACGCGGTGACCCAGATGCTCCCGCTCCTCGTTGCCGGCGGCCGCGACACCCCCGCCGGCTCCCGTGTCTGCTTCGTGTCGTCCGCGGCGGGCCTGACCGGCGTGTACGGCCTGAGCGCGTACTGTGCGTCCAAGTTCGCGCTCCTGGGCTTCGCGCAGACGCTGCAGCAGGAGCTGCTTGCGCTCGGCGTCCGGGTCGGCCTGCACTTCCCCCCCGACACCGACACCCCTCTGCTGCACTCGGAGAACCTGCGGAAGCCGCGCCTGACCAAGGAGATCTCCGAGACCATCGGCGTGGAGCAGCCCGAGGACGTGGCGCGCACGCTGGTGCGGCACAGCGCCGACGGCCTGTTCCTCTCGGCGCACGACTGGATCTCGTGGGCGCTGCTGCTGCAGACCGCGGGGATGAGCCCGGCGCCCACCGTCGGCGAGGCCGTGGCGCAGACGGCCCTGGGCGGCTTCCCGCTCCGCCTGCTGGGCGTGTACCTCGTGGCTGAGTGGGTGGGCAAGGTCCGCGCCCGCGTCGCCACGGACGTCGAGCCCGCGGTCCTGGGCACGGCCACGGCCAAGAGGCTGGCCGACAGGGCCGCGGCCGGCGGGCACGGCTTCGACGAGACGATGCGTCGCTCCATCGAGGTGCACCAGGGTTCCGCGCAGGAGGCCGAGGCGGAGATCGAGGAGGAGGAGGCGGCGGTGGGGGAGGAGGTCACCGCCGAGGTGCCTTCGCCGGCAAGCGACACGGAGGAGGCCCGGCCGCGCCAGCGCGTGTCGTCCGGCACCGTGCCAGCGCTCTGAGTGACCCGGCTCGTACCTGCGCCGATCGCCGGCCGGCCGCGCGCGGCCCGTTCCGCACCCCGCAGGCCCTGTGGTGGGGCCGCCGCGGGTGCGCGGGCCGAACACTGGCAGCGGAGTGTGTGTCGCTTCGGATCACGGGGTGAGTCGCCTCCCGGTCGTAAAGCCGGTGCCGCAGCGTCGCTCAGACCCCACACACGCGCGCCGCGGGTGCCAGCATCCAACCACTGCGTCTCGTGCCTGGGCCCGTCACTGGGCGGCGTCGCCCGCCGTGGGCGGCGCCTCGGCTGCAGCCTCGGAGGCGGCCTCCCCCGTCGGCTCGCACGTGGCGGGCGTGCCGGGCGGGAGCACGCGGACCGCAAAGGTGAGGTATCCGTTGTGCCCGCCCTGCTTGGGCCTCGCTCGCGCGGTGGCCGCTGGGGCGTTGAGCACGGCCGCGGGGACAGGCCTGGGGAGGCCCACCCCTCGGAGGGCGCGCTGCAGAGCCAGCGGCATGGCCTTGAGTGACTCGAGGTCCGCAGCGTAGGCGATGTCCGGGTGCGGCCGGCCGGCCGGTGCGGCGGAGGAGGCCGAGGCGGAGGAGGTGGCGGTGGCGGCCTCGTCCTCGGCCGCGTCCGCGGCGTCATACGAAGCGAGCTTCCGCGCCCACAGCGAGCCTGGCGGCGGGGCCGCGCCCTCACGCCGCAGGGCCTCCACTGCGAAACGCGTGAGGGCCTCGTTGCCGGCCTGGGCCTGTGTCTCGAACAGGTCCGGTGCTGCCCCGGCGCCGCCGCGCCCGCCGCCGCGCCCGCCGCCGCGCCCGCCGCCGCGCCCGCCGCGCGTCACCCCGCGCCCCCTGCCGCGCTTTGCCACCCTCCCGCCTCCACGGCCGCGGGGGGCCCCGCCGCGCCCCCCTCCCCGCTCCGGCGCCGCCTCCGTGACGGCGTCGGCGTCGACCGCCCTGGGCCGCTTCCCGGCGCGAAACGCCCCCGTCGGGGTGGGCGCGATCGCCCCCGCGCTGACGTCGTGCTCGCTCATCAGGACCTCAACGGTCACGACGTCGGCGAGGCCGAGCGCCTTCATTGCCTCAACGGACCTCTTCACCTGCTCGATGCACGGCGAGAAGCTGCACACGCGGCCGCAGTGCCGCAGCGCCGCCACGGCGTTGGGCATGGCGTCCCACGGGTTCGGCACGTCGAGGAAGACTGCATCGGCCACGCCGTCAAGCGAGCGGCCGAAGCCCGCCGGGCCGCACGCGTCCCCGTGGGTCACCGTCACGAGGTGACCCATGCTGTGCGCGCGGAACTCCGCCGCGGCCGCGTCCACGCGGTCCTTGTGGAAGTCAAAGGTGTACACGTGCCCGGACGGGGCGACGGCGCGGACAAGCGCCGTCGTCAGGCCCCCGCTGCCGGTCCCGCTCTCCACGACCACGCACCCCGGCTGCAGGTCCAGTCGGTGGATGATCTCGGAGACGTTGGGGTGGTAGATGATCTGGGTCCGGTGCGGGAGGTTGGTCAGCCAGAGCTCCGGCGTCATCCTGAGCACCGAGGCCACGCCCGTGTTGTTCAGCGCCACCACGGGCTTGCCTCTGGAGCTGCCGATCATCGCCGAGTGCGGGAAGCTGCCCGCGCCCGTCACCACGCGCTCGCTGGGCTTGAGGTAGCGCAGGAGGTTTCCCTCGCCCGCCTCCACGAGCACCACGTCCCCCGCCCGCGCCAGCCATCGCACGCGGCCAGAAATCTCCATACTCAGGTGCGAGCGGCTGTGTTTGGGCGGCGCTGCCGCTGGGCGCGCCTCCCCGTTCGCTCTGCTCACGGCGTTTTCGGCGCGGGCCACGGGCGCGAGCCAACACCACTTTGGGAGCAGCTCGAGACATGTCGGACCTCCTTGACAAGTCTCTCGACGATATTATGTCCAGCAAGCGCACCGGCGAGCGCCGCTCGGGAGGTGGCGAGCGTCGCGAGCGCAAGGACTCAACTTCCCGCCGGCCCGTGCGGACCGAGGCCCGCAGGGGCGTGCGCGAGAGGCAGAACCAGCGCGGTGACCGGCGTCAGGAGCGCCCGGAGGTGCGCGCTCGCGCCGTGAGACGACCTGCGGCAGCCAGGCGCCCCGCTACACCCAGCACAAATCTTTGAGCAGGACAACCCCGAGTGCTTGTCGTCGACTCATTACCCCCTGCCCCTGCCCCTGTGCCGCGCAGCCCCGCGACCGTGACACGGACTCCAGGTCCTGGGGCCACGACGGGTACGAGCGGATGGCCGCGGTGGACGGCGTGCGCGTTCTCACGAGCGGCGGCGCGATGCCCGCCGCGATGCCGGTCTCGGGCGGCGCGGCGTCGATGCCGCCCCTCCGGACCTCGACAACGACGAAGATCACCCTCATCAACCTTGACCCGGGGGCGCTTGAGGACGGCCTTCGCTCCATCCTCAGCCAGATGGGCGAGCTTGAGTCGGTCTCGATCGAGCGCAACGCCGACGGCAGCAGCGTGGGCTGCGGCGAGGCCGTGTTCAAGACGTACGAGGGCGCCGCGACGGCGGTGGCGCAGCTGGACGGCCGCAACGTGGACGGCCGCAAGCTCATCGTGAAGATCGACCCGGCCGCCATGGCCGCTGCGCAGGCGGTGGTGGCAGCCCCCGGGCGGACCACCGTGGTGCTCCCCGGGCGCGGCATCGCCACGGCGGAGGTGACCCACGGCGCGCACGGCGAGACCCTCTCGTACGTGAACGCCGCGTTCATGGAGACGGAGTCAGCCAGCCGCGCCAGGATGCCCCGCGGCGGCTACGAGCGCGTGGGCGGCGGCAGCAGGTATGACCGCGACGACCGCGGCCACGACGACAGGCGCGGCCGGGACCGCGGCGACGACAGGCGCGGCGGGGACCGTGACGGCCCCCGCGGCCGCGGCCGGGATGAGGACCGCTCCTCGGGCCGCAAGGCGGCCGGCGGGCGCAGCAAGGGCCCCGCGGACATCGAGGCGGAGTTCGCGCGATTCACGTCGGGCAAGGGGGAGGCCAAGCCCGCCGCCGCCGCCAGGCCCGCCAAGGGCGGCAAGGGCAAGCGCGCCAAGGCGTCGAGCGAGGACATCGAGAGCGCCTTTGACGCGTACCTGGCCGAGCCCAAGAAGGACGCCGCCGACGCCGCGCCCGCCCCGGCGGCCGAGTGAGCTTGGACGACCTCGCGTGCGTGCGTGCGCGCCAGTGGGTGACGTCGTGTGCGCGCGCCGCGTGCAACGATGCTCGCGCGTCCCCGCAACGAAGAGCCGCCTCGTCCCGGTGCGCGCCCTGCAGCAGCGACCGTCCAGCCGCCAGGCACTCACGCCTCACTCGCTGACGCGGGGCCGCTGCGCCCTCGCCCCGGCCCCGCCCGCGCCGCGCTTCGGCGCCCGCGCCTGCAGCGACCGCACGATGGCCTTCACCTCGCCCCGGAAGCCCTCCTGCCTCGCCCCGTGAAGCAGCTTGCTCGCGTCCGCAAGCACCGCGATGCGGGCGCGGAACGGCGCCACCACGGCCGCCCACTCCCCCACCTCCTCCTCATCCGACGCGCGCAGGCCGAGCACCGCGGCCCACTGCCGCGCGCACAGCGCCGCGAGCGACCGCTGCCGGGCCTTGTCCGACCCCGCCTCGGCGGCCGCCCGCCGCCAGTTGCGGATCACCGGGCCGAGCCCCGCCGCCCGGGCGACGCACCGCCGGTCGCCCGCCCGCCCGGCGTCCTGCTCCCCGTCCTCCCCCGCCATCACCACGCCGCGGGTCCGCCCGAGCAGCGCCTTCATGGCCTCGCGGCTGCTGGAGTCTCCGTCCCCCGTCCCTGCAGTCCCATCAGCCGCGGACGACGACGACGACGACGGCGGTTGTGCCTCCGCCGCCTCGGCCGCCTCCTTGCGCGCAGCCTCCTCGGCGCGCCTTCTCGCTTCCTCTTCCCTCTCCAGAGCCTCGTTCGCCCTGGCGGTCCGGCTCTGCAGCTCTGCCCGCTCTGCGGCGCGGAGCCTCGCGTCGCGCTCGCGCCGCTCGGCAGCCGCAGCGGTCGCATCGGCCGCCTCCTTGGCCTCCCCCCGTCGCTGCAGCTGCTGAAGCAGGGTCGCGCCGCGCCCCACGGCCGCGCTGCCCGACGCCTCGCCCCTCCCGCCCCGGAGGGCGACGGCGCGTCGCTCCCTCACGCTCAGGCCCTCCCCGGCGCCCCCTGCGTCCTCGGCCGCCCCGCCGCGGGCCCCCGCCGCCACCGCCTCGGGCGCCCGGAGCACCGACGCGAGGTCCGACGGGGCGGGGACCGACGCCGGCCCGTCGTCGTCCGGGGCCACCCGGAGCAGCGCCGCCTCGTCGTCCTCCTCGTCGTCCGGCTCTGCCCGCGCCGCCTCCAGGGCCGCCTCCTCCGCCCGGGCCGCCACGGCCGCCTGCGACAGCTCTGCCGTCACCCTTCGCGCCTCTTTCCCCTGCGCGGCGTTGAAGAAGGACCTCACCTCCGAGGTGACGGCGCCCCACGACGGCATCATGCGGCTGTACGGCCGCAGCCACGCGGACAGGTGCTGCTGCATCCCCTCGAAGCGCTCGTCGAGGAGCAAGATCGCCCCCCAGTCCCGGCGGTGCCGGATCACCCGCCCGATGGCCTGGTTCACGGCCCGGGAGGCCTGCTGCTGGTACCACGCCCGCCCCGTGAGCCGCGCGCCCTGGCTCCCCGCCGTCCCCATTGACACAGCCGAGGAGGACGACGAGGAGTACGACGGGCCGGGGTAGGTGCCCGTCGCGGTGGCCGTCGGCGGCAGCCCGAGCGCGCCCCCGCTCGCCGCCTCGTCCAGGTACTTCTGCTTCAGCACCACGCGGGTGTCCTTGTGCGGCGGGTACGGCAGGCCGGTGATGAGCACGGCCCGGCCGTGCGCGTCGCTGAAGTCCAGACCCTCGCTGACCTTGCCCCGGCACACCGCGAAGAAGACGCCGCCGCGCCCAGCCTCGATGGCCTCCGTGTACTCCTTCATCTGCGCCGCCAGCTGCCCCGGGCTGCGGCTCTCCACCACGGCGTGCTTGAGCCCTGTGATGGAGGTCCAGGCGCTGCCACCGTTGGCGGCCTTCCAGAACCCGACGCAGTCGTCCATCACAGCGTAGGAGGGGAAGAAGACGAGGAGGCCGTCGGGGACGAGCTTGGCCAGGTTCCGCACCGCGCTCCCCAGCTCCTGCTTGTACTGCGCCGTCGAGCGGTGCGCGTAGCTGGAGTTGAGCGGGTGCCGCATGGGACCGCGGGGCACCACGCCGACGATGAGCTGCGACGAGTCCACCACGTGCGGGTTCTCCAGCCGCACGGGGAAGGGCGTCTGCAGCTCTGCCGCGTACGAGTCCATGGGGCTGAGCGTGCCGCTCGTGAGCACGATGGAGCGGACGCCCAGGGCGCGGAGCTCCCCCACCGCCACGCCGGGGGAGAAGCACCAGTAGCTGAGGACCTTGCCCGCCTCGGCCGGAGCACCGCCGCCCCGCCCGCCCCCCTGCCGGCCCCGACCGCCCCTCCGCTGCTCCCGGTGCACCACCATGCGGAAGTAGCGCGACGTCGCCTCCCGCGCCGCCAGCCGCGCCACCTCGGCCGCCTCGTCATCCGCGTCGCCGGCCCCCGGCGCCATCGACACCCGCAGCGCCGCCGCAATGAGTCGCTTCAGCTTGTCCAGCGCTAGCCCGCGGCCCCCGCCGCCCGGGCCCTTCCCGCCGAGCGACGCTCGCTCCATCAGCCACTCCACGACACCGTCGAACAGCTCCCGCGTCCTGTCCCACGTCGCCTCGTTGATCCCGTACGAGTCGAACATGGCTGCCAGCTCCGACCCGGGGCGCACCACCCACTGGCACTCCCCCGTCGGCAGCTCCATCCCCTCCACCGCCGCCTCCAGGCCCGCGATCACGCCCTTGAGGCGGAGGGCCATGTCGGGGGAGACCTTGGCGCTCGCGGCGGAGCTCACCGCGCGCGCCGCCGCCGCCGCGTCCCCGCCCAGCGCCGCCGCCGCCGCTGCCGCCCCGCCGTCCGCCCCCACCACGCCCTCCAGGTACGTCTGGATCTCCCGCTGCGCGCTCGCGAAGTCCAGTGGCCCGAAGTCGAACGACGCGGCGTCCGAGGCGACGCTCTCCAGGTTGTGGGCCTCGTCCACCACCACGATGGCGTCCTCCCAGTCGATGCTCAGCGACCGCCGCACCTCGGGGTCCACCAGGTAGTTGTAGGGCACGAGGACGATGTCCGCGGCCGCCTGCCCCGACGCGTCCCGGCTCGCAAAGTACGGGCAAACACCCTTGGCGCGCCCCATGGCCGCCAGCTCGTCGACGTCCTGCAGGGCCGCGTCCTCGATGTCCGGGACGGGCGCTGCGGCCTCGGCGCCCGCCGCCTCGGCCGCGGACGGCATGCGGAGAGCCGTCCCCGACCCCTTCACGGCGCGGTACAGGTCGTGCACGGACTGCTTCTGGGCCAGCCAGTCCTCCAGCGTGTTGCGGGCGCCGCACTTCCTCTCCCGGCACCGGGCTCTGCAGGCATACCCCTGCTGCTGGCCCGAGAGCTTGGACACCTTGGGGTGCACGCAGAGCTGCTCCCGCGACGCCAGGATGACGACCCTGGGGCGGAACGCGCTGCGCTTGAGCTCCCTAACCACCTGGGACAGCTGCGAGTGCGTCCGCGACGCGTACACGATCTTGGGGGCGCGCCGCCGCGACAGCGCCGCCCGCACCAGGACGTGGTCCAGGCACGCGTTGCGGGCCGCCGAGGCCGCCGCTGCCGCAGCCGCCGCAGCCATGGCGCCCTCCCCGCCGGCGATGCCAGGCCCGTCGGCGTAGCTGTACCTGCCCACGCCGGGAAGCGCGAACCCTCCCCGCTGCCCGCCACGCGCCGAGGCCTCGGCCGCCACCGCGGGGTCCTTGACGCGGATCTCTCCAATCACCTCGAGGCGCTCGTCCAGCTCTGCGAGCGCGTCCTCCCGCACCGCGGCCTCGGCGGGCGTCCCGATGTGCTTGGCGGCCAGGGCGTTGAGCGCCTCGGCCACGTCAAGCGCCGCCGCAAAAGCCCCCTGCCACGCCAGTGTTGCGCACAGAAGGCTGATCGTCTTGCCCGTCCCGGTGGGAGACTCGAGAAGCGCGTTGGATCCCGTCTGCAGCGTCTCGAGCACCTTTTCCATGTAAACGCACTGAGCCTCGTACGGCCGGAACGGAAAGTCGACATCCACCCCGCGCAGTTTTAAAAGCTGCGGAGACACAACAGAAGGTGCGGCACGATACCAAGCCAGGGCGCACGAAAGAGGCTGGTCGGGGTGGCATTTCAAACCCGCCCTCGCCGCGGCCGCGCCTCGCGCACGGCCGCCACAGCCTCGGCTTCGCCTGTCATACTGCGCTCACTGGCATCGTGGCGCTCCAGGCCCCGCAGCCCTGTCCGCGGCGCGCAGCAAGCTGTCCGCACGCTTTCGGGCACCCCGCGCGGGTGATGGCGCGGACGCACGGAGCTCGGGGCGCGGTACCGTGTGCGCGCGCAGGCGCCAGCGAGCGGCGGGTGGCCGGAAGCGGCACACAGTGATTCGTTAACGCACATCGCAACAGAGCACCCACGCGCAGTCAGTCGGCCTTTGGGGCTTCCGGCATCTCATACACTGCCCATCTTCGGTTGTGTTCCTGCCCGGGCAGCTTCCTGTCCCCGCAGGCGGCGTCCGCGCAGCCGCAAGGAGCCTTCGGGTCGTCCTCACAACCCCTCTTGCACGCCGGGTCCCCGCTCGGGAGCGGCTCGCCCTTGACGGCGCGAAACACGAAGGAGTGCCCGTCCGCACCGTTGCGCGCGACGGCGAAGAAGCGCGCGCGCGCCTTGGCGGCGGCGTGGGCCGCGAGGGCCAGCTGCGCGCCGGCGCCCCCGCCGACGTACGCCCGCCCCACGAAGGCCCGCTCGTCCGCCCAGCAGCCGCGGAACCGGGGCTGGGCGCCGCCCCGCTCGGCGTCCCCCTCCGCGGGCGGCCACCGGAGCCGGCGCGCCCGCTCCAGCGAGGACGGTGCCGAGGGAAGGGCCCTTCGGTTCCGCGGCCGCCTGACCCTGTAGACGCGCACAATCCAGTGCTCCGACGTGAAGACCTCCTCCAGGTGCTCCAGCCGGATGCCGCCGCGGCCGGCAACCACGCGACGCGCGCGGTCGAACCCGAGCGGGCTCCCGGGGTCGGTCCTCACCTCGTCGAAGCGGTGATAGCAGAGCTTGTACATGAGGCTGTTGAGGAGGGCGGGGCTCCCGCCGGCGTCGACGCGGAAGCGGCCGCCCGAAAAGTACTCGGCCTCCCTGGGCGCCGATGGGAAGACGCCGCCTGCGATGCGCACCATCCACAGGAGCTTGTTGACGTCGTCGCTGCCGAGGCCCGCGACGCCGCCGAAGACGACGAGGACGTAGTCGACCCCGAGCGAGCGCAGGATGGGGTACGCCCGCTCCTCCGAGCCGGCCATGGCGCGCCCGACGGTGGCGAGGTGCGTGTTGTTCCACGTGTTGTTGTCCACCACTGTGGTCCGGTTGCCCAGGGCGGCGATCTGGTAGCCGTAATCCCACCAGGACATCACCCTGGCGTCGTCCGGAGTGTTGGTCCTCAGCCAGGAGAAGGCCTCCCTGTAGTCGTCGAAGATGGCGCGGGAGCCGTCGGCGCGGGAGGAGGCCAGCACGATGGACGGGGAGGAGTAGGCCTCCGAGGCCACGTGGGAGGCGTGGAGGGAGAAGGAGGCCAGGCCCGCGAAGACCAGCGCGACGGCGCCGAGCGACACGGGGAGGGGGAGGACGGCGGGGGGGAGAGGGGGGGCGCGGCCTCCGCGCTGGGGCGGGCCGGCCTCGGGGGCGGGCCGCGGTGCGACGGCCGCCCGGACGTGCGAGGCGAAGGCGGTGAGGAGCTCCGAGGCGGCGATGCCGGCGAGCATGCATGCCGCCGGGGCGAGCGTGAGCATGAGGCGCACCATAGCGGCGCTGAAGTACCACGCCAGGGCGGCGTTGAGGGCGAGGAAGACGGCGGCGTCGTCGGGGCGGGAGAGGAGCACGTATGCGCCGACGGGGGCGAGGACGACGGCTGCGTGGAGACCCATGAAGTACGACGTCCAGGGAGTGGGCTGGTGCTCTGACACCGACGCGATGATGGGGCTGTGCGTCGAGGCGTAGGCCGGCTGCAGCAGCGACAGCGACCGCCCGCTCCAGCGCAGCCGGCCCGATGCCTGCAGGAGCGCCACTGCGCCGGCCAGGGCCACCACGGCGAGGGCGGCGGCGGCGGCGAGGAGGCTGCGGAACGCGCCGTCGGGCAGGGCCGCGCGGGCGGCCCGCCCCGCGAGGAGGACCTGGAGGCCCAGGAACACGGCGTGGGATGCCGCGTGCTCTGCCTGGGTGAGCACGCCGAATCCGACAAAGGGCACGGTCATGGCTGCCAGGCTCCCGATGACGTAGAAGACGCTGTACGCGACGTAGAGCCGGTGCGAGGCCCTGCCGGAGAGGACGAGGGCGATGGCGTGGGCCGGGATGACGTTGATGACGAAGACGTAGCCGCCCCACGAGGCCGTCATGAAGGCATACGCGAGGGCCGCGGCGGCCGCCCAGGCAACCGAGCCGGCCTTGACGGCCTTGACCCACGCGAAGAATGTGAGCTGGAGGGCGAAGATGGCAACGCCCTCGTTGTCAAAGCTGCCCGCGGCGGAGCGGCTGATGTAGGCGGGAACGACGGCGATGAGAGCGGCGGACACCAGGCCCGCGCCGCGGCGGCCGGAGACCTCCCGGGCGAGGGAGTAGGTGACCAGAGCGGTCAGGGAGGCCATGGCGGGGGCGGTGAACACGCAGGCGTCGCGCGTGCTGACCGGGAAGCCGAGGGCGTTGAGCGCCGCCTGCAGGGCCGCCGCGGTGGCCATCAGGCCCGGGAACACGGTGCGGCCGACGTCCCTCCCGAGGGGGTACCACGCCCGCGAGTCGAAGTGGTTCATGGCGGCAGAGGGGCCCTCGTAGGCCATGATCTGTGTGGTCAGGCGGTTGAACTGCGGCGGGGAGGAGGCAGCGCGGGGGTCGCCTGCGGTGACGGTCGCCCCCTGCACCCCATGTGCGCACCCCTGCCCCGTACCGCACGGCCTGGGCTCACCTGGGGGTCAAACTCGTGGATGACAGCCTCCCACCTGAGCACCGAGAAGAGTCGCACGGCGAACGCGCAGGCCGCCACCAGGGCAAGGATGGCCGCGTCGGCGCAGTACGGCATACCCGCGCCACCGGCATCGTGTTCGGGGCGTGCGGGAGGCGTGAGGAAGCCCCTGGCCCAGGGCGACAAGCGAAGCCTAAGGCGGCGGAACTCCGGCGCGAGCGCCGGGTTGGTGCGCCGCAGCACGCGCTCTGCGTCGCGCAGCTCCTCGGTGTCATGCGCTCTGCGGGACAGGGGTGAACGAGCGGATGCGAGAGTGGCCGAGCGGCGGTGGCAGCTCGCTGGCATCGAGCAGACCGGCTCCCCACGTCTCACGCGCTCGCCCCCAGCGCCTTAAGCGCCAACGACATTGACGTCCGTGACTCGTCGTCGTTTGCCAGCGCATCACGGCACTGCGAGTGACGTCACCGACGAGATGGAGCCTCGCTTGCGCGTGTTCCGCGCGTATCACCGGCTGCAGCGCCGCCAAATCGCCCGGCTGGGACGTGCGGCGTCATTCAGGAACATCGATTCGACTCACCAGCTGAGCCAGCCCGCTCGCGGCAGTGCATCGTGGCTGGGCTGCCTTTCCCTGTCCGACTCGCGGCGGGACCACCCGCATGCCTGGGGCGGCGTTCCCCCCAGCGCCAGCACCAAGCCAGCTGGCCTTCCCGTCACTAGGTGCTCGGGCGCGGTGCCAGTGCCGCGCAGGAGGTGCCTGGCGAAGGCCGCTCTGCAGGCGCGAGCAAGGCTCGGAACGCAGAGCGTAAGCGCAGCGAGGAGCACGCGCTCCGACGCTGGCTGAGCAGATAGGCTCAGGCAAGTACGTGGCAGTGCCCCGGGCTTGGACAG
>Ga0136560_1000676_pt1 | contig 17208 bp, 3 predicted proteins | sample AntRauMeHopE1497_FD_104925 | JGI IMG/M metagenome (GOLD analysis project Ga0136560, IMG submission 104925) | Saline lake microbial communities from Rauer Islands, Antarctica - Metagenome Hop E1 #497 | ecosystem: Environmental > Aquatic > Non-marine Saline and Alkaline > Saline | place... | reverse complement strand
GTTTGTCCCACCCGCCGGCCCCCGGGCAGAGCTGTAGCTCTGCCCGCCGTGCTGCTGGGCTCTACCAACAGAGCCCTATTTGCCACACTCCCTACTCCTGCACTTAGCACGGAAAAGCTCAGCAACAACGACGAGCTTCGGTCGCTGGCATCTCTTTGCTAGCTCTGCTTGGCCCATATCACAATGGCACATGGGTGGCACGGAGGGACCTCGAGGAGGCCCGCCGCGCTATTCGCTCTTGCCATTGCTCTCTCCGCTTGCACACTGTCGCACGTTCCGAGCGCACGCCACCCACACAGGAAGTGAGTGACTGTCCACAAGGCCATGTGCGCCGAAATGCTAAAGGATGAGAAAACACACGATGCACACTCTGAGGGAAGTGCGACCGGCTCAAGGACAGGGAGGGTGCTTAAGCAGCGGGCGCGCGCCACGAGGGCGGGCGGTGCTGATGCTGCACGAGGGCCTTATGCGCCCTCTGAAACGATGCCTGAGTGAGTCGTTGGACCCGGTCATGGAACAAGCACACGGCCCAAGGCATCAGATCCGGCATCCGTTTCCCGAGAGCTTTTTCCTCAGCTTCCGGTCGGAGATTCGATTGCAGCTTCCGGGCGTTGCTCACGACCGGTCTACTCAGGGCCCTCTTAGGGCTATGCCTCGGTCTCCATCATTGCTGTTGCTGTGCAGAACAACATCCGACCAAATGCGATAAACTGCGTGATTGCTCGAGACCAGCCGGCGCGGCCTGGCTCTTCCGTAGCGCTGCTTGCGATGGTGCACGCCCACATAGTGCCGCTGTGCCAGTAGTCGCTCGAAGCCGCCCCCCGGTACATCGGGCTCCGGTCCAGCGACAGCTGTGTCGCACCGAAGCGCGAGCGCGCATCGACGAAGTCCCTGCACGATCACAACAGGAACAGCCCGCCCTCTTCGTCCGGGCTGGTGGCGGTCTCTCGGCGTTCGGCGCCCTCCACGCCCTCCCGGGCCCCTGCGAGCAGCTCCTCCGCCCCCCGCAGCTCCTCCGCAACGATCTCGTCCCACCCGCCGGCTCGTCCCGCCCTCCTGACGCGGGCGTTCTGGTAGAGCCGCTCGTGCACTGGGACGTCGCCCGGCCGCGGGACTCGCCTGGCGGCCGGGTCACGGTCCGGCGCGACGTCCCCCGCCGCGTTGAACTTGTCTAGGGCCCGTTGCTGCTGGCGCACCAGACCCTCCTCGTACAGCCGCGAGAAGGCGTCGCCCTGCGGCCCCGCGCCCTCCTCGGCGGCCTCCCGCTCCGCCTCGGCGACCAGAGTCCGTGACACCTCCCCGACCTCAGGCCGGAACGTGAGGCCCTTGAGCTCGGCCTCCCGCTTCTGTCGAACAGCCTCCGCGAGGCGTTCCTGCCGCTCCGCGGCCGCGACAAAGAGACGCTCGTATGCAGGCGCGACTCCCGCCGGCGCCCCGTCGGCCCACCGGCGCGACCAGGCCGACATGCTCGGCTGGAAGGTGAGACCCTCCGTCTCGGAGCGCTCGGTCCTGGCCCGGAGCTCGGCGCGCCGCTGCAGGCTGGCCGACCACCGGGCGTGAAGCCGCTCCCCGGCGGCCTCGGGGCTCGCCCCGGCCGCCGCCGGGTGCTCGGACCGCGCCGCCCTCGCCGACTCCCGCTCCTTGACGTCGTTGGCCTCGCCGCCAAGGTTGTGCGCGGGGTCGTTCCGCCGGCGCGTCGACGACGGGTCGTAAAGGCGCTCAAAGGCAGTCCGGCCCGAGGACGCCGTCTTGGGCCGCCGCCGGTTGACGGCCGGGCGGAACGGACACTCCTTGGTCGCCTGCTCCTTGGCACGGCGCTCCCTGTGCTTCTGGTGCTCGGCTGCCGTCCGGAAGAGCCTCGTTCCGACGTCCTCGCCGCCTTCGCGCCTCACGCAGTGGCCCTTGGCCGTAATGGTAGGGGAGAAGGTCGGTTGGGACGCACGTTCGATGGCCTCGCGCTGGTCTGCGCGCCGCTTCCGCTGTAGGACGGCATCTTGGTACAGCCGCGCTGACGCGGAGGACGGCATGCCGCGCCCGCCGCCAGCCCCGCCCCTCCGCCGGTGCTTGTTGATCTTGGGCGTGAATGTCAGGCTGCGGGCGGCGTCCAGCGTCGCGCGGTCCTTCTTCGCCTGCAGCAGGCGCGCCTGCTCGTACAGCCGCTCGTGAAACGGGGATCCCGCCGATCGGGGCCCTGGCGCCGACTTGGGGGCAGATTTCCTGCTTGGGCTTGCCAGGGGGGTCTGCATCGCGGGGGCGGGCGCCGGCTCCGGGGCCGGGTCGGCTGGGGCGGCCTGGGCGATGCTTGCAGCCATTGGTCGCGCGCCCGACTCCCGCGACAGGTCAGAGGCGCAGGTGCAAGCGCCGAAGCAATGCCGGGCCGGTCGCCGGCGCGCGCTTTCCGTGCGGCTCGGCGCCCGGTCCTGCGCGGAAGGAGTGCGGGAGCCCCGCGCGAGCGCACGCGCGGGCTCATCAACGAGCTGCTTGCCGCGCTCTGCAGCCTTCAGCCCGGCGCTTTCCGTGTCACCCGCGGGCGTACCGGGCGGAGATCCGCAACCCCTGCCCTGGCATCTTGCCCACGCAGGACGTCATTGTTGCAGGGTTGCTTCCGGCCGCTGAGCCGTGGGGGCGGCGACGAGCGGCTGCACGCAGATGAGCGCCGACCACCTCGCCCGCATCGCCTTGGCGGCCCATTCGGCGGCGTCCTGTGTCCGGGAGGCCGCATTTGTGCGGCTTTCCCGGGAAGCAGAAGGGTGTGTGGCGGCTCTGGACGCGGGGGCGGCCGAGGCGCTGTGCCTGCTTGTTCCAGCTGCCGCGCTCCGTGCGTGGTCCGGAGACACGCCGGAGGAGCGGGAAGCCGCTGTTCGGGCGTGCTCGGCGCTTTTCGGTCCGGCGAGCCTGCTCGGGTGTGCCGGTAATGCCGGCGCGTGGGACTCGAGCCGAGCCTGTTTGGGAGCTTGCGTGGACGCCTGCGGCCACCCTTGCGCCCGGACCCGAAGCTCTGCAGCTGGGGCGCTCGCTCTGGTGCTTCGTCCCCTGGTGGTGGGCGGCAAGGGTCGCTTGGACCGCGGGGCCGCGCCGGCGGGCTTGACGACTGGTCATGCTCCCGCCCCGCCCAGCCTCCCGGCGGTGGCTCCCGGCGTGTGCCCGACCGTGCCGCGGCTGCTCCTTTGCGCTGAATGGAGGCCGACGGGGACGGGCGGCGGCAGTGGGGGCGTTCCGTGGCGCGAGCAGGGCGCACTCGCGGCCGCAGCGGGGGCTTCGGCGGGGCTCTGGCAGCCCGACGGGGCCGGGCGGCCGGAAGGGTGGGCGGCGCTGCGCGGCCGCCGCGGCCTCTTGGGGCGTCTCTGCCTGGAGGACCCCGACCGCGCAGTGAGGGCCGCCACTTCGGCGACTGTCAGCACTTTGAGGGCTGCCTGGGCGGCGGCGGGCGGCGCCGCAGGCGTGGACGACGATGCCGATGCTGTCCTCGCCGCCGCCGCCGCGGCGGCCGCGCGAAGGGCCGGCCTCGCGGGCTCGAGCGCTCCCCGGTCCGGCGCGGCGGCCGGCGCCGCAGCGGAGGACGAGGCGGTCGAGGCGGCTGCTCGCGGGGTCATGGACACGCTGCGGCGCCTGGCCGGGGCGGCGGCGAGCTCACCCGGGGCGCGACCTTCGGGCATGCCGTGCCGCGACGGGGCGGACGGGGCCGCGGCCCGGTTCCGCGTTCTCTGCGGGGCGGCACCGTCCAGGCGCACGGTCCTTGGCGCGTGGCGGGTGCTGCGCTCGGTGCGGCCGGGCGGCGGGGCGTCGCTCGCCCGCCTCGTGTCTCTGGCCGCCATGGCCGTGGCGCAGTCTCCCGGGGATCGCAGCGGTGAGGCCCGGTGCGAGGAGCATCGCATGCAAGGGCTGGCCACGGCGGCGGCAGCCGCACTGGATGCGGCAGGGTCAGATGCGTCCTGGTGGGGTCGCCTCGCGCGGGCCTGCGCCGAGTCCCCGCCCCGGCTTCCCGCCCTGGCAGCCGACCTGCTCTCCGGGCTCCGGTCGGGGGCGTGCTCGCTGCCCGCCGGCAGCGCGGTGCCCGTCCCCGGGCGAGCGGCGAAACGCGGCCGGCCGCCGGGGACGAGCGTCGGCGGTGTTAGCGCCGACTCCGGGGCAGGCACGGCGAGGGAGGGCAGGGCCGCCTCGGCGGAGGAGGCCGCCCGAGCCGTGAGGGACCTCGCCGGGTGGCTCGCCCGGTCCCCAGCCGGGGCTGCGGGGCTCAAAGGCAGCCTCGCGACGGGTGACGAGGCGGAGCAGTGCCGCGACGTGCTGCTGGGCAGGCCCGTGTGACGAGGCGGGGCAGTGCCGCGACGTGCTGCTCAGGTGACGCGGGTGCTCACAGGACTTCAACCGGTGACACGCGCGCCTTGCGAGCTTCGCGCGCTTTCACCAGGCCAGCCCCGGCGGGGCGCCGAATGGCCCGCCGAGTGACTCGCGGCGCTCTCCGGCTGGTGCCAGCCGTGTCGCTTGCGACGCCGCAGCCATCCCACGCCGCGGGTTGCTATGCGCTTTTGGGGCGGTTGGGACGCCGGACGATGCCAGGCAGTGCGAGTGAGGCGTGTGCCGGGCCAGCTCGAGCGCAAGGGCCGTTCGCACGCGCTCAGTCATTGGTTCCTGCGTGGCAGCGGCTCACTGCATGGCCGCTCCAGCGCCCAGCATCGCGAACACGTCCGCCTGCCCGTCCTCGTCGCTCAAGATGAACGCGTCGCCGGCGTCCTCCTCCCCAACCTCGGCGTCCTTGGCAGCCTGCTCCTCCTGCAGCCGCGCCCGGGTTGCCGCCTCCTTCCCCTTGTCCATAGCCACACGCTCGGCGTGAGCGTCGCCCGCGGTGACGCCCCTCGCGGCCGCGCCCGACTGCCGGTAGGCGCCAGTCCCCGCCGTGTCAAAGCCGTACACATCTTCCGCCGTTGCCTCGTCCACGGCGGCGCCTCCCGGCTCCGGCCCTTCGGCCTCTTGCGGCCTGTCCGCGTGCGTCGCGATGTGGATGCCGCGCTCCTGCCGGCGGTACGTGGCCGGGCGCGGCCGTGCCGACGCGGCCGTCGACGCCGCGACGGACGCTACGCTCGGCTGCGCATACGGGTCGAACCGCCTGAGCATGCCCAGCGGCAGCTTCCGCTCGGGCCAGCGCGGGTGCGTCGGCGCGACCGACACGATGAGCCTAGCGCCGTGGGCCCACGTGGACCTGGTCCCGTAGGCGCCGACGAACGGGGACCAGTACGCCGCGCCGGCGTTGTGGAGGCCAGTGTACACGCCCGAGGTGGCGTACCGCAGATGCTGCACGGGCACGCCCATGGCGGCGGCGAGGCGGAGGCCGAGCTCCAGGGGCGGGCTGTCGGCGCGGACGGCTACCATTCGGTTCGGGCCGATGCAGTGCCTCGTGGTGTCCACGAATCGCATCCATACCATGACCACCTGCTTGTGGTCTGTCGCATCGGCGCCCCCGCGCGGCGGGAGCGGGAAGTCTGCCGGCCTCCTCTCCACGACGTACAGGGCCGTGGCGCTGGACACGTAGGGCGTGTAGCGGCGCAGCTCTGCCCGGGGGTCGTCGAAGACGTGGTTGCCCATCTGCCGCTGCATCACGGACTGTGTCGTCATCAGGCACAGGTGCTCCCGGGCCCATCCCTCCCCGACCTCCTGACGGGCGGGGGCGTCGGCTGACGCGTCAGTCCAGGCAGGCGGGACGGGGGGCGCCGTGGAAGCGGCGTCACCGGCCCCGTCCGTCGCGGGCCCCGCCGATGGGCCGGCCCCGGCGGGCTCAGAGGCGGCTGTGCCGGCGCCGCCCTCGGCTGCAGCCTGCCTGGCGCGGAGCCGCTCGACAGCCGCCTGCAGCGCGGGGCTGAGCGCCCCCAGGGCACGCAGCCGCTCCCCTGCCGTGTCGAGAAGGTCCCCAACGACGCTGCCGGGGGACGTGGAGATCGTTCCGAGCTCGAGCGTCGGGGCCGAGGCGGCGGCAGGCTCGTCGTCGGTCAGGCTCGGCTCCCCCAGCGGACCCCACTCGTCAGCCTCCGCGGCGAGGTCCGCCTCTACCGAGCCGCCGGCGGCGGCTGTAGCTGTGCCATCGCTCTCCTCCGCAGCGGCGGTGATGGCGGCGTCTTGCTCCCTGGCAGGGTGCTCTGCGCCGGCGGCCGCATCACTGGCATCGCCGGCTGCCGCATCACTGGCATCGCCGGCGGCCGGATCACTGGCATCGCCGGCGGCCGCATGACTGGCATCGCCGGCGGCCGCATCACTGGCATCGCCGGCGGCCGCATGACTGGCATCGCCGGCGGCCGCATGACTGGCATCGCCGGCGGCCGCGTCGCCCGCGGCTGCCGCCTCTGCGGATGCTGAGGGGTCGGCGGGCTTGCTGCTCTCCGACGGCGCGCTCGTTCGCAGCGCGTTCCGCTGGATGGCTGCGGCTCGGCGCACGAGCCGGGGCCCCTCATCCTTGGCCGCCGCCACCTCCTCGAGGGTCGGAGTCGTCGGCATCCAGCCGTCGACCAGATCGGAGCGACGCACCGCGCCGTCGTCGAGCATGGTATCCGCCTCCGCGGTGCACTCATCAGCCGTCATGAGCCGGGGGGACGGGAGCCACGCGGCGCCCAGCCGCATGGCCGGCCTCCACAACACGAAGGGCACGTCCTTGGCGTCGGCCGTGCTCTCCGGTCCCTCAATCACGATGACAGCCGAGTTGTCCAGGATGTATGTCTGTGCCAGGGTCTTGGTGCCGTCGTCGGCGGCGCGCAGCACCGCGCCCGTGGCGGAAACACGACGGAAGGTGAGGCCGCCGAGGGCCCGCCCCAGGGCCTTGGCGATGAGTCGCTTCAGCTCTCCGGTCTTGGCGTCGGAGCGCAGCGTGACCGAAGCGTCGGCGGTTGGCCACTGCCCCCCCAGGGTCGAGTTGTACCGAACCTTGACCTTGCTCGCCTCGTCGGCGAAGTGTCTCGCGCCCAGGGAGGCCTCCACGAGCACCGGGATGGACCCGCACGTCTGCGGCATGACTCCGGTCGCCCCGGTGTCGTCCGCGTCAGGGTCGTCGCCCCCTTGGCCGCCGGGGCCCGGCTTGCCAAGCTGCACCGGCTTGGGCGCCGGCGACGGGGTAGCCGTCCGCCTCACGGGTTTGCCGTCGAGCGCGTTCTTGGGCCTGCCCGCCGTCCCCGTGGCGCGGGGCTGCAGGGGCTTGAGCGTGCCGTGTGCCGTCGGCAGCGCCGTGGAGCTGGCACTGGCCCCGCCGTCGTCCCCGCCGTCCTCGGGGCCCTGACCGTCCCCGCCGTCCACGTCCTCCTCGGCGCCAGCACCGCCCGCCGCCGCGATGGCCGCCCTGACGGGTCCGGAGCGCAGGTCCTCGGCGTAGACCGTGCCGCCGCTCGCCAGGCCCATCCTGGTGACCGGCCACCGGTCGCCCACCAGCTCATAAGCACGCACGCCGTTGTGCGTCTTGTCGGCCCGGACCAGGCGGAGGCTCGCCGCCGGGATGCTGGTCCGCTCGGAGATGGCCGCGCGGAGGGAGCCCAGGGACCGGAGGCGCGAGAATGCGAGACGGCGGGCCGGCAGGGGCGCCCCCGACTCGGCGCCAAGGGGCACGAACCGGATGGCGACGTCAGAGATCGAGTAGGCGGGCCAGGGCACGTCAGGGCTCTCGCGTCGCTCCAGCACGAGGCGGCTGCCGTTGAAGAGGCTGGAGGCGGCGAGCGTGGCCGAGTTGTTGGGCAACGGCTCGCGGGCAAGCTTGGTGAAGTTGTCCCAGCGGCGGAGGCGCCAGAGCCTGAGGTCGACGCCTCGCCACATGCCCCACGTCGTGGTCGGGTCCGCCGTGCCGCCCTCGCCGCCGCCGAGGTACAGGAACCCGCCAGCCGCCGCCGCGGCGCCGCCGGCCTCCTCGCCGCCGGCCCCGGTGTCGTCCGCTGCGGGCGCGAGCTTGAGCTCCACCAGAGCGCGCCTGGCGACCTCGCCGATGGTGGCGTCCTCGCGGTCCAGCCGCAGCGAGCACTCCGCTCCCTCCTCGTCGTCACCCAGCACCGTCAGGCTGATGAGGCGCGCATCGGCTCGCTTGGCCTCCTCCTCGGCCGCGTGCTGCCGCTCCAGCGCCACGATGTGCTCACGCAGGGCCTCGGGCAGCAGCTCCGTGCCGGGGAAGAGGCGCCGACTGGGGACCAGCCGCGCGGGGGAGCCGGCGGCGTCGACCACGGCCTTGGCTGCGTCAGCCCCGCCCGCGACGGCCGGGGGCGTCGGGACGGGCCCCTCCCCCCGGGCGACCCGGCGGTACATGAGCATGTAGGCAGAGGCTCCGTAGGACTTGCCGCCGCCGCCAAAGGCCAGGCGTACGGTTGCCTCGTCGATCTGCGACACGTACGAGTCGTTGAAGTTCCACCAGCGGCAGGACTCGAGGTCCTTGAGGTAAGCGTAGTAGTGGCCGCCCGACGCGCCGCCGCTGTGCACCAGCACCGCGTACAGCTCGTACTGCCCGGGAGGTGCCGGGGGCGTGACCCGGTGGTTGCGAGGGGGCGGGGGAGGGGCGCGCTTGGGGGCCGATGCCGACGCCGGGGCCGCCGCGGGGCCCGAGGCGAGGCCCTCGAGGCTCTCCGCCATGGCCGAGTCCAGGGCCGCGGTGCCGCCCATGGGGCTGTCAGCTGCGTCGTCGCCGGTCGCGCCCTCCGCCCCCGGCTCGGCGTCTCCGACGGCCGCGTCCTCCGGCTCGGCGTCTCCGATGCGCGCCGCCTCGCTAACCCGCCCCGCCTCGGCCTCGGCGATGAGCGTCTCTGCGTCGAGGGCAAAGGGGAACGCGATCCGATCCTGCAGCTTCACCCTGGCCAGCGTGGGGCTGGTCATGTCGATGGTGAATCGCTTGAGCTGGAGCACCAGGATCTGGGGCCAGCGGGACACGCGGAGGCCCTTGACCGAACGCGTGCGCTTGTCGCACACGTCGCACCCGACCTTGTTGCCCCCGTCCATCGTCTCGGGCGTCACGAAGGACGCCAGCGCCTCCCCGACGCTAGCAAAGGCCTTGTCGGCGCCGAAGGGCCGCACGTCGAGGGCCAGGTCGTGGAACACGGCCTTGGACGACCGGTGGTTCCCGCACTCGGCGCAGCGCACGTAGTCGTCTAGCTCCCCCTCGAACAGGGAGCTGGGGACCGTCAGCGGCGGGGCCGCCTCGCCGGAACCCGCGGCGGCAGCGGCCGTGGAATCGTCGCCGCCTGCGCCAGAGGCGGCAGGGGCGGCGGCCGCGTCCCCGCCAGAAGCCGCCGCTGCCTCGGTGCCCGTCTCACCGGTCGGCTCGGCGGCCGCCCCGGCGTCGTCCCCGCCTGCGGCCGTCCCTGCGTCCGCCGGCTTGCCTCCGCTGGCCTTGACCGTCTTGTCTAGCGCATCGAGGAGGACGTGCGCGAGCTCTTGCACATCGTGCTGCTGGAAGGCGTCGGCGCGAGACCAGCCGAAGCTCTTTGTGAGGGATTCCGTGCTGATGGAGCGCTGGTCCGTCGTCTGCAGCCGAGCCAGGAGCTTCTGCAGCTGCAGCGGCACGCACAAGGTGTGGTCACCGTCCACCGCTTGGCGGTAGCGCCAGCGGAACATGAGGTCACGGAACTCGGGCGTCATAAAGTACGACTGAAGCAGCGAGTTCATGTAGCACGTGGCGCCCTGGTTCGACAGGCCCGCGAAGCTACCCGTCAGGCCGGTGGCCCCGGAGCTGGCCCTGGAGAGGGCGGGGCCGCCGGCGGCGGCGGCGGCCGAGGCGCCGGCCCCCGCCGACCCGACCAGGCTGGTGAACGCTGACAGGTCGGGCCCGGCGGCCGGCAGCATGGTCCCGCTTGCGGTCCTCTTCAGGCCAGCGCGGCCCTGCTCCGCGGAGGCGGGCGGCGCGTCGGCGGCTCCGCTATCTGCAGCGGGAAACAATGTTTTGGAGCGAGCACCGAGGCCTGAGATTCGCGGCCAGGCACGCCGCGCCGCGCCGAAGACGTGGGCGTATCGTACCCCTCACCGTCTTGGCTGCCGCCGTCGCTACCGGCGCGCTTGCGCCCGGATGCTGAGGCCGGGGCCTCCGCTGCGAGACGGGGTCACGGGCAGAGATGGAGGGGAGCTGCCGTGGCACAGGCGCACCGTGCATACCCGCAAGACTGCAATCGATGCGCGGCGCATGCGCCGGTGCGCCTCGGACTCGTTGTTGGGCCAGCGGCCACAGCATCGAGAATCTCTGTGGATCGTGGGATCCAGCCCGCCACGGCTGCTCGGCCACAAGGCCGCGCTCAGAGATGCGTCACGGACGCGACGGCACGGCTCAGGCCGGGGCGTCCCGCGCGGGAGGCGTCGTGCAAGCCCCCTTGCTCGCGGAAGCGCGGCGGCTCACCCGCTGAGACCTGGCCGCCGGTGAGAAGCGCGTGCCGGTCCGCGTTCCGTCGCGACGCAAACTCCTCCGCGTAAGTTGTGGACGGATCCATACCTCGCGGGTCAAGTCGGCAGCTCTGTGGCCGTCGTCTGGGTGCGAGTGAGGACCGCCCTCGGGCTGCTCGCAAGTTCGGGTGAGCAGAGCACGGCGGATCACTGTCGGCCGGTCCCACGCGGCGTCCCGCGAGTCCTTGAGCCACTCTCGCGCGGTGCCTGGCAGCGTATGGCTTCCGCGGCACTGGGGCGCGACGCCGGTGCGATGGATCACCTTGCCGGCTCGGCACGGACTCACCCGGCGCGGGTGGCCTCGCTTCTCCGAGTGGTGCACGGCGGGGGTGCGCCTCACCCGCCGGTTGCGGACGCCATCCTAGAGCGTGCCGCAATGCTGGATCGCTTCCGCTCGGGCGGCCCGGACGGCCGCCCCTCTTCGTCATCGGAATCCTCCGCCGTTCCGCTCCCGCGCTCCGGCCTCATGGGCATGGAATGGTTCGCGTCCGGCGCGTCCGCGTCTGCCGCGGACATGCGCAAGGGTCGTAGCGCCATGTCGGGCGTGGTGGGTGGCGCCGCCGAGGCGCTCGGCGGCAGCGGCGGGCGTGACGACGCCGCCGGCCTCGCCCTGGTGGCGTACACGGCGTGGGTCACCGCAGTGGCGGGGCCTGACGGGTGGATCGACGGGCTCCGCGAGGGCCGGGCGCCGGGCGCCGAGGCAGCGGAGGGCGCCGCGAGGGCGGTGGCGGCCTCCGCCGGCAGAGGCGCGGCGATCGCGCCGCTCTGCGCGGCGTGTCTCGACGCGGCACGCTGGCAGGCACGGTTCGCTCCGGGCCCGCTCCGCGGCGCGGCCGGCGGTATGATGGTTTCGGGCGCGCCGTCGTTGTCGCTGCGACGCTTCGCCGCTGGTCTGAGGGTGGTCCCAGACTGGGCATGGGCGCGGGGGCACGGCGCCGGACCCGGGTGGGGTGGTGCTGACGTGTCGCTGCTGGCGGAGCTGATCGCGGGGTCTCCCCGCAGCGGCGGCGGCGGCGAGGACGACGATGATGACGACGACGAGTTGGCGGACCCGCATGCGGCGGCGTCCGGCGCCGGGGGCGGGGCCTTCGACGAGGACGAGGACGAGGACGACGGCAGGGGGGACGACGCGGCTCTGCTCGCGGCGGTCTCGGGCGCGTCCGGCAGGACGGCGTCGGGGAGCGGTGCCGGCGGCGACGCCGGGGCCGGGGGGGAGACAGGGGAGGAGGAGGAGGAGGAGGATGCCATGGTCTGGCTCCGGGCCCGGTGCCGTGATGTGGCGTCGCGATCGGCGGGCCTGCCCGCGGAGACCCTTGAGACGGGCATCGTGGCTGCGGCGAGGGAGAGCGCCGGGCGGGGCGTCGACCCGGGCTCCGACGCGGCTCTGCAGATGGCTCTATTCGAGCTGCTGGGGGAGGGTGACGGCGGGATGGACCTTCTGACGGGCATCATGGGCCGCATCCCCGACATCGTGGCCGCAGCCACGGCCGGCGCGGGGCGGAGGCGGGGCCGGGTCGCCGCTGCCGTCGCGGCGCCAGAGAGCGTGGTGAGCGACGCTGGGGAGGCCGGGGTGGCTGACCGCCGTGGCCGGCGGCGCGGCCGGGGACGTCGCGGCGTCGCCGGCGGGGCGGAGGCCACGGGCGGTCTGGGTGAGGTCATGGCTGCGGGCCTCGTCAGCGGCGGTGCCCCGGCGTCGGCCTCTGACGCGGCGGTTGCGCACTCGCTCCGGCGCGGGGAGGACCGAGACCGGGCGACGGCGCGGGAGCGGGAGGAGGAGGCGAACGAGCAGCTGCGGCAGCTGCGGGACCTGGTGGGGGGCGTCGGGGACCGGCACGTCGGAGAGATCGACCGCATGCGGGCGTCGCTGCCCCCCGGGGGCACGTACGACGCGTTTTCCGACTACGTGAAGATCCACATCCCGGCCCCGGCGTCGGCGGCGCGCGCGGCGGACGAGGCGGAGCTGGTGCAGGTGACGGAGCTGGACGAGTGGGCGCGGGTCGCCTTCCAGGGCATCGAGCGCCTCAACCCGCTGCAGTCGGCGGTCTTCCCCACCGCCTACTCCTCCTCGGAGAACCTGCTGGTGTGCGCCCCCACGGGGGCGGGGAAGACCAACGTGGCCATGCTTGCCGTGTGCCGGGAGCTGTCGCAGCACTTCGTCGACGGCGTCCTGCAGCGCGACGACTTCAAGATCGTGTACGTCGCGCCCATGAAGGCCCTCGCCGCCGAGGTCACCAGCACCTTTGGCAGGCGCCTCGCGGGCCTCGGGGTGCGCGTGCGGGAGCTGACGGGGGACATGCAGCTGACCCGGCGGGAGATCGCGGAGACCCAGATGCTGGTGGTCACGCCCGAGAAGTGGGACGTCATCACGCGCAAGAGCGGCGAGGGCGCCGGCGGCGTGACGCAGCAGGTCCGCCTCCTCATCATCGACGAGGTGCACCTCCTCGCCGACGGCCGCGGCGCGGTCATCGAGAGTCTCGTCGCCCGCACCCTGCGGCAGGTGGAGGCAAGCCAGAGCGTGATCCGCCTCGTGGGCCTCTCGGCCACGCTGCCCAACTACCAGGACGTCGGCCTCTTCCTCCGCGTCAACCCGGAGACCGGTCTCTTCCACTTCGGGCCCGAGCACCGGCCCGTCCCGCTGGCCCAGACGCTGTACGGCGTCGCCTGCCGCGAGCGGCACGTGCGGCGGCAGCGCATGACGGACCTGGTGTACGAGAAGTGCGTGGAGACGCTGTCCCGGGAGAAGCAGGTCATGATCTTCGTCCACTCCCGCAAGGACACGGGACGGACGGGCAAGGACATCGCCGAGCTCGCCGCCAAGTCCGGGCAGGTGGAGCGGCTCTTCGGGAGCGTGACCGAGGACGAGGCGCTGCTCCGCTCCCTGCCCCCCGACATCGTCAAGCTGATGGACAAGGGCAGGGCGGAGCGCGGGGAGGCGCCGCTCGCGGAGGCGGCCAGGGCGGCGCGCCGCGGCGGCAGGCGCAAGACGGGACGGGCGCTGTCGCTGGGCGCGCAGCTGGCCAAGAGCAAGAACCACGAACTGCGGGAGCTGGTGACCATGGGCATCGGGATGCACCACGCGGGGATGCTTCGGTCGGACCGCACGCTGTGCGAGCAGCTCTTCCTGGAGGGGGAGATCAAGGTCCTGGTCTGCACCGCCACGCTCGCCTGGGGCGTCAACCTCCCTGCCCACACCGTCATCATCAAGGGCACCGACGTCTACAACGCGGAGCAGGGCGGCTTCGTGGACCTCTCCGTCCTCGACGTGCTGCAGATCTTCGGCCGCGCCGGCCGCCCGCAGTTCGACGTCGAGGGCGAGGCGTGCATCGTGACGACGGCGGACAAGCTGGCGCACTACCAGCAGCGGCTGCTGCGCCAGACGGCCATCGAGTCCAGCTTCATCAAGACGCTGCCGGACCACCTCAACGCCGAGGTGGTCTCCGGCAGCGTCGCCAACGTCCGCGAGGCGGTCATCTGGATGAGCTACACCTACCTCTTCGTCCGCATGCTGCGCAACCCCACCGCCTACGGCATCCGGCTGGAGGAGTGCCGCGACGACCCGATGCTGGAGGGGAAGCGGATCGAGCTGATCTGCACCGCGGCCCGCCGCCTCGACGACTGCCGCCTCCTCCGCTACGACGAGCGCTCCGGCGCCCTGGCCGCCACTGACATGGGCCGCGTGGCGTCGCACTTTTACATCCGGCACGAGTCCATGGACCTCTTCTACCGAGAGCTCTCGCGCCGCCCGCCCTCGGACGAGGAGGCCCTGGCGCTCCTCTGCCGCGCCGACGAGTTCAAGCAGCTGCGCGCGCGGGACGAGGAGATCAAGGAGCTGGAGATGCTGCGGCGGCAGGTCCCCTTCGACGTGAGGGGCGACGTCACCACCACGGAGGGGAAGGCCAACGTCCTGCTGCAGGCGTACATCAGCGGCGTGCGGCCCCGCACCTTCACGCTCGTCGGGGACACGTCGTACATCACACAGTCCGCCGGCCGCATCGCCCGCGGGCTGTTCGAGATCTCCGTGCGCCGCGGCTGGGGCTCCGCCGCCGCCTCCATGCTCGCCCTCTGCAAGGCCGTGGACCGCCGCGTCTGGTGGCACCAGTCCCCGCTGCGGCAGCTCGTGGGCGGCTACGGGTCCTACGGCCAGGGCGGCGGCACCCCGGCGGCGTACGCCGTCCCGTTCGAGGCCGTATCCAAGATCGAGGCCGTGGGCGGGTCGTCGGGCAGCGGCCTCGGGCTCGACCGCCTCGCGGACATGTCGGCGTCGGACATCGGCGCCCTCCTGCGCTTCCCGCGCGCCGGGCCGCGCGTCAAGGCGGCGGTGGAGGTGGTGCCGCACCTCCACCTGGAGGTGTCCGCGCAGCCCATCACGCGCTCCATCCTCCGCGTCCGGCTCGTGGTCACCCCGGGCTTCCGCTGGGTGGACCGGCTGCACGGGGGCATGGACTCGTGGTGGATCTGGGTCGAGGACGACCGCAGCGAGAAGCTCTACCACCACGAGCAGATCGGGATCAGCCGCGCCGCGGTGCTGGCCGAGGAGTCCCAGGAGCTCACCTTCACCATCCCCGTGCCCGACCCCGTCCCGCCGCAGCTCTGGGTCCGGGCCACCCACGACCGGTGGCAGGGCGTCGAGGAGACGGTGGAGCTCCCGCTCCGGGGCCTGGTGCTGCCCGACGAGGCGCAGCCGCACACGGACCTGCTCGACCTCGTCCCGCTCCCCAAGGAGGCGCTCCACCGCCCCGAGTACGAGGCGCTCTACTCCTTCACCCACTTCAACCCCATCCAGACCCAGATCTTCCACGTGCTGTACCACACGGACCACAACGCGCTGGTCGGGGCGCCTACCGGCTCGGGCAAGACGGTGGCCGCGGAGCTCAGCGTGTTCCGGCTCTTCAACGAGCGCCCTGGCTACAAGGCCGTGTACATCGCCCCGCTCAAGGCGCTGGTCTCGGAGCGCGTCAAGGACTGGGGGCGCAAGTTCGGCGACACGATGGGGAAGCGCGTGGTGGAGCTGACAGGCGACGTCACGCCGGACACCCGCGCGCTCCAGACCGCGGACATCCTCGTCACCACGCCCGAGAAGTGGGACGGCATCTCCCGGTCGTGGCAGCGCCGCGGGTACGTGCAGAAGGTCGGCCTCGTGGTCATCGACGAGATCCACCTGCTCGGGGAGGACCGCGGCCCAGTGCTGGAGGTCATCGTCAGCCGCATGCGGTACATCGCCGCCAACACGGGCAACCCGGTGCGCGTCGTGGGCCTCTCCACCGCCCTGGCCAACGCGGGGGACCTCGCCGACTGGCTCGGCATCGACCGCGTCGGGCTGTACAACTTCCGCCCCTCGGTGCGGCCCATCCCCATGGACGTGCACATCCAGGGCTTCCCGGGCAAGCACTACTGCCCCCGCATGGCCACGATGAACAAGCCCACCTACGCGGCCATCGCCGAGCACAGCCCCGACAAGCCCGCCCTGGTCTTCGTCAGCTCCCGGCGGCAGACCCGCCTCACCGCCCTGGAGCTCATCTCCCTCTGCGCCACGGACGAGAACCCGCGGCGCTTCCTGCACATGGACCCGGAGGTCTGCGAGGCGCTGGTGGAGGGCCGGGTCAAGGACGCCGCCCTCCGGCACACCCTCGTCTTCGGGGTGGGCATCCACCACGCCGGGCTGCCGCAGGGGGACCGCGACCTGGTGGAGGAGCTCTTCGTGGGGGGCCAGATCCAGATCCTGGTCTGCACCTCGACGCTGGCGTGGGGGGTGAACTTCCCCGCGCACCTGGTGGTGGTCAAGGGCACGGAGTACTTCGACGGGAAGCTGGGGCGCTACGTGGACTTTGCCATCACCGACGTGCTGCAGATGATGGGGCGCGCGGGCCGGCCGCAGTTCGACGACGACGCCGTGGCGGTCATCATGGTGCACGAGCCGAAGAAGCAGTTCTACCGGAAGTTCCTGTACGAGCCCTTCCCCGTCGAGTCCCAGCTCCGCGGCTGCCTGGCAGACCACATCAGCGCCGAGGTGGCCTCGGGCACCATCCGCTCCCGGGCCGACGCCGCTGACTGGCTCACCTGGACGTACTTCTTCCGCCGCCTCGTCCGCAACCCCAGCTACTACCACCTGGACTCCTCCGAGCCCGAGGCCGTGTCGGCGTACCTCTCCGCGCTGGTCGACTCCACCCTGGAGGAGCTGGAGCGCTGCGGCTGCGTCACGCTGGGGCTCGAGGCGGCCGAGACGCTGGGCATCGACCCCGAGGCCGAGCGGGTCCGGGCGCGGCAGAGGGCGGACCGGCGGGCCAAGCGGGAGCAGGAGCGGGTGCGGGGCGTGCTGGGGCTGGGGCTCGCGGCCGCGAAGCGGGGCAAGAAGGCTGCGAGGGCCGACGCAGAAGCCGCCGCCGCCGCTGCCGCGGAGGAGGAGGAGGACGGGGAGGAGGAAGCCATCGACGTGGCGGGGCTGGTGGCGCCCACGACGCTGGGCCACATCACGTCCTTCTACTACCTGAGCCACGCCACGGCGGGCGCCTTCGAGGACCGGCTGCTCGACGAGGCGGAGGACGACCCGTCGCTGGCGTCCCTCGGCTCCCATGCCCTGATGCTCCAGCTGCTGTGCGAGGCCCCGGAGTTCGCGGAGCTGCCGGTGCGGCACACGGAGGAGCTCCTGAACGAGCAGCTCGCCGGCCTGCTCCCCTGGCAGCCCTTCGCGGGGCTGGAGGACCCTCACGTGAAGGCCTTCCTCCTCGTGCAGGCACACATGGCCCGCGTCCCCATGCCCATCAGCGACTACGCCACCGACACCCGCTCCGTTCTCGACCAGGCGCCGCGCGTCCTCAACGCCATGGTCGACGT
>Ga0136560_1000675_pt1 | contig 17215 bp, 9 predicted proteins | sample AntRauMeHopE1497_FD_104925 | JGI IMG/M metagenome (GOLD analysis project Ga0136560, IMG submission 104925) | Saline lake microbial communities from Rauer Islands, Antarctica - Metagenome Hop E1 #497 | ecosystem: Environmental > Aquatic > Non-marine Saline and Alkaline > Saline | place... | reverse complement strand
CCCCCACAAAAAAAAGAAAAAAAGGTCTTTATATACACCTCTAGTCTTCTATGAAAAAGTGACTTACCCCATGATCATTTCCCTTCTGATGACACGATATCGCCAGCGACAGGGGATGGGGAATAGTGGTGGTTTTCTTTTTTTATCGTTTTCTTCTTCTTCTTCTGCTGCCACATGCCACTTCTAGAACCATCTAGAGACTGTTGGGCATTTCTCTAGCTACATTTTTTGTGTTTTCAAACACATTCGTCATATTGATACTATCAAGCATTTGCTTGTAACATATCATAGAATCACTCATCTTATACTTTTGTTGTATTGCTTTATAGTGTAACAACATCAAATTGTTTATATACCATTGGCATCGGTCCGCCATTAAATATAGATGGGCGTTGGCAGGCCGCACTGAATACGTCTGTAAATGACGAATCATGTGCGTGCGAAACGCATCTAGTTCGTCGACAATGACCCCCGTGAAAGGATCAGGTTGAACGATATGCTTCAAGAGGGCATACCGCCTGCTATCGGTGCTCCGGAAATGCATTCATTGTGTAGCCATACTCAACCAAGACAGTGTATCGCGTAAAAACGGCATGTACGATATAGTACGCGTGTATATCGTCCAAATAAAAAGTAAACTTTGTATATCGTCTAACTAAAAAAGAACTAAAAAAGAAATAAAAATATATATAAAGACTCGAAAAGGTAGCCACTTTACCCTCCCTCATGTCTCCACTCCTAATACTATGGCGAGTAGGAAAAAGGGGGAAGTGACTATGCAGTTCTTTAAGCGAAAGAGACCGCTCTCTGAAGTTGAATGGGACGCTCTAAGCGAGGAAGAGGCGCAGCGCGAAAGGAACCTGACGCGGATGAATAACGATGCCCACCTTCGAAACAAATGGGTATCCCCTGCCCTGACGCTCGAGAATGACCCGAACTGGACCGAACCAAAGCTTGCCTTAATTCACGTCGACTGTGATATGGAACTTATACCGCTGCCGCCGTTAATGCAAGGCTGGTTCAAACTTAAGTATTTGACACAGACGTTCTTGAAACATGAGTTTAACGAAACCAGCTTGGCCAACTCAGACCTACTCGGAACGTACGCCCCGACCGACCTTATTCGGATTTTGGTGGTGCCGTTCAAGTACACACTGGTTAAGTCGCTCGAAGAGTTTTGCGACATGGTGCTGGCCTTGGATAGAGAGCAGCTGTGTATCAAGCAATGGCTCATGGACACCGACAACCTGCCATGGCTCGGAAACTTGGTACCCACCCCCGATGGTCCATGTAACCGATGGTCGCAGTTCATCAACGCTATGCACAAGGATATGTTGTCCCTAACACCGTTGTACACGATCAGTAAAGCGACTAGGTCAGACGCCTACGATGCCAATCAACATGTCTGGAGCTCCAACTTAGACTATACGCATACACCCATGGACACGTGTAGGTTATTGCGTGTACTGGAACTACTGCCGAACGATGTAGCACATAAACTATTGATGACCGGAGATCTGGATCTTGTTTCAGAGCTGTTTCATAACCCGATTCTATTTCAAGCTCTACTCGTTAAACTTGAAGATCCCAAGCGTTCTGTACAGGACTGGTTCCAACATCACTTGTTTTTTGAGGAAATGCAGTACGCTCGTCTTACGTGTGCGACGTATATGGAACGAAGTCTACCGGGAACTCTTGATAATAATACCTTCGTACAACCGCCCCTGACTCTGGATTCAGCGTGTAGTGTCTCAGACCACCTGGTCCCACCCACGACCTTGGACGCGTGTCGCGACATGTATGTGACTGATGTAGTGAAGCCAGAGTACAGAACGCAGTGGAATGTAGAACTGTTGACGCCGTGCGTCCTTAACGATCCGGATACACGCGGCCTGTACACACAGAGCGAGTTCGACACACGGCTGAGGAACTTAGTAGGACCATGGTTAAATACCTTGGCATGGTCCAGCCCTTTGGGCGAAACGGTCCTAGTTGGATCTGTGGTTGGGTACTGTGCTACGCGCACGCCTGTGTGGAAGAAGACGTCGCTTTCGGATATAGACCTGATGTTGCGGTGTGATAAGGATACCTTCGAAGCGCTCGTTCAACTTCATGTTCGCACCTTTCAAACACTATGGCCCGACAGGGCGTTGCGTCTAGTAAAAGTCAGTAACAGCCGGTATCGGGTGCTAGGCGGCCTATGGAACGTGGACCTCTTTCGTATCCCTCTACATGTAACCGTTTGGAAAAAGGTTGTGTGTTTCAACTTTGGCTGCAATCGTCTTTATTATGATGGAACAACAACCTACTGTTTTCCATCGTACGTGCTGGCGGCGCGTACTGGGATGAATGTAGGTGCTCGCAACCGAGGCGGTCTTTTGCAGACCCTGCCCAAGTATTCCGAACGAGGCTTCGGTTTTATGCTAAACACCCACTTTCAACACTATATAGCCTCACAGTGTAGTCATATTGTTGTGTACACTCAACACCAGGACCCATTAACTACCTAGTTTTTTTTTTTGTTTTTTTGTTTTTTTGGTTTTTTGGTTTTTTTTTTTAGGTTTTTTTTTTAAGGATAGTTTAGTTTGTATCTAAGGCTGCTACACACCGCCTCTAGAACAGTCTAGACTGTCTAGAGGATGGTAGGAGTGAGCGTACAGTGTCGTGATGGACAGCCTACATAGTAATGGCACACGCTCATGTCTGGTTCTTAGTGGATGATGTTAATCAGTGGACAGACCATGAACACACCTTATATTCTCGTTTCTTAGAGTTCATCTCAACGGCCAACGCACACACACATATAGACACACCCCTGATTGATACGGTTACGATCGATGCCACCCATGGTTACGCTTATGCATTACGACGCGGATGGCACGCCGAGTCGAGTCGAGGTGGATCGTCTTCTGAAGGGACTGCTCCGCCACCGCTCGCGCACGATGTCCAAGTCCTGCGTAGTGTTCTCGATGTGCATATAACACACCACCTGCGTCGTCATACAACACACCATGCACTGCGTCCATTAGCGCCTGTGGTCGTCGTGGTGCTGGGAACACGGTGGTATGCTGCACTCGCCATGAGTCACCCACTGACGGATGACCAGCCCTCTCTTTTATCGCACGCCCAGGCCATGGACATCGCGTCGATCAAGTACCGTCGCCGCGATAGACGTCGACACCACTTGCCGGTCAGCGAATGGCTCTTATACTGGACGGCCCGATCACCGACCTTTGGGACATGGTTCCGCCTACTTCAGTTCCCGGCATCCCACCGAGCCCAGACCCAGGCTGCGACTTTACAGTGGATATCATGGTTTGGCTCTGAGCTGTACCGACCGCGAACGATTCGTACCCACTACACCGACGCAGGCTGGGCGGCTCTGATGTCACTGCCACTTCAACTCCATCGGTGTCCGACGCGCTGCCCTCTCCCGCCACCGCCACCTTTTCTATGGATGGTAGTGGGCCGTGCTTACCGCCATCGTCTCATTCTGACATGGGTGTATTCTATGGCACTTCGCACGGGGGATGATATGTATAGACCGCCCGAGAGATGGGATGGGATGGTACTGGTATCGCCGGCCGGTACGGCGGTTCCGGACTTAGGTCCGCCCGGATCGGTGTGGTTTTGTGAGGGCGGATTTACGGGTCCAGTGACCGACGATGTACACCATACCATGCATGCATTGGACTGTTTTCCACCGACAGGTCCATTGCATTCAACATGGCTACCGCGCCGATGGGTCAACGACCCGTTTTACCGCACTCATCTACTTACGCCGCTTACGCCGCTTTGGCTATCCACATCCGAGGATTGGACGCTATGGCTCAACCGACTCGGTGGGCTTCCACAGTTCTTCGTTCTATGGCTAGATACTCACCCGCGACAGCCTAAACATGTTCCGCTTCCCTTTGATATGGATGCAAGCGTGCGTCGACAGACCGCTGCCACACAGTCTGTTCTATCGTTCCTGCGCGATGGCCTATCACTGCTAGATCCTATAACCGACCCCATGGCGTCCTATCTATCGCCCTCGACATCTTCCTATGCCGCACACTACCCGTCGCGAGGTATGAGTCTCCATGTCTACTTTTGCGGCGATGGGCGGAACGATACACCGATTGAGGTGTATCGATGGGATCCACACCGTCAGTGGCCAATGACCAGTGCGGCGACGCCGACGCAGTACACAGGTGCATCTGTCGCGGACTCGCTGGGCTCGGTTACGTACGACCCCGGGCCGACTCCCGACGCATTGAGCCTATGGACCCACAGTGTAGCGGTGGCGCAGTGGACAGGTTGGCCTACCGGCGTGGACGCGGTCCTTGCGGTCCGTGCCAATGTGTCAAAAGGAGGACTGCTAGGGTCGCGCCGTGACCAGGACCAGTTTTTAGCTCGAACCTATGGCCGCGGTTCTGCAACAACACCCCTTCACCCACGCTGGGACCTCCCAATGTGGTCTCCAGGCCCCAGCTATGAAGAGGAAAGTGTGATACCGGTCCCATCGTATTCATCATCATCACCTCCCTCAACGACGACAGTGCCCCAAACAGTACAGGCGTCAGATCTGGGTGATACAGGAACTACCGGTACCCTCAACGAAACGTATATGGATATGGATAGGGATATGGATAGGGATAGGGATAGGGATAGGGAGCCGGATGAACCCTCCGAATCCCAAGAGACAGTAGATACTGAAGTGGATGTTGAGTCGGAAGCCACACACTCTAAAGGGCACGCATCAAGGTCAGTTCCTGCGCAAGGAGGACACACGTGTGTATACGGATGGAGCGCGTGGCACTGGGGGCATTTAAACGGCTTAGATGACTTCAGTCGTACGTCCTTGAAACCTCCTCATCCCTGGCTGAACCTGACACCACTGGCGCGTCTGTGGTCTCTGTGGTCGCAGCAGTTACACGCTCCTTGGAAGTATACGTCATCGTATACCCCAGTCGTGCATAGTTCGGGCAACAGTTTGGGTACATCGTGGCAAGGTGCTGGTTCGTGGATGGATGCATCATGGGGGTGGACGTATACCCATACCCCCGAAGTCCGTGCGCGGGTCATGGCTGAATGGACACCTATTCTACTACAGTGGCAGACGTACATCCAGGCAACGATCTCCTCCTCCTCCTCCTCCTCTGCTGAGACTGAGACGCAGACATCGGTGACTATGAAGAGTACATTGGGATGGGACTCACGAGCATGTATCGGGCTATCGGACGTCATTGGGAGCGCACTACAGCCTGTATATCCTATCGGTCGTATTCTCCCCTCTAATTACGTGCCAGCGCTGCCCTATGTGTCGCCTGTACATCAAACCTTCAGCCCAAGCGGACACCTCCACGTCCTACGTGCCACACTTCATCGTCTTCCCGCAACTCACACGACATGGGGGGATATTTCCTCCGAGACAGTGGCGGCAGTGTTAACACGCCATTTGAGTAACGGCCCGAGGACGTGTAGTGGTCCACACTCTGCGGTCACCGAAACGACGTGTGCTTTACTGTCAGATGCTCATCCTGTGATCTGTGTCCAAGGTATGGTATGGTGGATGCATGATGATGACATCTGGGGGATTCCGCATCTATCGTCGCTGCTGGCATGCGAGTCAGAGACCGATGATCTGGTGGCCCGTATAACCCAACTCATGTGTACACCGCCTCCCCTCTTGGATGTCTGGGAAGCTGCATCGCATAACGCGATGCTGGCACTCAGCTCGCGCGATGACCGTCCAGTAGACGGTGTCACTCGAACCCATTGGAAACGACTGCTTCGTCTAGTATTTAGGCCATCCGCCTGTACTCCTTCTTCTACGTTAGCCCTGGCCTGCCGCATCTTTAATTGGGATCTACTCCAACGTCGCCTATCTCATCCATGGTATATGTGGCTTGCGGCGTGGATGCAGCAACTCGCGCGCGTGCGCACACCCATCTCTCTGACGTCGCACTTTCTGGTGGTCTGGATCGACCTATTTATCAAGATATTCAATTCACATTCCACCTTTCCTACACTGGACCAACCCAGTGTCCGTGCGCTGATTGATGCCGTCCTTCCTTTTTATGCGGCCTACTTCCCAGGCCCCGTATTTGTCATACAACTTGCGCATGCCTGGTGGGGGCTTATTCTACCGGCATGGCATATTGCTCGCGCATTAAGTGAGTCCACACTCGTTGCCCGTCTCGGCTTAAACCATTGCCCAGAATGTGGCGAGAACTGGACAGTGGATAAACTATGCACTAGTAACCTGTCCGTGTGTTTGTTTTGTACACCGCCCTGGGAGTGTGAACCCTGGACTACCTGGGAACCCCTTTTTCACCTGTGTTACCCGACCTAGTTTTTTTTTTATGTGTGTGTGTGTGTGTGTGTGTGTTTTTTTTTTTTTTTTTTTTGGGGGGGGGGGTTTTTGTGGCCTCAAGGTGAAACATATGTATACTATTGAATATATGAGATCGGTTGTCTTTGTATACGCCCCCCCCCCTCCCCTCTCTATACCATGTCGGTCCGTCAAATAGTCAGCTATTTGAGCGCGTATAGTACGCTAGATATAGAGGATGCACCTACCATTGACTTATTTGCGCAAACATGGGACTGGAGGCGGAAGGACACACGAGCTCAGCCCCGGGATCTGGATGAACCAACGCTTCGATCTACATTTACCCTTTCTGAGTACTTGCGGTTGATGATAGCTACGGGTGGGATCGCCTTTCAGCTCGATGCGAGACTATACACGGCACGGGAATGGGTCGTTCGCAACGAACTCACCCCGCTCGATTTAATCTACCTCTGTGTGTATGCGTCTAAGAATTTTTACCTTGTCAGTACTGGCCAGCATCCGCATTGGCTTGACAAGGTGGGGGTGGAGCCTGAAAATGGTTTACGGTCTGACGCATGCTGGACCTGGGTTCAGTTATGCATCTGGCGTTATTGTCGTATAGCAGCTGGTACAGATACTGTTCGTACCCAGCAAGAGTGGGAACTGGCCTGTATACTCTTAATCGCCCCCTCTTCTCTTTGTGTTTCTGTGTGTATGGAGCGGCTGGATAATTTGGCTAGATATGCCGTTCAATTGCAGACGGCCATGATACGTACAGACGTGCGGCACTCCAATGACCGAGAGTCGGTGATGGCGATGGAGAGGAGTGATCCTCCTCCTCATTTCCTAGACTGGGTAGCGCTGCCGTCTATGGACCCGGATGTACGTATAGACTACCTATGGGACCGGTTTCGGCAGTTTGTCCATGACACCCATGCCTTTACTCTCACGGCGCCGTTATGGTTACCTACCCACGATTACCTCAGCCGTTTCTATCATTTCCTACAGGGGACTGAAGCATCCTTTTTGGACTTGGGGGTATCTAGTTCAGAGGTCAGGTCGGTGCCTGTCATCGATGGTGTTTTTGAGTGCTTGGTAGGTCCATGGAGAACCAGCGCCAACCAACATACACGGATGTCAGTATGGGGAAAACTGTTTGACTCGTCTTCTTGGTATCAAGGTTACACTCGGTTGTTACCCACGTCGTCTTCTAGGACCTCGCCGTCTCTTTATATCGACTTGGAAAGTCTCTTCAACATTTCAATGGCTTCCGCCTCCCCTCCTCCGTCACTCGTACCAGGGCTTGTTCGTACGTTGTGGCTGTATAGACGTGTTGCGCGGTACCTCTTTCCAGCACTGCGTCTGCCTTCCTACGCGAGTCAAAGTATATATATGCGACGCACACTCCAAGCGGTCATAGTGGCCTTTGGACTTGCCGATGGTCTTTGCACCTCTGCATTTCCACCCTTGCCTTCAGCATACACTGTAGAACGGCCCCTCGGTCAGGCTGCAGTGTCAGCACTGGGTGCATGGCTGTGGTTAATTCTAGATCTTTCAACAGAATGTATACATGCCGTATCTGCGGATACGGATCCAGCAACGATGAGTGCTGGACTCTGTCATCGACTTAGCCACGTATTCCATGATGGCACCGGGGTCCAGGCAGCACTGCATGACATTATGACACAGACATCCAGGCCAGAATCAGTTACCAGTATGGATATTGAAACTGCTTTGGCGTATCTTGCCCCCCTTCGTCCTGCAACGGTATCCGCTACGTCTGGAGGGTGTGGACCGTATGATCCTCTCCTTGAACTGATTCGTATTCACGTATGGAAATTCCAGCCTATTCACGAAACAGCGGCAGTCGTACCGACCTGGAGTTCGTTGGTGAAGTGGTATATGACGGTTCGAAGCAGTACAAACGATCTGATGGAGCGGTATGTCCAGGTGCTTGCGTTCGTTGATGAACGAGACGGGACGCCTGTCGGAGTCGATCTACTGAAGCCCTATATAGCGTCAGTGACCCATCTCACCCCGGCACACTGCAGCGCTCACGAATCCAATGTGTCTACTACTGAATATGGTCAGGAGTCGTCAACTCAGCTAAACAGCAAGCGGATGAGTCGGTCGGAGGGTACAGTGTTTAATCTGTGGTCGACCTCGTGGCTACAGTATGATGCCACCTGGAACTGGTATATACCTGCGGAGGGGAGCCGTCCTCCTTGGCTCGATTGGACCAGGCGTACGCCCATCAAAGTCATCGTCGACCGGTTTTTAAAACCGAAATCAATACACTATGAAGGTTCGCGGTCCCTGGCTCTTCCTTTGTCGGCTTTGCGTGAGGCATATAAAGCCATCGGTAAAGAGGCGATGGCTCAAGACATTATTTTGGTAGCTGGAGATTTGACATGGCACCACTGGCTCGCCCGGTGCTGTGACCGTGTTGACAGAATGGATGTGAGTAAAGACTGCAGTGGATATATTCATGGCGACAGTTCGCCTGCACTCTACGATTTATTTCGCTTATGCAAGCGAATTCTGGCCTATCTGCCGAAAGCCTCCGCCTTGCCGGTGGTACCGCCGCGACAGCCTGGAAGTGCTGTACTCCATTTCGACGAACATAAACGTATGTACTTTGCAGAACCAGGACGCGGTATGTCATGGTCTCACGTCTTACTACTGGATTACCTCACATCTAAGAAGGACTCGATGGACCCGTTCGAGTTAAAAGGGCTCCTTTCCAGAAACGTGAATCGATTTTTACCACCGAGTGCGAATGGAGGTACGATTGTTGCACACAATGCCCAGGCGTTTCACATTCTTCGGTCATCCTCAACGCTGCTGAGTCGCCAAGAATGGGCGTTTTTGCACTTTAGCTCTTTGGTAGTTGAAGCCAGTGGGTGTCATCACAACGACAGCCCTCACGAACTTCCGTCAACGACAGATGCGCATCGTTCACTTGTATCGGAAGAGTTCTACAGGACACATACGTCTCTGCTATCGCTATCCTTTGTGGATTCAGTGGTGTCGGGGGTGCTCCAGTCATCCTACATCTTCCGAACCTATCTGTTCTTACCAGACGGTCCTATAGCACAGCGTTTCCCTAACGTGCCCTTTTTTACGCCAAGTCACGTTGACGCATCGGCACGGTTCGTCAACCTGCTTCGATACATCAAGTACCCGGTCTATCAATACGCGTACTCGCCCGACCCGGCTCCTAAAGATAACTACCTCTATACCGGTACTCACCCTTCGTTCACTGTCGGGTGCTACCTGGCAGCTCTGATCAAGCACCTTGCATGGAAACATGAGCCGGTTTTCTATGAACCTGTTCCTGAACAATGGGGTCCGTTGTTTGAGTACATGTATCCACACCGTTCCGTTGCTGACTCGCTCAACCGTGGCTGGACTCTCATCACCTTATTCTATGCGTGGGGGATCATCGGCGGTGTTCCCACAGCGGTCGCACCGGTTCAAGACCGGCCGGCTGTAGCGACCGTCCTTGTAGCCGCATACACGATGGCTGATGAGCTTGACCGTAGTAAGAAATGGAAGACGACCGTCGAGAGTCTCAAGGCTCAGATTTTGCCTCCGATCCATCAAGTTCAGGACACCCGTGATGTGCTACTCAATGGGAGGGAGGGTCGTGATTTACCTGCACAGATGAATGGTCTGTCCTTAGACCAGGACACACCTACACTGGCTCCCGTCCATGTAGGGTCTGGCGCATTGGTGAGCAGTCTGATGAAAATGGGTAAGGGACTAGTGAAAGAGGCCTTGAAAGAAGAAGGCGAGAAAATCGTCAAAGGTTTTGTTGCGCAAGCAGCGAGTCGACTCACTGGTGAGACAGTGGGTAAGGAAACGACGGCACCCGTGACGGATAAAGATTAAACTTTTTTTTTTTATTTACCGTGCACACGCACAGATCTATATGTACACGTTTATATGTATATACTACGACTACCATTACTACCCTTACTACCATTACTCCTTTTTTTGCATTACATTACAATTGAGTCATGTCCCTCCATTGTGCCATCGGGCAAGAACATATGACGGTTTGGGCCACCGATTCGCGCCGTTATTGTGAATGTCGATTCATGTTAAGTGCAGACCATGCCACTGTCTGTGCCGCTATCCCCGACGAACCTCTCACAACGCAGGCCCGACACGGACGTACGACACTCTTGTGTCAAACGGGCCGACTACATCCACATTCTATCCAGATCACGTTGCAACTACAGGAACCACGTCGCTTGCTGAGAAACCAGTCTCTATTGAGTTTTACTCCCGTACTTCCAGCATCCTCAGCCACCGTTCCCTACACATGGCGGTTTTTCTCCTTTGGCGACGATCCTTTAGTTTCAGCAATCGGTGTCTCCTGCTGTGGCGAGACACTCGCCTTCAAGTTCGAGTTGTCTCCGGAGCTTCCACCGTCTGTATGGTCTATGCGCGTACTTCCGTGCCGTACACGGTCCCGAGCACTTGTGACAGAACGACTACTGGATACATCGAGTTCAACTACGGTGGGGCGTCCTTTATTTAGTACTCCGACCTATACGACGACGACGACGACGACCTCCGCAACCTCCACCTCCACCTCCACGACTTCACACATGCCTACCAAACGCCGTCACTCAGACTCTAGCACGCGTTTACCACGCGCCGTGTCTATCTGCAGCGTGGGGAGGTGACTGAGACTATGCGCTACATTGACCTCCTCTAGTGTGGAGAGAAGCGTCCGGTAGTCACTAGGCATAGTTTCCAGTACAGAAGAATCAAAACGTAGTAGTATATTTAGCAAACGCGCAACACGACTCAGCAGAGCATCGGTGAACGGTATAGCGCACACCGCCTGAATACATCGCGTACGGACGCGTTTTGTATAAAAATCGTCGATAACAGGATAGCCCAGTTCTGGTAATAAATACACATCATAGTCAATGACAGCGTCCACATAATGACACAAGGGAGCCTTATCGGCGTCGGGAACCCCTCCACAGAGTCGAAACGGGCGGGAAGCTTTGGCTAGGCGAGTAAACAGTGTTTGCCCACGCGTACTTGTAGGTAGTACGGCCAGGCTTACAGAGACCAGTTCATCATCAAATCGATGTACAGGAATAGTGGTGGCAAGGGTCTCAACGCTCCATGCAGGGGAGTTGCAAAGCTGAAGAAGATGAGCTCGAACGGGTTCTGTATCCCAAAGTCCACTAGGAATATATCGAATACACTGGTAATGTTTCACGGGACCAAACGCCGACAAATGAAGCCGAAGAAACTGGACGAGCAGTGGACGAACCCATACACGCGTTTCTGCTGTGGACGGAAGCCACCGTATCTCGCATCCCGATTCGAACAACGATGTTATTTTGCTGAATAGACTGGCACGACACACTGCAGCCGTACGCGCGCTAGGCGGTACATGTGATAAACGATACGACTCAATAGTATCCATACACGCGCACAGGCATACGTAAGGGGTTCGTTGCGCGATCGGGATAGATACAAAGGTAATAACATGGTCACGAAGGGCCTCTGCGTAGGCGGTATCGTCGGTGGAAACGGGAGAATGAGGAAAGTCGGGATACCGTACCGCAGGATAGGCCTCGAAATATGCAAGGTAAAACAGGATCGTCCGGTCTTTCACGTGCGTTGTCTCCATAAGGTTAGGGTGCAGTCGAAAAAGTTTGACACATTCCGTACGTTTCATATGTTCGAGCCTTGTCTTGCTAGAAAGAGAACGGTGCGCATGTGTGTCATCACTTGCAAGAAGTCTCTTTGTGTAAGGATGATAGCGTCGTACTGTCTTTTGTTTATGTATAGCTGTGGACGACTTGCAAGAAAAAGGCCTGTGCGTACTTAATGGACTACAGATAGACGCGTCTCCCTTCGCAGACGAATAAGTCGCTGCATATACAAGCAACTCTAACCCGTCCATATCTGACGTATGCAAACTAAACAGACAAAGAGACGACCCTGCAAAGGAGTGGACGTTTACTCTTGAAGTATTTATACCCTATATACATGTACTCTTGTAATACGTGTACGATATGGTGCATGATATCGTGCCCAACGGTCCTCCCCTATAAATACAGCACACCTATTAAAAAAAAAAGACAGACGAAGACAAGGAAAAAGGGTATGTATCCTTTGTCGTCTACGATGGAGGTTTTCAACAACGTTACAAAGGAAGAGATGGAATCTCTGTTGGCGTCATGGCGAACAACAAAAATACCGATAACGCGTGCTATGGTCCAGCAAGTTGAACAATGGAATAAAACCCATCGAACCTATGAAGACGCACTGTATTACTTTACAGGCGAATACCCTCAAAAAGTGCATTTTCTGCTCTTGGATATCATACGACCCGAGTATATTACCTATGAGTTCATATGCTTCTGGGTTGAAACCTGTGTCTCGGATGGTCCTCAATCCAACGATGCAAGTGTGACGTTGTTCTACACCGTTCAACATAGACTTTTAGAGTTTAAAAAACGGCTTACATGCTCAGACTTGCTCGACACAATTGATAGGAATTTGGAATGGTATAAAAATAGTGTATTTCCATCTCCTAAACCGCGTATGAGTTATCCTAGAAGCGAATGCTTGCTCTAAATAAAGGGTGTTTACTTTTTTTTAAAAAAAAAATATCGTACACCTTGAATGTAGCTCCCCTACATTGTTGCAACCCGCTACTTTTTTTTAAATGTATGGGTTCGATGCTTGTTGCTTGTAGGGGACGGTACACCTTAGTGTTGACCGCCTTTTTTTTTTTGTGTGGGTTACCACCGTTGTCGTTTTTTTACTTGCATTCTTGATAGATATATTGATAGTTCGAAGGCTGTGTCTAGTACTGCTAGTTCTAGTCTTTACACGTATTCATGTGTCTTTGTATTGGGTAGCACGTTTAGCTAATCACCACCACTCTTCCCCATCCCCTATCGCTGGTGATATCGTGTCATCAGAAGGGACAGGGTCTGTAAATAACCCAGACGCTGTATGTCTTCCAATTATAGCCACATACTGTAGGTTCAATAAAAAGCCAACCCCGTACACATGCCCAACGGCTCCATGGCAAATGTGTTATGTGTTATGCGTTATGTAGAGTACTCGCAACACACACTATATATATATATATATATATATCGTCCTTTTTACCAACACTATAACGTCACGTTACACAGGGAAAGATCTGTACATAAATGTACAGAGAGAGAGAGAGAGAGAGAAGAAGGGCGAACACGATGGACTCCTTAGACGATGACGAAGTACTTCCCTGGACGCCTCTTATGGCGTCACTGCTTCGCCGTTTTCTAATTATGGCACCGCCGTCCTGGCGGAATAATTCGACGCTCAATTCGAAGATGAAAGTGGGCGAGTCGGCCTATGTATTGAACCACTTTCTAGGGTATTTGCAACTCTATCATTTTTGGTTGACGTTGCCGTCGCACCACCCACTTCGCAAGAAACTTAGTATTAGAACGTTGAAAGCAGTTCGAGACGCCGCGCGTGCGCGAAATGCATTTATGGAATTTGCCGTGGCCATTAATCAAGGCTCTACCAAGATATCACTTCCGTCACCCGCGTGTCCGCCAGGTACGCCGACGTTTACGCGACAGTTCTGCCGTATCCACCCATTGCATATTCTTACTTCCAGTGATCACCAAGTGAACCCTGCGGCAGTTCGCCGCGGTCTCCCGTTTGTCATACTCAATATTCCGTATATTCGCTACAGCTACCCTACATTATGCGCGATCCCAGGTATCAGCGACGGCGTCGTTGCGCGGTCTATTCTTGACTTTCCTGCCTGCTCCATAGGTCGCCAGCTCATGTGGTATGCACAATACCATCAAACCGCCCTTGTTACCTTATTAAAAGAGCGCGAGTCCATTACATCAGCGACGCAGAACGACACAAACGTGTCGACTCCCGAACCTAACACTATGTGTTTATTCCCCTCTGCCGTCCCTGGCGATGTAAAATTGGCACGAGTATGGGAGGCGTATCTTCAACCGACACGGCCGTTGGCATGGTTTTTTCGACAAGGACATGAGGATCCGATATTCGCACAAGCTAACGTGAAGCTGATGCATGCAAGCATCCAAGCCCAAGGATCTAAAGAACACGTATTTGAGTTTTTGAACCGGTTTCTTCTGGACACTTACTCGTTAAAGAATACAGTATACGACCCAACAAAGCCAGGGGCTTTAACCGACCTAGACCCTGACAATGTATTCTTTCAACTGTCTATTCGGGGTGAACATTCTTCTATCCTGGCAAGTATGTTTTATTTTTATATGGCAACCCATTTTATTCGGTCGTCCCAACGTACATACCCGACAACCCGACCCTGTACCCTGGAAATGTTAATGAAAGACGGCTTTCCGAAACTGAATGTTGCCGAGTTCACTGCGTGGCTTCGCGAGGCGAAGCCGTCTCGATTTCGTGAAAGAGGCGTCTATGCGACAACTGCACATGCCCAGTCGAGTATTGACAAGAGTGACCCTACCATGGCGATAAATTCACCGTCATCGGGGGTGACCTTGTGTACATTTAACCTAACTGGCTTCAAACAGTTTTTACATGACCAGCATCCAGGCTTGGCACTTGATGCTGAATGTAATTTATTTCGCAAACTGATTTCCTTGCTGGATCGAAAATTGCCCGTCTAAAGTACATTTATATACTAGGAGTGTAATGCGCGTGTAAAGACCCACACACACACACACACACACACACACACACACAAAGCGTAGTGTATGTATGTATACACATACATACATACACTACGTCACACTCCCACCCTTAAACTGCAATATCGACCACCTCATCGGTCTCAGCTTTGCCACTACCTGTATTAGGTACAGGATCTACGGGTGGTGCCAACTTTGAACGTCGTTTGTACATAACCACGATGCTTCCCACCGTGGCACCTATGGCACCTATAGTTAACAAAATAATCACACCTCCGCCAACGAGAAGACTCACAAACATGGGAAACGGTAGTCCGATAATGTTACTATCTGTCGTTCCTTCTGATCGTCCACTATTGTTACTATCTGTCGTTCCTTCTGGTCGTCCGCCGGTTGAGGGTTCATTGAAAGGTGTGGTCGGCGACGGCAGAGAAACAATGTATCGAGGCAAACAACTGTTACATAAGGAATCTGGACATGTTAACGTCATTGAATGAAGATGCAACGTCGTTTCAATTTTAGTGTCGGGAGACAAACCATATATATGAAAGCGTCCCTTAATAGGAATTTCCATTCCTGCTGTAATATCATAAAATAAATTGCAGGTAGGCGATGATGTGATATAAAAACGTAGTCGTGTATACATCAGTAAAGCAGCGTCTAGTTTCAACTCCACCCAAGGAGAAAATACTCCTGGGACTGTTAAACCCGCTGAAAAGAAGGGCCCAGACCCTACCTTGAGGCTCATTGCGACTTGACCTTGAGCGTCCATTATAGGTCTTGCACTTTTTACTCGGAAAAAATTAGTGTCCGCTAAATCATAGCTATTCCTAGCCGAATAAGATATGCCAGCAGACGCCGATCCCTGTAAACGGTACCCTAGTTGTAGATTTACGGACGCTGACCCGCTGGGTTCAAAAACCACCCTTAACCCAATTTTTGGAACATCCCTGCCAAAGTCAACACCCGTGAAACTACCAGAGATAGCTGTTACCAAAAGCCTTAGTTTGGCATCAAAAGGAAGATCAAGCTGCAACCGCTGTGACCAAGAAAATTGCATGTAGATGTCAAACTCTACTGACATATCAACCTCTGCTGTCACTACAAAATATACATAATCCAACGATCCACGTATTGTTTGATAATCAAACCGCACCCGCATGGAAGAAAGACGTAGGTAGCAATTGGAACATATAACTCTAAGCCTGTTCCATCCAGACGGTGTTATAGGATACGGATCAATGGCTCGGCCTGTGGACGGATCGTAATTCAAATTGAAATTATTCAAGGCAAAAGTATCTCGCTTCGAACTCGATAGTGTAATATCGTCAATGGGGACATCGGTGACGTTAGAGTGTGGAGGCACATAGTCAAAATGCACACGTTTCTCCATAATGACGTCGAGTTGAAACGCTTCTTGGGTGGATATCTGGATTTCAACCGTCGACATGTCTGATGTTTCGACCAAGACTGCATCCAACACATGGCGCATCAGAAGGGTAGGTTGCTGTGGATTGGAGTCCAGGGATGGGCAATACTGCGACGGAAAGACCAACTTTGTCCCCGGAATCATGGCATCAATAAGTGCGTCATAAGGACCTGTTATAAAGACTGTTACGGAGGTAGTACCCTCACATATAATACTGAATGTATCCGAGAATGTCTCAAGATCCACTACGTTGGGTTGCCATATAATATGTTCGTCAAAATCAATGAAAGAGCCATCGTCATAGTCCACATGAACGCTTCGGTCGCTGGTTAACCGGGGATCCGAATGAGGCACCTCACGTTTGGCATGGTCCGTTCCCAACCGCTCTACATCCAGTACAAAAGGGGCTTTGTTCCGAGTCAATGCAGTCGTCACTTCCCGTTTCAAACCAGAAACCACATGTAACAAGCAATAGAGTGTAAACACTACCCACATAAGGGTTTTCATACCTAGTTGGCAACTACCCCGAGGAAGTTTACTATCAAAGTCTACTATCAAAGTCCACTATCAAAGTGTCTAGTGTTTATATACGCGTTGAACGCGTGGACCTTCTAGTGAACTACGTACACTACACTTTAATATATATATATATATATATATATATATATATATATATATATATCGTAAGTGTCACACACGCGTAGTCTACCCCACCGCAAAAAAAAACCCCACTGTTTTTTTTTTTTTTTTTTTTTTTTTTTTGAGGGTAAT
>Ga0136560_1000674_pt1 | contig 17233 bp, 8 predicted proteins | sample AntRauMeHopE1497_FD_104925 | JGI IMG/M metagenome (GOLD analysis project Ga0136560, IMG submission 104925) | Saline lake microbial communities from Rauer Islands, Antarctica - Metagenome Hop E1 #497 | ecosystem: Environmental > Aquatic > Non-marine Saline and Alkaline > Saline | place... | reverse complement strand
GCCGGCGTCACCGTACGCCGTCGCCGCAGACAGGGCAGCGCGCGGCGGCAGCGGCGCGGCCACGGCCAGATCGCAGGCGTCGCCGTCACCACCTCGGCGCGCGCCAGCCAACGCCACGCCCGGACGGCAGAGCCGGGCGCGCGGGGCCGCGGCGGCCGCCAGCCCGCGACAAGCGGCCCCCGGGTCGGCCGAGCGCCGCCCCGGGCATAGCCGCGCGGCCGGCTCTGCGGGACGGTCTCGCGCGGGGCAGGATACGGCCCGGAGGCGGCGACGGCAGCGGCCGGAGGGCAGCCCCCGACAGACGAGGACCAGGGGCGACCCCGGCCGGCAGAGCCCCGGCAGAGCCCCCGAAGAGCCCGTCGTCGCGCGGGCGGGGCCCTCGCCGGCCAACGTGGCGGCGTCGGCCCTGGTGCTGCGATCGGCCGGCCGGCAGCAGGCGGCGGCAGCCCGGGACAGGCGGCGCCAGGGACGCACGCCGCTCGCCAGGGCTCTGCCACCCGCGGCTCTGCACCCGTCATCGTCGCCGCAGACCCGCAAGCTGCTCCGCCGCGGCGAGTTCAGCCGCCTACGGGGGGCAGCCTCGCCGCTCCTGGGCGGAGCGACAGCCGGCGAGGCTGCGGCAGAGCCGGCGGGCGAGGCCGGCGGCAGAGCCGCGCCGGGGCCAACGGCGGCCGCGGGGCCGGCGGACGCGGACCTCGCAGGCACCGCGGCAGGCGTGAGGGCGGCGGCGCTTGCCGCTGCCATGGGCTCCCACGACGGCGTGTGGGAACGGGCTCCCTGACGGGCGTTTGCTGGCGTGAGTGCGGTGCTGCGCGTGCTGACGGTCGTGCCAGGATGGGCCGTGCGACGCTGGCTCGGGGAGTGGACGCGCGCGGGCCTGTGCATGCGAGACGCGAGCGCCACCGTCACGGCATTTTTTGCCCCGCGCAAAGGCAGTGCGCGGCAGGCCTTCCATGCAAGCCGTCTTAGTGCCAGAGGCCCCACGACGCAGACGCTGCCTGCGCCGCAAGCGGTGGGCAGCTGCGCCGCGAACACTTGCCCTGCAAGGCCTCGGGTTCATCGGCTAGGAGTCCAGAACATCGCAGGCCCAGATTTTCGGTTGGGGGCGACTCGGCCGAGCACCCCAAGCTGCAAAACTGGGTGACCAAGCTGGCAGGCCGTGCGTCCGAGCCGCCTTCCGCTGCCGAAGCAACGCTCTGAAAGCAACAAGCAGCCGCCACGCGCCTGTATTTAGGCATGGAGCACCCAGTCGACTCCGAGGGGCAAGGGCCCGCGGCGAAGCTGGCGCGTGCCCCTGTTTGCGCATCGCCCACTCGGAACAATGACCGCGTTGCTCGGCTGGGAACTCTGTCCGGCGACGTGGCGGTCCATCGGTGGCGCTGTTTACGGGCAGCATGCTCGGTTGGGAGTGCGGCGGCCCTTACCGCCGGGCGGCAGGGAAGCAAGCCCACAAGCACGCGAATCAGGCCGGTCCGAGGCAGCCAGTCGCGACGGTGCAATCCTCTCTGGACGCTGGCGCGGTGGCTGGTTGGGTTGCCAGCCGTGCACTGCCTCGCACGGCCACGCCAGCTGCTGATTCGGGCTAGATGCCGTGCTGCCGGTCGCCGATCGACGGAAAGCGTCGCCGTTGCTCAGCTGCGCCTTCGCATCGTGACGGCCAAACGTTTGGCTTGGCCCAAGGCCCTGGGCTATGCCATCCGGCGCCCTGGGCATCTCGTGAAGTACCGAACCTGAGCTTGACGCGTGGGCAGCAATGCTACCGCGCGGGGTCCCTAACACTTCCGGAAGCCTTGCTTCAGCAACCGACGAAGCCCGATGCCGCGAGACTCTGCCTCACCGGGACTTCCATGCTCCAGCCCTTGCCCCTCATTCCCGATACGACGCTACAGGTGCTGCTGCCTCGTTGTGCAAGTGACTTGCCGGCTTCCAACGCTGCACGCGCCACGTTCATGCAGCAGCGCGAGGTTCTCGTGACGGCAGAGTTCCCCGCCGCCGACGGCTGCCCCGCCATAAAGGCCCACTGCCGCAGACCGTGCCTGGCCTCGCTCCGGAACAAGGACCAGCCGAGGCGGAACGAGCGGACCACGTCCCAGTCCGGCGGCTGAAGTCGCGCAAGGACGTGTCAAGAGCGAAGCAAACCCGACGAGCTTCACAGCGTCGTTCCCCACGGACGCCCTCTCAGCAAGCGTCCTGAAGGCCGCGAATCGTGGCCCTCCCCCGGCCTGCAGCAATGCCTTCCAATCCTTTGGCAAACACGTGCACGCGGGGGCCGGCAGGCGTCCCGCGCTGCCAGTGCTGGGTACGCGAGGGCTGGCCAAGCTTTTGGCTGGCCTGCGCCGCCCTCCTACACATTGTCATCGGCATCAGCTCCGTGGCAGCGGCCCGTGCAGTCACCCCCGCAAGGGTTGCCGGGATTGTTGCCATCGATTTCCGGGCCTGGCCCCGGTGCTCGACCCCAGAGTCTGCAAGTGCGATTGCCAGCGAGATCAAGTCCACGGAAACAGCGAGCGCTTTCGTCGCGGTGGCATCGGCCGGGTTCTTGACTCGGATTCTGCTACTTCCCGGAGCGCTTTGCCGAGCCTTGCGCGAAGCCTCGCCGCAGCGCATCAACTTAGCGTGGACGATCCGCTGGGGGCTCATCCTGGCCGCCGGCACGCTTGCCCTTGCGCTGTCTGGCATCGTTATGGGTGGCGATGTCGTGGCTCGGCACCCTTCGCGGCCACAGTGCGGCGGGGAAGTCGGCGGGCCGCTACTGGCGGGCGTGTCGCTTGCGCACGTCAGAAACTCGTTGGTCATGATGCTCGCCGATCGGCATCGCGGGCGGGTCGGGGGAGTATGGGTCGCGCTTGCTGTGGTCCTGACTTTCACCTCCTGCTGGGTTGCGGCCATCCCGTGGGTCGACCCGGACAACCTAGACCTTGGGGGCGTCATCCTCTTCCTCAACACAGGCCTGACTGCCGTGGTGGCAACTGTAACCTTCATCGTGACACCGTGCAGGATCAAGCGCATCACCGTGCCATCGAGCTGCAGTGGCTGCGCGACCTGGCTCGTTGGCCCTCCGAGGACTTCTCAGCCCGGAACGACCGCTTCAGCCGGAGTCGCCGACGCACCGCTAAATCATGCATCCACTGATGACCCTGACGAAGAGCGTGGGCCGGTGGTGTCCGGACGCGCTGTCCTGCTGGCACAAGCGCTGGAGGTTGGTCCTTTGCCAGTCCGGGGTCAGCACGAGCTGAGGCATGATCCGGCACCCTCCCTAGCTGCTCCCGGCTCGGGGCGGCCGGGTGTGGCAAGTTTCCGATTCCCAGGCGCTCCGTCTAGCTTTGATGTGCCAATTCCTCGGTCGGCGGTCTTTGCTCTCCTGGTCGTAGCAGTAGCCACGACTGCTGTCGTCGTGGTAACGATCCAGCCTGCCCAGACAAGCTCATTCGGCCACCACGCCCTCGTGGCCGCGGGGATGTTCGCTGCACTCGTGGCCCCGGCGGCTGGTGCCGTCGCTGCGAGTGTCTTCCACCATGCAACAGTTTCCGAGATGGAGGGCCGGTACAGAGCCATGACCGCGGGCCAGAAGCGGCTGACAAGCTTCGTCACCCACGAGACACGGAACCCCGTCGCTGCCGCATCGATGGGGGCTAGCAATGCCGTGGCGGAACTGCGCACGGCACAGGGGGTCATCGGGGAGTTTGGCGGCCTGCGGCATAGGCATTTGCCTCACTCGGGGGGGCGAGACGCCAAGCAGGCGACGGGCGCATCGGTTCCAGGCCGGGCAAGTTTGGTTCTTGGGCTGCGATCTGCTCCACGTGGAACACCCACGTCAGCAGCAGCAGCAATGGCGGTAGCTTCCGCTGGCTCATCGTTGGACGATGTCACGGCAGTCACGGCCATGGACACGCTCGAGACGCCCTTGACGCAGCTCGGCGCGCCAGCCGAGCAACCTGTTCGCCAGCGAGCCACGCTGATCGACTCGCCTTATCACCCAAGAGTATCGGCTCCGCTGGCGCCTGGTTTCGCACAGGACGGCGATTCAGCAGGAGGCACGGGAAAGGGAAGTGCGAGGCAGCAGAGCGGTGGCGCCAACAGCGGGCATCAAGCTTCCACGTCGTTGCCCTCGGAGGGCGGCACCGCGCCACTCGATCCGGGCAGCGAGAGCTCTGGGGCCGATGGCGTGCTGGAGCTGGCCTCCAACATCGAGGATGCCTTGGACGCCCTGTTCACTGTCCAGACATCGCTGGTCACCGCTACAGCCGTGCTCAGCGACACCTTGGGGCTGCAGAAGATCGCCATGAGGGAGTCAGACGCCCTGGAGACAGAGTGGACGTCGCTCTCGTCCGTCGTCGATCCCCTGCGGATCATGTACGGCGGCGAGCGCCAGAGGTCCGGAGGCGCCGGGAAGCGCGGCGCCGCGGCCGGCAAGGCGGTGACAGTGACCTTTTCGCTCGATGAGCTGCGAGTGGACCGGGTCGGGCCTCCGCCGCTCCGCACGCCTCCCACATCCGTTCAGCGAAGGGGGCGGGTGATGGCGTCCAGGCGGCGCATCGCGGCGAGCCGGGTGTCCGCAGCGCCGCATGAGAGGCCTGGCTTGTCGATCGCCTCCTCGGGCTCGCCGGGGGCCACAGCGTCAGATGGCGGTACCATCGGACCGCGGTCTCCACCGCCCGCGGGCAGCTGCACCGTAGAGGTGGCGGTGGCGGCGACGGAGCTCGGACGGGTGATTACCAACTTTTGCTCCAACGGAGTCAAGTTCGCGGCGTCGTCGGTCGACATCGAAGTGCGACTCATCCTCGCCGGGGGGCAGCAGCACGCCACGGCCTCGCGCCAGCTGACGACGGATGACTCCGGGCGCAGCACCACTGTGACGTCAGTGGGACAGGCGGACACACAGGGCGCCGCGAGCCCCGGCCCGGCTCGGCCGAAGTCGCCGTACGGGATGCCCGAGCCCGACACCCGCGGCCCTTCTGCGCTGGCGCCCGCTGCCGGCCTCGAGCTGACGTCATCGCCGGACGGGTGCGTCGGCGCCACGCTGCTCATCGTGGCGCGGGACGACGGGCCGGGGGTCGCGGCCGGCGAGCGGGCCGCTCTTTTCGCGTCCTTCCAGCAGCTGGCGAGCTCCTCCGTCGCAGACCGCATGGCCGGCACGGGCCTCGGCCTGGCATTCTGCCGGGAGGTGGTAGAGCTCATGGGGGGTGCCGTGGGGCACCGCGACAGGCTGGACGGCATGCGAGGGAGCGAGTTCGTGGTGGCTGTGCCGGTGCGCGTGAGGCTCCGATGCCGCGGAGTTGATCCGGCTCAGCCGCCCGCGCCGTCGCCCAGTCGTCTCGGGAGCCCCGGCGCGGGCGCCCGGACGACAGCGAGCACCGATGACGGCACCCGTGTCGCGTCCCAGGCGGGCCGCGCCGGGGCGGAGCCCGGTCAGCCGCAGCACGAGCACGCGCCGGCGGCGCACCGCCCGTTCGGGGCAGCGGCTGCCGGGCGTGCGCCAGCGGCGGCGGAATCCGCGGTGCTGTTCCGGGGCATTCAGGCACTGCCGTCGTCATCGACGGCCGAGCAACGCACCGGCGGCCGGGACGCCGAGTCGCTCGCGCACGGTGATTCGCGGGCAACCCCGGCCCGCCCCGGCCAGCCTCCCCCCGGCTGGGAGCCGCTGTCGTCCCTGCCGCGGCCCGCGGCGCTGCGAACGCGCCATGCACCCGCCGAGGCAGTCGACGGCTCTGCCCGCCGCCCGCCGTCGGCCGGGGCATCGCCATCGCTCACCGCGGCCGCAAGCCCGGCAGGCGACGTGCCCGGCCGAGGCGGCAACGCCGGCGCCAACGCCGGCCCGCTCTGCCTCGAAGCGTGGAGCGTCGGCGACGGCCGCCCGCCCGTGGCCGGGCAGAGCCGGAAGGCCCGGCAGAGCCACGAGGGGATCTCGCCGACGGCAGCGATGGCGGCGGGTAGGATCGTCGACGGCACGGCGGGTGGTTACGCGCTCGAGCGGGGCGGGATCGTTCGGCCGGGGCACGGGCTGTCGCAGATGGGCACGGGAAGGGCGGCTCTGCCGTCATTCTCTGTGCCGGCGGCGCCAGGATCGCGACTGGCTCCGGCGGGCGGCGGGCCCGCGGCGATGGCGGGGCCCTCGCGGGCCGCTGCCCCCATGACCTCACGACAGCACGGGGCTGGGGCCCAAGGGGGGCGAGGCGTCGCTCGAGGCGTCACGTCACCCGGAGACGACGTCCTCGCCTCGGCGCGGCGGCAGAGCCTGCCCCGGCGGCAGAGCCCGCCCCGGCGGCAGAATCAGCCGGAGGAGGAGTCTGGGTCGGAGTCCGCCCCCGCCACCGCGGCGGGTGTCTCGGCGGCTCTGCCCGGCCTGATGGCCGATCGCGGCGCCGGCTCTGCCACGTCGGGCGTGCGGGGGATGCAGGTCGGGCCCGGCGGCGACGGCCTCTCGGGTCGCAGCCTGGGCCTGGGCGCGTCGGGCTCGGACCGGGGGGTGAGCTCAGGCGGGGGCACCGACTCGGCGGCGGCGGAGGTGGGCTGCTCACCGGCTGCCGTGCCGGCGGCGAGGGCACGGCGGCGAAACCGCGAGGAGAGGGGTGAGAGGAGGGGCCAGCGGGCCGCGGGCAGGGACGCCTCGTCGGCAGAGCGGGCTGCGGGCAGGGACGCCTCGTCGGCAGAGCGGTCGGCCGGGCGGCCCCGGGAGCAGAGCTCCAGGGCGCTGGCTCCATCCCAGCGGGTGTCGCGTCGGTCGCTTTCCGACCCTGACGTGATGACGTCATCGCGTAGCCTCGCCCCCCCGCCCGACCCGGCGGGCGCGGGCGGGAGTCACCGCGCGGGAACGGCCCCGCGGCCGGGGCCGGACGGTGCAGAGTCCGCGCCCCATGGCGGAGTGTTCCCGCGTCGGGCCGGGGGGGGCCGCGGCGCCGGCCGCCGGCGGCGCGGTGCCGAGACCGACGGGTCCAGCTCGCGCGAGTCGTCGGGCTGGTCCCGCCGCCCGCTGCGCACTGACGTCGTTTGCCTCGTCGTCGACGACTCGGAGGTGCAGCGGTCGCAGCTCGGGCGCATGCTGCTCCGGAGGCGCGTGGGTGTGCACGAGGCCGGGGACGGCCACGCCGCGCTCGCGGCGCTGCGGGAGGTATGCTCCGACCTCGAGGTGTGGGCGCGCAGCGGGCAGGACATGGAAACCGCTCTCGCCGCGGTGGCGGGCGGCGGGGAGTCCGGGGCGACGCCCGAGAGCGGACCCCGGCTCGGGGACGGCAGCCCTGCCAGCGACCACGGCTCTGTCCTGCTGTCGTCGCCGCTGCCTCCGGCGATGATGCCGCGCATCCTGGTGCTTGTCGACAACCGCATGCCGGGCATGTCCGGTCCCGAGTTCGTGCGCCTCGCGCGCGCCGACCCGGCGGTCAGGGCTCACCAGGCGGGAGTGGTGTTCGTCGGGGTCACCGGGGAGAGCGACGCGGCGAAGGTGTTCGCGGGAACGGGGGTGGTGGCCTGCGCGGAGAAGCCACTGACCGACGCGACGCTCGCGGTGCTGCTCGAGCTGCAGCCGCCCCAGGGGCGGCCTGGGACCTTTTCGGGCGGCGCTGCTCTGCCAGACCGCATGCCCAGGCTCCCCTGACGCGTCGCGCGATCATTGAATAGGACTGGATAGGCTTGTATAGGATTGAGTGGCAGAGTATTCTTGGCATCAACTCTTGGCTCCGTTCTGTCAGTCTCAATCACGCAAGCAACGAAGGCGCAGGCCAGCACGCGTGCGCCGCAGCGGCACACGGCCGGAAGGGCGGGCGCGGCCGGGAGGGCGGGCGGGCCACTGGAACCCGCCGTATGTGTGCTGGGCGGCCCCAGTGTATGGCGGTCCCGCGGCGGCGCCGCGTCACTGCTGCCAGCGCCCGCCCGCCACGAGGCCCAGCACGCCGACGAGCGCCATCGCCGCGGCGGAGGCCGCCGCGGCGGCGGCAGAGCACGTCGCCCTTGTTGTCCGCCAGTCGTTCTCGTTCGTCTCAAAGCGCCCGCAGGCCGCCTCGCTGCAGTACTCGATCATGTAGCTCTGGTACGGCTTGCAGATCTGCATGACGTCGCACAGGAAGTCGGTGGGGGTGGTGGGGCAGCGGTAGCGGGGGTCGGCGATGCGGGAGCAATCGCACGACGTCAGCCCCAGCACGCGGGTGATCCGGTCGTTGTAGGCCTTGCAGTCGCCCTTGCAGATGGTGGTGAACATCTCCCACTCCGTGGGCGGGCCGAACTGGAGGCGGCGGAGCGTCTGCACGTTTGCCTGGCAGTCGAGCGCGAGGCTGTCGAAGCCCTCGGAGATCTCGAACGCGTACGAGCGAGAGTACGTGTTGTAGTCACAGATCTGCTCCTCGGGACGCGCGGGCGTCGGTGAGGCGGAGACGGCGGGCGTCGGGGAGGGCGACGGGGACGACTGGCCGGCAACTGCGAGAAGCGTCGGGCAGAAGCCGGGCGGGGCGCTTTCAGTCATCCGCCACCGTTTCCCTGAGCGCGCCATTGCCAGCCACAGCGCTCACCTTGCTGCCAAGCCAGCGCCGCGAGCAGGAACGCAAGGCCGAGCGGCCTTGCCCTCATCCCTGCAGGCCGCCGCAGGACGGTGCCCTGCCGCACCAGCTCCCTCGGGCTACGGGTGGGTCGTCCGTGCGTGGGGGTTCGTGGACCCTCGGCCGGCGGTGTGCGTCATGCATTCCTGCCGCAACGCGTGAGAGCGACCAGCTCTGCATGGCCAGCCGCGCGCCCCGTACGGCATCCTCGGGGCCGGCACCCGGGGAATGGCGAGCGGAAATGGTCCATCCGATGGCTCCCGACAGGCGGCCCAGGATTCCGGCCCCGGCAAGGCGGTGCATCAAGTGAAAAAGGAGGTCCCGGCGTCCCCGGTCCATGTCTACACGAACACGATGGCGGAGCGGATGCTGCAGCTGTTCCTCATCTCGATGCTGAGCATCGGCACCCAGGTGAGAGCGCCGCGGCCGCGGGAGGGGCGCAGCGCGCTGGCCGCACGAGCGCACTCCACCTGGCCGTCGACGACCCTGCCCTCCGCCCCGTCCGCAGATTTCGTACGATTCGGTCGGGGCGTCCGCGCCGTACCTGCGCAAGGCGTTTGGCTTCGACGCGGAGGCCATCGGGGACCTGTACAGCGCGTACCACCTGCCAAACGTGGTGATGGTCGCGTTCGGGGGCATACTCACCGACCGCATGGGCGCGGTCAACGCCGCCATCCTGTTCACGTCGCTGGCGGCGCTGGGGACCGCTTTCGTGGCCTCGGCGCGCACCGTGGGGTGGATGATGGTCGGCCGTGTCATCGTCGGGCTCGGCGGCGAGTCGCTCTGCGCGGCGCAGCTGGCTCTGCTCGCCCACTGCTTCGGGACCGCGGAGGTGGTGCTGGAGGAGCCGGGGGAGGCGGGCGGGGTGGACGGGGGCGGGGAGGGGGGAGTGCTCGCGTCGCCCCCCGGGGAGGCGGACCTCGGGTCCGGCGGTCGCGGCGGCGGCGCGATGGCCGGCCAGGGCGATGACGCCGCCGCCCAGGACGGCGCCGAGTCGGGCCTGATCCGCCGAGAGGCGACATCGCGCCTTTCGGCTGTGCCGCACACCGCGGCAGTCGCGCCCGGCGCCGTCCCGTGGCACAGGACCTTCCCGACAACGGCGGTGGCCTTTGCCCTGCAGCTCATGTTCGCCAGGGTAGGCACGCTGTGCGTCTTCCTGCTCCTGCCGTCGGTGTACCGAGCCGCGGGGTACGGCGGAGAGTGGGTGGTTGTTGCATTCACCGTCCTCAGCGTGACGACGTCGGCCGTGCTGGCTCTGCTCTGGCAGTACCGGGGGTGGGAGAAGACCACGGTGGTGGTGCTCGGCGCGCCGAGGCGGGTCCGGGGGCGCCGCGCGGCGGGAGGGGGGCTTGGCGGGGACGACGGCGGAGACAGCGCCGGGACGCGGGCGCCTGTGGATGCGGTTGGCCCGCCAGGGGCCGACAGCGAGCACCCCCGGGAGGCCCACATCCGTGCCGCGGCGCTGGGGAGCGGGGACGGGGCGGAGGCTGACACCGAGGCAGACTCGGAGGAGGAGGAGGCCGCCGCAGCTGACGCGGCCGCCGCCGCCCCGGCCGCCGCAGCTGCGGGACGGGAGGCGCCGGGCCGGCACGACCACCCGAACGACGGCAGGGACGACGACGTCGACGTCACCGACGCGCTCCTCCCGGCGGAGAGTGGTGGTCCCCCGCCGGGGGGCGGGCCGGACCCGCTCGACGCCCCGGCCGGGGCGATCATACGGCGCCGGCGCCGGCGCCGCGCGGAGCAGGAGGCGGAGTCGCGCGCCGGGGGCGGGCCGGCGGGCAAGCCCGGGCCGGCCGGGGGGGCCGAGCCCAGGAGGGGGATCGGCGCGGAGCTGTACAAGGCTCTCTGCGTCGACACGGCGCGCGCGGCGTCGCGGTTTCACGGCAAGCTGGCTCTGCTGGGGGTGTTCCTGGTGGTGTACTCCTCCATCTCGGTGTCGCTCGTCGACTTCGCAACGGACATGTTCTCCGAGCGGTGGTCGTACAGCGACATCAAGGCGAGTCAGACCACGTCCATCATGACGGCGGTGGCCATCGTCACGACCGTCCCGATGGCCTACCTGCTCGACGTGGTGCAGAGGCCGGGAGTGATGCTCCTCGTCGGCGCCCTGCTCGTGCTCCCCGGCCACCTGCTGCTGCTCATGGCGCGCGCCTGGCCGCCCGGGATCGCGTGCCTGCTCATCGGGCTGGGCGGGTCCATCGTGTCCGCGACGCTGTGGCCCGCAATCAGCGGCGTGATCCGGCCCTCGGAGTCAGGCACCATGCTCGGCTTCCTCCTCGCGCTGCAGAACTGGGCCCTGTGCTTTGCCCCCATGTCCGTGGGCGTGGTCAGGGACGCCACGGGGGGCTACGAGATCGTGCTGGGAACGTTTGTTGCATTGGACCTCGTTTGTGCAATGCTCGCGGTGGCAACCGCAGTCATCGAGATTCCGACCTCACCCGCCCCGGGGGACGCCGCGCCGGGCGCGGGACCGCCCGCCGACGGCCACCGGGGGAGGCTGCCCGGGAGCCGCGGGTCGGCGCGCCGGGACGGTACCGAGTCGCTGCCCGAGCACGGGGCGCTCGCGATGCCCGGCCCGGTTGAGGACGCCCTGCCGCCCCAGCTGCCCAGGTCGGCGTCCATGGACTGGACCCCGCGCGAGGAGTGACTGTTTTCCGGCGCGCGGCAAGTGCCGGGGCGGCGTTCGAGCGAAATCCAGCGCACCCGCCTGCGGTGACTCCACAGCGCAACTTATTCCCGCCACACGCACGATGCGTGCTGTGCCGCGCGACCAGTGCCGAACTCCGGCGTGTCCTGTCGGCACGGCATGTGCAGCGGCTCAGGCCTCTGCCCCTTTCGGCACCCCTGCACGCCAGGCCGGCAACGTCGGCCGCCGGCTGGCGTCGTCGAAAAATCACGGGTTGCGCTTTGCCCGGAGGGCTCGAGGCGTGAGGGGGAGGACAAATCAATGGCTGAGCGCCTGGCGCTCTCAGCGGCGTTACAGTTCGTCACCTCGCCCGTCATCGAGGATGTTCTCGGCTCGACGGACTGCTGCGGTGTGACGATGTTGCGCCTGCCTTCAAAGGATGCGACGAAGGTGTCCGCCGTGCGCACATCGTTCGTTGACGCGCTTGAGCTGGCCTGCGCGATTGCCGAGGCCAGCGGGGGCGACAGCGACACCGAGGGGCGCCATGTCGATGTTGCAGGAGCAGTTCTGCTTATTCGGGAGTCTGGCGCGGCCGAGAGGTCCGAGCGGCCAGGCAAGCGCGGAAAGGGCTCTGAGCCTGCATCAGCGGACGACCCGTCGCCACCGAGTCAGCCAGAGTCGCCGACCTCCAAGCGCCGCGCCGCCCGGTGGTCCTCCGTCCAGCGCCTCGTCGAGGAGGCCGCCGAGGCGGCCACCCGCGGCCCGCCGGTGCTGGACTCGGGGCAACAAATGCTGGCCGACGCCCGCACCAGGCGAGCCCTCAAGCGCACCCGTTCCGTCTCCTGGGACCGCGGTTCCGGGCCCGCGGGGGGCAAAGCATCCGATCTCAAGAGGTTAACGCCATCACGGGGCCGGGGGCGGGGCCGGGGGCGGGGCCGGGGGCGGGGCCGGGGCCGGGGCAGGGGCAGGCTGCGTGGCTCAACCAGCAGCCGTGGCCGTGGCGGCTCAGCGGTCAGCCGCTCATCGTCGGTGGGGTCAGCGGCCTCGCCGGTGCGGCGGGGAGCGTCCTCCTCCTCCTCGGCGGCGGCGGGGGGTTCAGATGACGGGTCGGACGGCTCCGACGGTCACACGGGGTCGGACGCCGAGGACGACGGCGCGTCGCCGGGCCCCGGGTCAGTGGACAGGGAGGACAGCTCGGACGGGGGAGGTGACGAAGGCAGCACCGGCACGTCGGCCGCGCCGTCACGGTCGCGGTCCGAGCAGGGAGGCGGCGGCAACGGTGGCAGTGAGGGTGGCAGCGGCGATGCGTCGAGCGTTGATGACGACACGCCGTCCGTGGCATCGGGATCGTCCCTATCGTCGGGACCAGCAGGAAAGGCGTCCCTGGCGCGAGCCGCCGCCCAGGGGGCCGGATCCCGGGCCTCAGGAGCGGCGACGGCGTCCCCCAGCGGCGGCGGCAGCGGGACCGCGTCAGCATCGAAGGCGGCGGCCAAGGCTCCCGCACGGCTCAGCATCGTGCCGCCCAAGCTCATTGACACGTCGCTCCCCAGCCGCACCCCAAAGCAGGTGGCAAGGGTGGCGGAGCAAGCCACCATTTGCCTCGAAGACACGGACGACGACGACGACGACGACGACGACGGCCCGCCGCCGCCCCCTGTCCGGCAGACGAGCCTGTCAGAGCTCCTGGACAAGCCCGAGGTCCCCGCCGCCGCGCCCCCCGCCAAGCGCGTCCTCAAGGTGGTGTGCGCGGGACACAAACAGTTTGCGGTCGCCGTCCTGGGTTCCAGCATGATCGCTCACGTCATCTCCTCGGCCTGCGCCCGCGTTGGCGCCGACCCGTCGCGGTGCTCGGTGCACGTCTTCCGGACGCCCGCAGCGGGGACGATGGCCAAGGTGGCGGAGCTCAGCGTCGCGACGTGCCACGGCCTGACCATCGACCACAAGGGCGTGCTCAACGGCGACACGCTCCTCATACAGGTGGCGGCTTAGGCACCGACCCGATTTTTTGTGTGTGCGGCCATTCAGCCGCAACCCGTCAATGCTCCGGCCGGCCAGCACAAAGTAGAGCCGCACGCGCGCACAACAAGGGCGCCTCTCACGGCGCGCTGCGCGTCACCTGGCACAAATAAGCCGGCCTGCAATGGTGAGCGCAGTCAGTTTCGCGCCAAGCGCGCTTGTGGCTGCCACGGCGGGCCTCCGGGCACTGAGCAGTGGCTTTCGACGGCTTCGCTTCCTTCCCCCCGTTCTCCCCCGTCGCAGCCCAAGGTCCGCAAGACGAAGAAGATCCAGCTGCAGAAGCGCCTGCTCAGCACCAAGGACAGCAGACTGTGAGCCAGTCGCGCCTCCTGAGCAGCGGCGCCTGCTTCGCTTCCGGCGCCCACCGAATGCCCCTGGCGCAACCACTACTTCGCAGAACGTCAGTCCGTGAGGCGAACGAAAAGAAGATGGCTCCGAAGCCCGTCAAGAACGTGGTGGCTCCTGCCGCCGCACTCTGGTTCCGGCACAACGAGAACCTCGGCCCGCCGTACTACATCATTCTTGACACCAACGCGATCAACTTTGCGTGAGCCCGATGCATGTGTGCCCGCCTCGTGTGCTTCGCGCCATCTCTCGCCCAAAGCCGGCCGCCGCGGCGCGACGTCCAGGCGTTCTTCGCTTCCGCGCCCTCCCCCGCCTCGCCCGCAGCATCAAGAACAAGCTCGACATCGTTCGCGGCCTCATGGACTGCCTGCTCGCCAAGGTCATCCCCTGCGTGACCACGTGCGTCATCGCGGAGCTGGAGAAGCTGGGGCCGAAATTCCGCGTCGCGCTCCGCCTCGCCAAGGACCCCCGCTTCCGCCGCCTGCGCACCGAGGGGACGTACGCCGACGACAACATCGTGCAGCTCGTCACCGACTCCAAGTGCTTCATCGTAGCCACCTGCGACAAGGACCTGCAGCGGCGCATCCGCAAGATCCCTGGCGTGCCCATCGTCTCCATCAAGGGCCGCCGCTTCACCGTCGAGCGCATGCCGGAGGCCATCGGCGCGCCGCGGTGAGCGCGCATCGGCGGGGGAGGGGGCTTGGAGGGAAAGGGGGGCGTCGGTAGACCCGCCGATGCGCGGCGGCCCGGCCGCCGGCCCGGTTCCGGCCGCCGGCCCACCCGCTCTCCGCCGGCTGAGCATCACGACCCGCTCTGTGCGTATGTGTCTGTGTCTGTGTCTGTGTCGGTGCGCGATTTCGAACCATTGCGTCGTCTTTCGTCGACCCCCCTGCCGGCGGCAGAGCCGCGCCCTCTCCCCCCCCGATGACGTCACGAGCACTGCTGCCCCGACCCGATGGCGTCACTCGTCCGGGGAGATGCCTCCCACCCCCCGCCGCACCACCCCCACCGCCGCAGCCAGAAGCTCCGACGCCCCCTCGTCCGCTGCCACCAGCCGCTTGAACGTCGCCAGGTCCATCGCCTGCCCGCCCGCCGGCGGAGTGGCGGTCCCCCCGCCCAGCCGCGCCGCCACGTGCATCAGCCTCGACGCCTCCCCCTCGATCACAGCGGCGCTGCTCGCCCGAGCAAGCATCGGCGCCCCGGCATCCCCCCCCGGGGCCGGCCCAGCCCCCTCCGCCCCCACCGCGTCCGCGGCCCCCCGCACCCCGCGCCGGGCGTCCTCCTCCCTGGCTCTGCGCAGAGCCGCGACCGCCCAGGCGACGTCGGCGCGGTCCAGGACGCCGTCCCCCTCGCGGTCCATCACCGCGAAGGCCAGCTCTGCCTGGAACGCGAGGGACGTCGTCAGCTCTGCTTCGGCCTCCGCCTCGGCGGCGCTCGCGGGTCCGAGCGCCGCGGCCATTGCGGCGCCGACGTCGTCGTCCCCGTCCTCGTCCTCGTCCCCAGCGGCGTCCGGCCCCCGGGTCGGCTCTGCCGGGGTGTCCGGCTTGCCGATGCCCACGACGTCCGCGCCCCCCGGCTGGCCCGGCCCCGGAGCCGTGCTGTCGGGCCCGGGGGTCCGGCGCGATTCGGCGAGGCCGAGCCCTAGCACCAGCTCCTGCCAGCGGAGGAGGCCGTCGCCGTCGCGGTCGAGCTGGGCGAAGAGAGACAGCGCGAGCCGGCGGCGACGGGCGGAGGCGCGGGCTCCAGCGAGCCGGCCCCGGATCCCGGCGCCGGGGCCCGCGGGCTCTGCCGGGCCGGGCTCTGCCGGGCCGGGCTCTGCCAGGCCGTCCGGCGTTGCTGTGGGGGAGGCCGGGGCGGTGTCGTCGGCGTCCGCGGCTCCGTCGCCGAGCGGTGTCGCGCTGGAGGCGCGAGCGACGCGCGTCGCTCGCATGGACCCGATCCTGCGGCTGTGTCGCTCCGCGATGGCCGTGTCACCCGCGGTGATGAGCGTGTCGGCGAAGTGTGACACGAACTCCTCACGGCCCAGGGCGCCGTCCCTGTCCGTGTCAGCCTCGGCGAAGCGGCGCGCGAGGTGGATCAGGTCGCGCATCCGGGCCCGGGTGTGCCGCCTGGCCACGCGCGTGTAGAAGCCGCCCGAGGCGTCGCAGGCGTGGGCCTCGGGCTGGGCGAGGATGTGACGCATCGCGTAGTCCGCGAAACCGCCGCTCATGGCGCCCTGGTAGAGGTAGGAGTCCGCGTTGGACAGCGCGCACGGGCGGACGCCGAGTTGGCGGGCGATGGCGTGCTGCGTGCGTACGCCGTGCTCCCAGGGACCCTCCGGGCCGGGGGGCGGGGGCAGGGCCGAGGCGGGGGCGAGCCCGGCGGCGGCGGCGGCGGCCGAGGCCGCGGCGTCGTCGTCGTCGCCCCCGAGCCCAGGGCTCGACAGCGGCGCCTTGGCACCCGCGCCGGCAGAGCCGGCGACGGAGGCGGAGCCGGGGGCCGGGGTGCCGGTAGCCGGGGCGGCCGGGGCGGCGACGTCATCGCTCGGGTGCGGCGCCGGCACCACGGGGGGCAGCCACGTCACACGCATCTCGTTGTACACCTGGGTGCAGAGCCGGTAGAGCATGTAGGGCATGGCGACGTCAGGCGTCCAGCTCGCGTCGTGGGACAGGAACGGGTAGGAGATGGCGACGGGCTGCACTGGGACGCGGGGCACGAAGGCCCCGCGCTGGAACTCGATGACCGTGGTCTGGTTGACGATGCAGCCCTCGGGGAAGACGAGCAGGGGGGGGCGCCCGGGGTCGTCGGGGGGCAGGCGGGGCGGGCCGGCGCCGGGTGCGGGCGCGCCCGCTTCGCGCCTCGGGAGCCCCAGGCGGTCGAACATCTGGTCGAGGACGGGCGGGAGGGCTCTGCGCTCCTTGCTGGTGCCCGGGACGAGGATGGGGTCGAGCGACGCGACGGCCCAGCCGATGACGGGCACGCGCACGTTTCCCGCCTTGGAGACCACGGCCGGAAGGAGTTTGGTCCCCATGAACACGGCGTCTGCGGGCGTCACGGAGAGGGGCGGAGGGGTTGAGGGATGGGCCACCAGGCGGAGGAGGCGTGACATCACACAAGCGCAGTGGGAGGGATGAGACGACAACATTGGGGGGTCGGCATGGGGTCCCGCCCGCGACCGGTGCGAAATTTCCCGCAATCCCCTCTCCCCCGGCCTAACAGCTCGGACCTCCGGCCTCCGCCGGACTTAGGCGCAGCAGTGTGCGCACCGCTCCGCGGCACCGAGCCAGCCCCACTCACCGACAAAGTTTGAGTGATTCGCGACGATGATCTTGGGGGCGCCGGGGCGTGACACGAAGGGTGTCGCGTCGCACCGGAGGCACAGGCCCCCCGCCAGGCAGCCGCCGTCGACGTTCCGGCAGCACCCAGTGCGAAGCTTCGCCGGACTGCCGCCCCCCACAGCCTTGGCGTCACCCGCCGCGGCCGAATCGCTCGCGGGGGCATCGGCGACGCTGCTCGCGCCGTCCTCGGGGAAGCGCTCGTCAATCCACCAGAAGCCCATGACAAGCAGCATCAGGCGGCACAGGACGCCGATGCCCCCTTGCAGGAACACGTGCGCGCGGGACATGGGCTGCCACGACCCGTCCTTGCCCGGCCGCTTCCTGCAGCAGCAGCTCAGCATGCCGAGGTAGGCCGCAAGCGTGATGATAAGGACTGCGTGCGAGAGCGGACAGCGAAAACG
>Ga0136560_1000673_pt1 | contig 17238 bp, 20 predicted proteins | sample AntRauMeHopE1497_FD_104925 | JGI IMG/M metagenome (GOLD analysis project Ga0136560, IMG submission 104925) | Saline lake microbial communities from Rauer Islands, Antarctica - Metagenome Hop E1 #497 | ecosystem: Environmental > Aquatic > Non-marine Saline and Alkaline > Saline | place... | reverse complement strand
GGCACGAGCCCCCGTTCGGTTAAAACAGGTGTGCCCTGCGCGATGCACCACTTCCCGCCATAGGTCGATTGCTGCTCCCACTTTTTGGTTGTGGAGTTCACCGACATATAAGTCAGCAAAGGCTTCACACTTCCCCAGGGTGTTTTCTTGTCGATTACCCGGGGCCGGCAGTAATACAGCAGACGGCCGGACGGTAACCGGCACATCAGAAACGGGGTGCCGTTGACGTTGTCGCAAAAGAACGCGACTTTGGCGGCAAAAGAGACAGAGCCGGGACTGCGGACAGCCCGAATGGCGGCCAACTCTAAGTCCGACCACGACTGAACGATGGCAGGGTGCTTGTCGCGCCAGGCCAGCTTGACCACTTCGGCGGTCAGCCAGGCCCGCTCTATCATGTCGCCGCGATGACCATAGTTTGCCCAGGCTTCGCGCGCGCGGGCCACGTATGCCTGGTCGACGTTGGGTATAACCGTGTCGTAAAACTCGGCGATGTTGATTTGGTAGTTCGATGCCATAGAGTCGTAAGCAGACGGGCCGCCCTGGTAGCCCAGTGCCAGCTCGGATACCTTGCCGATCTGACGCATGAGCTTCGTCACGTCTTCGACGGATATGCCGTAGATGCCGGCCGCAGACACCTTGTACAAGTCCGGTCCCGTGCCGGCGTCAAAGTCGCGGAACGCCTGCAGCTTCCATTCTTCGCCGGCTTGCCATGCGTTTACTCGGCCTTCGATGTTTGAGTAGTCAGCGACTTTTTGTTCTTCGCCGGCAATGGTGCATATCGCGCCCCGGATACATGCGGACAGCACCTCGGCGACCGAATGGCTGAACGACATTTGCAGAATCAGGTACGCAGAATACGGGTCGTTTTCGCTCAGTATCCGAATGGCCTGGCGGATTTCGGTAGCAGAGACCGGCGTCCTGCTCGGCAAGTTGTGGAGCTGGATACCCCGGCCGCCCCAGCGTCCTGTACTGGCTGCGTGAAACAGCAGCGTCTCACGGGTGCGCAGATCGTTCAGGTCGGTGCGGTTGATGAACTGCGCCCACTTTGCGTTAGACGACTTGCCGGCGGACTGGCGCAGCGTGAGTGCCTTTGTGACGTGATCTGGCAGTCCAGGAGACGCCAGTAAGTCTGTCAGCGAGGCTTTGTCTAAGCTGTCTATCTGGCGGCCCAGTTGTTCGCCGGTCCAGATGCGCAGTGCGCCGGCGTCGCTGGTCTTCGGCACGGCACCGCCGGTCAGGTCTCTGATCTTGCGGTCGAAGTCGTCGGCCATAAGATCGGTGACGGCTTTGGCATTCAGCACGAACGGCAGGTCCACTGGCGCACCGCGCAGATTTAGCCGGAAATCCATCAGCCAGATTTTGCGCATCCAGTCCGACATCGGCCGTAGTCGCTTGTCTAATTCCCGCTCGACCACCACATCGGTTTCGCAATAATCGTACAACGACTGTTTGCGCTCGTCGTCGTCCCACCAGACCAGCACGTCGGTGTCTTCGTGCTTGCGCGCTTTGCGGGGTTTCGCCATGCGCAGCATAAGCGCGTGGCCCTTCTTGTCTTTCTGAACGTCCAGACCGAGCGCCTGTCCGCAGCCCTCTAACGACCGGGGCAATGCTTGAATGGCGGCGCGGGCGGCCGTGCAATCCAGTTGATCGAGCGTCAGTGACTCAAAGCCGTAACGCTGCACCATGATGTAGCGCCAGATGTGGTACTCAAACGAGACGTTGTGGGCGCAGAACGTCTCCCTGTCCGTGATCAGGCGGTTCAGGTACTCCGGCGCGGGCATGCCGGGTATCCAAAGTTGTATCGGGCCGTCGTCTACTGCCCATTTCAGGCACCACACGTCGGTCGTCGGATGGTTCGCATATATATGAACGCCGGTCTTTTTCAGATCGACCGCACTGCGGGTCTCAAGGTCTGCGTGAATTGTCGGCATGGCACTACTCCAGTTCGTAAGGCATGCCGAGGGTTTTCAGCAGCTCATGCACGTCGTTGTGGTATGCGCCCCCGGCCAGCAGGACGTGTTTCAGCCCGGGCGTGGTGTAGTGGATGCGGTCGATGATGGTCTGCACGGCGGCGGCTTTTTCAGTGTCGAAGCTGTCTAACTCACAGGAAGACAGCTCGTCTTCCAGGTCGCTGATTTTGTCTTTCAGGTTGCTGGCAGCTTTCCGCAGCCTGCGGACCTCGTTTTCTGCGTCGACCAGCTTTTGCCGATCGGTCTTGGATTGTGGTATCGCGGGGATAATCATGGTCCGTCCTCAGATAAAAACGGCCGCTCAATGGCGGCCGTTGTCGGTGTTGTGGGTATCAGTGAGGGTGCGAACCTTCGGCCGGGAACTCGTCGTAGTGTTCAAGCCTGTTGCTGTCTAAGTGGAACAACATGAACTCGCCGTCCGGAGTCAGCGTTGCGCAGATTACATCCAGCGGCCCCCTGAAATACGGCGAGCCTGGTTCGGATTCCCGGTCGTAGACAACCTCGCTCAGAATGGACATCACAACGGCCGGCCGTCCGCCCTCGGGGGCTCGGCGGTTGCGCATGCCTTGTTTCCACTGGACAACGTCGCCGACTTTCAGCGGGTTAGCGCGCGGAGCAAGGTACTGCTTGGCCAGGAGAAGTGTTTTTCTGGCATGTTCGCGGCGCATGGCCAACGTCATTGGCGCGTCTTCGCCTTTAGTGCGCGCACCGGCATGGTTTTCCATTTGGGCAATCAAGACTTTGATAGGGTCGTGGCTCATGTTCGGTATTCCTTTTGGTGATTTGGTGTTGATTGTCTGTCTACAAAACCGACATCCGTGTCGGCAAAAAACCAGCTTAGACTTTGAACATTTCTGCGTGGGGGTCGGACTCGCCGCCTTCCACCTGGTCGAAATCGTCTTCCGGATTCGTGCGGCTGCCGAACGGCTGGCCGTCCTTAATCTTCTGCACGTTACCCAGTCCGATGCTCACGCCTTTACCACCTGTTGGGTGGTCCCATGCGTAGACGTTGTATGACACCCGGACATAACACCCGGCATAGGCTTCGTCCGCGTCTTCGATGGGGAATTGTGGGTTCGGGCCGACGACGCCAGGCTTGGTCTTGCTGGACATGCGCACGAACACGCAATCTGCGTCGTAGCCGTCGGGCACTTCGTCCAGGTCTTTCGTGGTCAAGAACGGAGACTTCCACTTATTCGGTGCCGTCTTGAACTTGTCTAACAGCGCCGCGGCAACCGAGTCTTTCATCGCCTTAAATTCCGGCGTTGCCTGGGCCGCTTTGTCCATGATCAGCGTCATGTTGTATTTCGGTTCGGCGTTGTTATCGCCTTTAGGCTTTGTTGCTACGAACAGCGCCGGAAAGGACAAACGACCGATGGGGGTTTTTGGCTTAGCCATAATTACATTCCTACAGTTTGAGAGAGTTTGAGAGTACGGGCCTAGTCTTCGTCAAAATCAGTAACCGGCCCTTTGGTCACTGCTTCGCGCTTGTCGCTGACGTGCGCCAGTGTGTTCCCTGACGACACCGCACTGACCAGCGAGTCTACGAATTTCTTTATGTCTTTTTTCCGCGCGGCGGATTCTTTGCGCGGCAGCGATACCGTCTGCGCCTTCAATGTTTCTTCGATCTTTGCCGGCGATTTCATCTTGGGTTCCTCAAAGATGTCCTCGTCGCCCAGGCCGTAGACCATACAAAGCGTGTCCGCTACTGCGTCCGCGTCTACCCAGTTGCGCATTGGCCGCTTTTGGACCAGCTTGTATCTGTTTTCGGCCGGGTCGCGCCCTGCTTCCAGCTCGTCGTGCGCGTACTTCTGCACGGCGTTTATCCAAGCGGTGATCAGCGACGCATTATCCAGCACCATGCGGACCTGTGCGCCCGACATTTGCTCTACGGGCATTTTCGGTTCTATCGTGCGTTCTTCTTCGTTGAAATCCAACATTGCGCGCTCCAGGGCTTCGCTGTGTAGGGCGGGGCATGTAGCTGCAGCCCGACAGAATCGACACTCGGCAGAAACGATAAGAGCCGGGTTTTCTTCCCGCGTTCTTCGTGCGGCCGGCATCAGTTCTTTGTACCCCCATTCCATTAATTCAATAACAGCAATGGTCTGGCTGCGTATCGGTCCGTCGGGGTGCGGCGCTCTTGGTTGCACGACAACGATATGACACTGTACGACAGGCTGTTGTAAAAGTAAACAGGCTCCAAGCCCGTAATACAATAATTGTGGGTTGTCTGTCGCATCAACCGCAATTCCGGAGCCGTGTTTATAGTCGATTACCCACAGCTCTTTCGTGCCTGGCCGATACAAGATCACGTCGGACGTGCCGAACATATCTTCGCCAGGCTCGCCCATGCCGGCCAGTGACACCCGGGACTCGACCATAAGAATATCGCCGGGTTCCATGATGTCGCGGACGTAATCGACGTAAACCGACACTGCGCCGATCATGTTGTCGTTTACCGCAAACTCCCAGTTCCCGCCGTCCTTTGCCACCGCGATTATTTCGCCGGCGTAGTTGGCTGGGCGCAGTCGTTGCTGGCTGTCCTGCAGACACCGCTCGCCCAGCTCGTGCGCGGCCGTGCCCTCGGCCGCCCATACCGTCGTATTGTTCGGCTTGTCCGCAGACGCGGCAACCGAACCGGGGCATGTCATCCAGCGTTTTGCGCTGGACGCTCCTAGTTGTGCGTGTGCGGCCATGCTGGGTTACCCCTCTAAGGCTTCTTTCAGCTTCGCGACCAGCTCGGGCCACTGCTCTTTCGGGACATCACCGATGGACCGGGCGTCGCCGAACGTACACAGCACATCAAAAGCCGACTTGGCGTCTTTCGTGTTGCAGACAGCCATCAATGCTTCACGAACATCGACTGCAGTCAGCTCGGCGTCTTCGGCTTTTTCTGCTTCGGGCTCGGGCTCGGCTTTTTTGGCAGCAGGCTTTTTCTTTGGCGCGGCTTTTTTCTTGGGCTCAGGCTCGGCTTCGGCTTCGGCTTCGGCTTCGGCTTCGGCTTCGGGCTCGACTTCGTCTTCTGCGGACTCGTCGTCACCTTCGTTTTGCGTCGTTTTAGGCTCGTACTCCATTTCGGCTTTTGTCGGCCCAGTGGTATTCGTCCCAGACATATCCTCGGCAGAGATATCCAGCATGGCGACGTTGAACGCGGACAGCGCGGCGATGGCCTTGCGAATCTGGTCGTGGCCGTCGTGCTGGGTGTTGATACTCAGGTGCAATTCCATGTGTCTGTCCTTCTTAGTTGTCATAAAGTTCGACTAGACTGGCGACTTTGCGGGCGACTACGCCCGTCACCAGTTCGTCTACGGAACCTTCCAGACTTGCGAATCTGGCAAGGCATGGGCTGGTTTGCCCAATTCGGTGTATGCGCTCGACCGCCTGCTCGTTTTCGCCTGGCACCCAGGACGACTCAACAAAAAGCGTATCGTGCGCGGCCGTCAACGTGATCGCTGTCCCGGCCGACTGTATCTGTCCGATGAACACGCGGACGTTGGGGTTTTTCTGGAAAAGGTCTACCGCTTCTTGTGCTTTGAGTGCGGACACGCCGCCGCGTATCTGGACCGGGCGGAACTTCACCAGTGCCGCAGCTAAAATATCCATAACTTCTTTGTGCCAGCACATCAGCACGATTTTTTCAGTGCCGCCGTTCAGCTCGTCGATCACCATGTCTGCAACCGGATAGGCTTTAACGATGCCGACCAGCCGGCGCAGACGGGCTAACTGCTCTTTGTCGCAAGCGGCCATGGCTTCGTCGAATCCGTGCGCAGTCGGGTCATTCTTTAGAGTGACCAGAACGTCGCGCAGTTTCTTCGCGTCAGCGTGGTCCTCGACGCTGGCCAGCTCCGGCAGCTGTTTGCCTTTCACGGTCACGGTGCCGATGCGCAGCGGCGGCAAGTTCAGCACGGACTTGTCTCGGCGCAGCATGACCGTCGCCAGTCGTTTTCGGAGCTTGTCTAAATTCTTGGAGCCGACGACGCGCAGACCGTATTTCTCGTGGAAATAATGCTCGGTGTATGCCGTCAGGAATTTCTCGTAATCCGGTATGCCGGCCAGACACGCCGGCGACACCGCAGACAGCCACGGGTATAGCTCGCCAGGATGATTCGGGCTGGGTGAGGCGGACAGCCCCCATACGCACTCGGCGCTGCGGACCAGTGAATCGGACTTTCCTAAAACCGCCTTGCCGCGTTGGCTTTCTTCGCCGGCTTTAAGAAAGTGCATTTCGTCACAAATCAAAACGTCCCATCGCTGCCGCTGCAGTTGGTGAAACAGACCGGGCCTGGCCACGATGTCGTAATTGACCACTGTCAGTCCGCCGGCGGAAAACTTAGCCCGGGCGGACGGCATGTTGACCGGCCGGACGTTGGTCGAAAACTTGGCGAACTCTTTTACCCAGTTGTACTTCGCCGCACTGGGCGACAGGACCAGAATGTTCTTGGCCCCGCGCAAGTCCGCCGCCATGATTGCCTGACAGGTTTTGCCAAGCCCGGCTTTGTCGGCCAGCAGGGCGTCGGTGCGCTCTGCCAGCCAAGCGCCGCCTTCTAGCTGGTAGCGGTAGTATTCAGGCATCGTTGTCGGTGTTCATCGTTAGTCCTTCCATTTGCCTGTTGCCATGTTGAATTGCGCCAACTCTTTTTTGAGCTTGCGCAGCGTAGCGGGCTGGACTTCCGCCCGGCGTAGCCGGTTAACCAGCATCGACGCCATTGTGTCCGTGTTGTTGTCTACTGCGGCCTGCGCGCGCCTGGCGGCCTGCAGCGCGAAGCGCATTTCGTCAAATGGGTTTTCGTTAATCATGGTCGCCCTCGTTTGTCGTTATTAGTGATTTCTGTCTGTCTGCAAATCCGACATTGAGTCCAAATAAAAACGAACGCTTTTCAGCTGCCGACAGTCTTGATCTTGGCGGTGCGGAGCAGGTCCGGATGTCGTCGGCGTAGATCGGCCAGCGCGGCATCGACCATAGTGCCCAGGTCAGGGTCGCTTTCGGCCGAGCCATTGCTGATCGCGATTTCACATATCCGCAAAACGATCTGGTCGTCTTCGGATATTTCTGTCCTGGCCGCTGCGGGGTTGGTGTGCGTCAGTTTAAGTTGCGCGCCAGTCGTGACGTTAAAGTCTGTATCTGTCCGTGTACTGAGGCTAGGTGTTCGGGACATGCGTCTTCCTATTATCGGTGGTGGTGTATTGCTGTAGAGCATTCCCCCTACAGAGGGCCAACATTATCAGCAACTTTTGATTACGACAAGCTGTTGTGTTGTTTATTTGAGTATAACATCTGTCGGACAGCTGTCTGCCGTTGTCGGCCGGCTGTTTCCACTTAGGCGCATGGTTGGGGTTTAAAAAAAAAAGCCCCGCGTGAGCGAGGCTAAAAGGTGCGGCGGGGAAAGAGCCACACCCATGAGTCTGTGGGATTTACGGCTGTTCTTTTTTCTGAAACATCAGGATGTCGAAAGTCCGATGTTCTGCTGCAGCCACCTTGGCTATCTCTATGAGCCGTGGCGACGGTATCCGACCGCGAAAAATCCAGCCGTCCAGCACCCGTACATTCGCGATGTCCGAGCCGGCTTTTTGCAGTTTATTCGTCAACGATTGGCGGCCCCCGAAGTGGGCGACCACACGTTGCACGTCGAGGTCTTGGGTCTGTGATTGGCTCATGTCAGCGCCGTGTCGATGGATTGTAGGTAATAGTTAACTACAGTCTGTCGCACAAATCAACATCCATTATATGAGCGCGCCGCGCAAAACTCCCGCAGAGCCCGCAGCTGTGTATAGCGTTAGCGACAGTTTTTGTTGACAGGTTACGACACTTTGTTGCATCTTGTACCTATGTGAACGTCCATATTCGCGTTACGAGAACAACTATAGCGACGTAATAAATTGATATAAAAGGGAAATGCCAATGCCAAACTCTCGTACTCACTTGCCTGAATCAACGTCCGTCGGTCACGATACCGAGCCGCGCATGCTCACAAAACAAGAGTTTGGGCGTCGACTGCAAAAGCTCATGCTTGATCGTGGTCTGAATCAATCCGAGCTGGCCCGTCGGTCCGATATCGGCCGGGACAGCGTCAGCACCTACATACGTGGTCGTTCTTTTCCGGAGCCAAAGTCGCTCAACAACATGGCAAAGACGTTGGGCCTGTCTCCGCACGAGCTGCTGCCGAACACCGTCGCGTCTGCTATCGACAGCGACAATCCGAGTCTTGAGATTAAAGAATCCACCGGACACCCTGGCCAGGTCTGGATGCGCCTGAACCGACTGGTCACGTCCGCACAGGCACTCAAGATAATGACCATCCTGCAGCAAGAGCCTGCGCCTGCTGCAGCTAAAGAGGACCAAACGCTATGACGCCGACTTCAACAACGCCTGTGCTGCTGATTGGCGGCATGTCTGCCGGCCGGGTACTGTCCGTGAAAGGTGCGCATGCGCCGGACGTTATGACGGTGCAGCCCCCGTTTGACGAGGTGAAACATTCGGACGATTTCGCGCCGATAGAGCCAGAGCGTTACCGCACTTGCGCGTTCAAGTGGGATGCGCTGCTGATGTTCGTCGCAGTGCCCCTGAACTGGGGGGACGCCGAGGACTGGTCAGAAGACCTGCGCGCCAAGATAACCGGCCTGGCGCGAGTGTTTGCTCATAAAGAAATAGCGCGCCGCGCCGCAGAGCAAAACGAAATACATGGCGCGACCAGCTGCTCACATCCTATCGACTACAAGAACCTTTAGAACAGGAGAACACCATGCCGCGCGCCAACAAAGGCCCGTACCTGGCGGTTAACAAGTACGGCGTTTATGAAATTCGATACACACAAGACGGCCGGTCCCTGCGTAAGACGGCCGGCACCAAAGACAGCCGCACCGCTCAAAAAGCCCTTGCGGCTTTTCTGACTGCGGACATTGATCATCGCAGTTCAAAGAAGAATCCGACCGTCACCCAGGCTCTCGCACTGTACCGCAAACAGATCGTAGGCCAGCGCAACACCGAAGGCAGCGCAGAGCGGGCCGACGTGTGTATCGCTAACCTGACCCGGGGGCTCGGCAAAGAGCCCGTGGACGCGATCACAGACACCAAGGTCGTCAAGTACACGACCGGGCGCATGGGGGGTAAATTCGGCACGACCGGCCGGGCCGTGAAGTCCGGCACCGTTCGGCGTGAGTTGGCAATCTTGGTCGCCGCCGTAAATTACCTGGTCAACACGAAGCGCCTGTCTGCGGACAGCGCGCCCTGGATACAATTACCTGCCGCCGGCGCTGCTCGCGAGTTCTTTTTGTATGAATTTGAGACAGACGCCTTGCTACAGTTCGGAATGGCGGACTCCGACGGACACGGCCGCATGAGCCGAGCGGCCAGGTTTGTTGTGCTGGCGCTGGCGTCTGCGGCGCGGCGGCGGTCTATCGAAACCTTGCGCTGGGACCAGGTCGACTTAGACAAAAAGCAGTTCCGGTTTACCGCGTCGGGCACGACCAAGCGCCGCGTCCCTGTGCCGATACCAAGCTGGTCTCTGCCAATTCTGGACATGATGAAGCGGGAGCGGGGCGGGGAGTACGTGCTGGACACCGATATGCCCATCCGTCCGGCGTTTGAATGGTTTATGAAGCGGGCAGCAAAGGCGCTGAACAGCGAGCGGTATCTGCTTTTGACCCGGCACGGTCTGCGCCACACCGCCGCAACACAGATGGCCCGCAGCGGAGCCAACCTGTTTGAGCTGGCGGGCATACTCGGCGACAGCCTGGCGACCGTCGAGAAAAATTACTTACACCATTGCCCGGACCATTTGCGCGAAGCCGCAAACCGGGTAGACAGACAGGTCGTCCTTATCGACCACACACCGGAGACGTTATGAACCAAGCACAGAAAACCCCATTAGTTGATCTACTGCGGGGCACCCCAGAGATAATCTATCTAATCCCCGGCGAAGACATCGAGGGCTACCCCGGCATGGTGTGGTGCGAGTCAAGCGCCCCGTCAGATCACTGCGATCCAGCCGAGGCGGTGAAGTATGTGCGGGCTGATACGCTGCCTGTTGTCACCGATAACGGCAAAGTAAATGTGGGGCTGATTGCAGAGAATGAGCGATTGCAGGCGCGGGTGGATGAATTACACGTTGCTCTTGCGTCATTGCGGACCCTAAACAAGTGGTTACCTTGAACTACGACACGCCCCAGGGCGACGTGCGGCTGTCTGTTCGCCGCGTTAAACAACAAACTGTTATCCGGAAGCTGAAATGAGCAAGCAAAAACGCACACCCACGTCGCAAGTCGATTCCGAGACCATTATTCGGCGAAGCACGGCTTACTCCAAGCTGGCGGAGTCACGCCGGCCATACAGCCTGAACGCCCTGGCGTACCGATACGGCATCGCCAATTCGACCGTGAACAAGTTGGCCCACGGCTGGGAGTCTAAGAGCCTGTCCGCTGAGCTTGTGGCCGAGATACGGGCTGCCCATCAAATAGGGTTGATGATAGACGAAGAACTGAAAGCCGACGCGCCCCGGAAAATCGCCGAGGACTTGGGGGTGTGCGACAACACCGTCCGCAACATATACGCCAGGCACAAGGCGTCCACCCAGAAAGTGAGCAAGCCCAAGCGGCCGCACATTCATCCGTTTTTGCTGCAGCCGCTTACGCCGTCGCCGGCCGCTGTCCAAACCTACTACTGATGAACGGGCATAAAAAAAAAAAACCCCCGTCCGAAGACGAGGGCTGTTTTGCTACTAAGCCCCACCACCAAGAAGGACTTTAGACAGACGCAATGATTATGAGGTCGTCCGCTGCCGGCGTCAACACTGGATATTTAATGCGTCGCATGCGTCACACGAGGATTTACAAGCTGCGCGAAACCCCATCCGGAAGCTACACTGTCAGCCCGTCCGGTTATTTTTTTTTTGGGCTCAATGTTGATTATGAGGACAGACAATGTCGACAACCACCTTTAAGCAGTTGTTTAATCGAGGCTTTACAGACTTAGTACCTATTATTCCCGTCGACGGCGAGCTGTCGGCGCAGTCCATGGTCCATCCGGAAATGCGGGGCAAAGTCCCCGGCCGGCTGAATAAGTCCGGCAAATGGTCCGGTTTTGATTTCCTGGCGCACACCACGACGACCGGCGACCTGGACACCTGGCAAGACAGCGGGGCCGGTATTGGTCTGATCTGTCGCCGCGTGATCGCCATAGACATCGACGTGACGAACGAATGGTTTAGCAAGGCGATTGCCGCCAAGGCCGTGCAGATACTCGGCGTGGCTCCTGTCCGCGTAGGCAATGCGCCCAAGCAGTTATTACTGTATCGCCTGGACGGCGAACCCATCGGCGGCAGCCGGACGTTTTTCGACTCCCCCGAAGACAGCGGCCAGCTGGTCGAAGTGCTGGCGCAGACCCAACAGTTTGTTGTGCAAGGCATACATCCGAAGACCCGCAAGCCGTACTACTGGGACCGAGACCTGACGACGTGCGAGCTGACGACGGTGTCGCCGGCCGACTTGGCCCGCTTTAAAGCCGAAGTGGTGGACCTGCTGGAAATGTTGGGGTGTACCCGTGTGCGCAACAGCGTCACCGGCGGCATGAGCGACCGTGCCAGCGTCGATCAGGTCAAGCTGGCGGCCAGTGACGGGACCGACGTGGCGCTGCTGGCTCGCGCCGTTGAGGCACTGCCGAACGACTACCCGGAGCGTGAGGACTACATCAAAGTCGGCTGCGCTATTAAAGCCGCTATGGCGGACGACGAGGGCGCAGGTCTGGAAATGTTTCAGAGCTGGGCCGCGCGCTGGACCGAAGGCGAGAACGACAGCGAGACCGTCGAGCGGGACTGGGGCCGCATGCACCCGCCGTTTGAGGTGGGCATGAACTGGCTTCTGGAGCAGGCCCGTGATCACGGCTTTTCCGACGCAGACAGCGATTTCGACGACGTGTCCGAAAGCGTGGAGAAAAACCACGTACCGTATTGGCACGACTATGTGTACATCGAAACCATGGAGCGGTTCGTTGATCTGACGGACGGGGCAGACCGGGACATGCTGACCCGCACCCAGTTCGCGGTCCGTTTTGCCGACGTGGGCGAGGGCATATCCAGCAAAGAAAACGCAGCCATGATGTGGTTGCAGAACATGAAGCAGCGGACCGTGGTGGCCCGGGCGACGTATCGGCCAGGGCAAGGGCGTATTGTGGCCGAGAACGGCCGGTCCGCCGTGAACTTGTGGGCACCTGGCCCGCTTAACTCTGGCGCGTGGGCCCGTATTGACGCCGACGACTATGACGTGGATCCGTGGCTGACCCTGGTGCATTACCTGATACCGGATAAGCGCGAACGCGATCACCTGCTGGACTGGATTGCGTTTGTGATTCAAAACCCCGGCGTTAAGCAGAACTGGCACCCACTGATCGGCGGCAAGCAGGGCATCGGCAAGGATACGATCTTCTATCCGTTAACCGTCGGGCTGGCGGACAACGCGGTGATGATCGGACCCGAGGACATTAACGGCCAGTGGACGGACTGGATGGCGCGGGCGACGCTCGTTCTAGTTGAAGAACTGAACTCGTTTATTCGTAAAGAGATCAGCGACAAGATGAAGCCCATGTTAGCTGCGCCACCTGATCAGCTGCGGGTGAACACCAAAGGCGTTCCGCAGTATTACATCCCCAATATCCTGAACACCGTGATGTTCACGAATCACGAGGCCGCCGTGTCCGTGTCTAAAGACGACCGGCGTATTTTCGTGCTGTGGTCCGACGTTGAGCCGTGGGGCGCAGATGCGTTTGTATCGCTGTACACCTGGCTGGCGGACAGTGGTTCGGCGCTGGTGTGCAGATGGCTGGCCAAGCGCGACCTGTCCGCTCATAACCCCGTGAGCCGGGCTCCAGATACCCAGGCCAAGCTCGACATGGCCCGCGCGTCCATGACGCCTATAGAAGACGTGTTACTCGGCGAGATCGAGCTAGAGAACGGCATATTTGAAAAAGACCTGGTGACCCTGCAGGAAGTGATCGAGTTTCTGCGGGGCGAAGGCTTCCGGGGCGTGTCTGCGATGAAGGTCGGCATACTGCTCAAACAGAACGGCGGGGCCAAGTGCGGCAAAGCCAAGTTCCCTGATGGAAGTCGAGGCTGGGTGTGGGCCGTTCGCAGACCGGAACTGTATGGACACCTGACACCTAAGCATGCCGCCGATATGCTGATACAACAGCGCAAGGCGCTTGATAAGGGGGTGCGCGATTTCATGGATTAGGGCTGTTTAACGCGCCGCAGTGCGGTGTACGTGATTTGTTACCAGGGCGCTCTTTTGAGCGCCTTTTTTGTGGGTGTGTGACCGGGTGTTTCCGGCCGGATAAAGAGCGTACCACCTTGGTTCGGTTTGGTGACGTTTTATCAAGGTGGACTCTGTTTTTTACGGATTGGCGGACGTAGCGCGCAGAAGTGCGCGGACCTGTCTGTGTGTTTGTGATTTTCTGTCCAGGATGGTGTGGACAGGATTTTTAAGGTGGTACGTCGAAAACCCTTGGTATCACTGTGTTTGTCCCGTTTGTCCACTTGTCCATTTAATAATATATATATACATAGGGGAATAGCATAGAGCGGTGTAGCGCAGCGGGGCGCTGACCTGTGGCGCTCAGCGCGGTGTGAACAAAGGTGGTCAGGTGGTCAGCGGACTTTTAGGGCTGATTGCCCCGGCCGAAAGTAGCCCGTATCGGCTGTCAGGGTGGGGGTGGCCGAAAGCTGGGGCACTACGACAGTTAGTAGTGCGAATCAGGGCATTTCATGTATGCTTGTGTCTGGAGACATAATCACCAAATCACGCACCCATGCAGGCCGACCATGCCCGACACACCGATTATTTATTGCTACGTGCCCGGAGACCCGAAAGCCAAAGGGCGACCACGGTTCTCTCGTAAGAGCGGGCGGGCGTACACACCTGAACAGACCATGACGGCGGAAGCCTGGGTGAGAACGTGCTGGCTGGAGGAACACGGACAGACGTTGTTCGACAATCCGATTGAGCTAGGGCTGACGATTGGCATGAAGATTCCCCGGAGCTGGTCGAAGAAGCGGGCGGCGGCGGCTAGGGCTGGGCTGGAATTGCCGACGAAGGTTCCGGACATCGACAACATATACAAGCTGGCCGAAGACGCGCTGAACGGCATTGCCTGGGTAGACGACAAGCAGATCGTTTGCATCCCCTATGTTCACAAGGTTTACACCGATACACCGGGGCTGGTGCTGGCGGTCCGTTTGCTGGATAAAGAAAAAGCCCCGGCGTGGGTGGCCGAGGCTTTGGTTATGCTGGCTGGCTTTCAGAGCTAGGGCTGGCGGCTAGGGCCGAACACCGGCGGGTTGACCAGCATGTCTATGTGACTGTCTAAAACCCGTACTTCACCGTCTAAACCTTCGATGATGACTTCCAAGTCTACGGACAGCATCCAGTTACCTGCCAGGTTAACCCGTATCGACTCGGTCCGCAGACGGTTGGCGGACTGCAGCAACAGTGCCTTTGCTTCGTTCAACGCGATTACAGTCTGGTTAGCCATTAGTATTCCTCCGGGAACAACAGTGTGGTCACGGTCCGGTCTGCTTCGGTGATTATCCACACAGTTTTTCCCGCTAGGGCCGACGTGTACACGGACATAATCCGATTCCCATGCTCTACCGCGTCCGCGTTCATTTGTGCGTCGTCCTCGCACAGATCGCCACCGTCTCCAGATATGTGCCGGCCGATTAGGGCCAGCAGTTCGCTGGTCTGGATTTTGTGGCTCTTTATATGCTCGTCTACGCCCCGGGTGCAGACAGTGCGACCCAGTGGAAACAGTGGGCTCGCTGGATTAAAGCGGTGTCCGCGCGGGGCAGGGGTTTGGCTTTGGTCTGTCATGTTAACTCTCGCTGTCGTGTGGTGGTGGTCAATGCCGGTCGGCATTCCGGACAGCCCGCGCGTAGCAGGCTGTCGAAAATGGCTACAGGGAATAAGCGGGAGCTGCGGGAGTGAACGCGACGGTGACAGTCCACCGGCCGTTAACACGCTTGCAGCTCTTGCAGATCGCGCCTCGCTTTAAGAACGTGGCGGCGGTAAACATAACTAGGGCTAAACTCGGTCCGGTAATGCAGATCATGCTGTCTCTCCTTCGATCAATGTTTGTTCGGCGGTCAAATTGCCAAGTATCCAGGTCTGTATAGCGGTCACGGTCTCGCCCAGGTCGTAGCAGCCGCCCAGGTCCGCAACGCTCGGCAGATACCACACTCCAGGCTGCTGCTGGTCTTTCGGCAGACGGCGGACGCTGCCGTAATTTCCAGACAGCGCGCGACACTTTGGATTCTGCTCGGCGATAGCAAACCACATACGGCGCAACATGGATGGATGCGCTAGGGCAAAGGCGGCGCGGTCTACGTCAAAATGCGCCCCGGCCTCTTTTAACATCACGTCGACGTTGAATAGAATGTCCCCGCCTTCCGTTCCCCGGGTGCATGCGCCCCACACCAGCTCGACGCTGCGCCCGGCGCGCTCCAGCTCGTCGATACACGACAACAACGCTATTCCTTGGTTTTCGACCTGCTGCGCAACGGTTTTTGCAGCGTAACAGCCGTCAAACTGGATACGGACCACAGGAGCAATGCGTTCCTCCCCAGGCTCGAACGTCATCATGTGCGCTCTTTCGCCAGCGCAGTACAAGCCCACGTCTGGCACTTCGCCACCCATGTCGTAGACCACGGCCGGGGCCGCTGTCATAGTCGTCTGCAAGTGGCTTAACGTGTCCAGTCCGCCGATGATTTTTGCAGCGCCTTCGGGCCAGCCTTTGCGCAGTAGGCCAACGGCTTCGGCCAGCGAATTTGTTTGTGTAAATTTAGCGGACCCGGTTTTGCTGCTGTCTTCCCAAACGTCTGAATCACGCAAGTCCAGGCGACGGGCTACCCGTTCGATAAACGCGGGGAAGCTGTAGGTCTCACAAATATATTCTGTTCTGCTCATAATTTTTGCTCGTTGGTGGTGGTTTCTGTCTGTCTCGGTTGTCTACTCAATACCCTAGACTCCCGCCGAAGGGCTCCACTAAGAGCCCTTGAGCGGTGGCCCAGGTTATGCCGCTATTTTTGCCCAGGTCGCATCATCCATACCTCGGCGCACCAGTCCGGCGATGGCTTCTTTCTTTTCGGCACCATGGGCCATCATGGTTGCGCCTTTAACGATGGCGCGGGTTGAAATAATCGCGCGGACACCGGCGCGGCGCGCGTTGGCCCGGTATTTTTGGACCTCTATGGCCCAGGATTCGTAAACGTCGCCGGCAATCGCCCGTTCTAGTTTTTCGTCGTAGTCCACTGCGACCATTACAAAGCGGTCCAGGGTTGCGCCGTCGATACGTGTCCGGCCGACATAGTCCGCCGTCGCACCCCCGCCCCAGGTATTGGCGGCGGCGATGCAGATAAAACCAGGATGCTGCTCGACCATGCCATCAGGAAACGCGAAAATCTTGTTTTCCAGAGCTTGGTTAAACGCAATCAGCGCATTCGGATTAGACCCGTCGATTTCATCCCATAAAAACAGGCCGCCATGCTCAAACGCATCTCGAAACGGTGTGCGGACGACTTCGCCTTTTGCGTCGATAAAGCCGGTTAACCTGAATTCGCTTTGAACTGCGCCAGTAGAATAGAATTTCTTGTCTAGGGCTTTCGCGGCGAGGATTGCCATGGACGTTTTACCGGACCCGGCCGGACCCGCCAACCAGACATGCAGGCCGCTTGCGAGATAATTTGTGACGTATTTTGTTGCGTAGTGGTGGAGACCTTCGAGGGTCCGCGTGTCTTTTTTGTCCGTTGTGATTTCGATGCGCGTTGCCGGCGCGTGTTTCTTGATCAGCGCGATGATCTGAGCTTCGTCTACTGCGCCTGACGAGTTGTCTAAACCTGCCAGAGCTTGGGCAATCGCGGCAGAGATAACGGCGGCGCGGTCTTGCGCTGGGGCGGCGGTGGTGGCTTGCATTGTTGGGGCTTCCTGTTTTTCGGTTTTAGGTTGTGGCGGTGTGCCGGTTTCATTGCGCAGTGCTAACAGCGCACTGTTTGTTAAATCGTTATAAGCGGAGCGCAGTTCGGACAGCGTCAGTGCGCGCGCGGTCTTTGAAGCGATGCCGTTCATGCACAACCAGCGGCGCACGTCGCCCCGGTTGTCGCTTGTGATATTCGCGGTGCCCCGGCTGCCAATTTCGCCTTCCAGGTAGCTGATTTCGCGGTCTGTCGTGTCAGTCATGGCTTGGTCTCTTTCGTTGGTTGTAGTAAGTAACTGTCTGTCGTCACTCCGG
>Ga0136560_1000671_pt1 | contig 17271 bp, 2 predicted proteins | sample AntRauMeHopE1497_FD_104925 | JGI IMG/M metagenome (GOLD analysis project Ga0136560, IMG submission 104925) | Saline lake microbial communities from Rauer Islands, Antarctica - Metagenome Hop E1 #497 | ecosystem: Environmental > Aquatic > Non-marine Saline and Alkaline > Saline | place... | reverse complement strand
GTGCCAAACAGAGTGGGCCGGTCCATGCTTTCGGTGGGGGCTGGTCGCGTGGGGCGCAAGCGCCCCACGAGAGGCGCGCAGAGCGGCGAGCGAAAAAGGTGCCGACCGTAACTATATATATATACTCATTTTGAGTGATTCATAGTTGGCCGCGGAATACGAAAATCCGTTTGCAGGCTGCCCAGCCTTGATGGCACACAGCGTGACAGATCGCACACCGCTGACCTAGGGAGCTCCAGCGTCGAACATGTCTGCCACAGCGCCTGAGCCGGGCGCAGGTGAGTCGGCAAGCATGAGCGATGGAGGCGTCGCCACCACACCCGCCGATGGGCAGACGATGAAGGCAACCGTTGCCTCGCCGCAAGACGATGCGGCACCCAAAGGCGGATCCCCACGCGCGAGCATCGTCGCGCCCGAGCCGGCCAGCACCAGCGCGGCCGTGGCCGGTGCCGTTGCGACGATCGGCCCGCCGCTTGCCCTGCACACTGTGAGCACGAGCCCCGGCTCCGAGCCAGGCGAGAGCGCATCAGTCAGTAGCAGGGGACGCAAGGATCGGGCGGCGTCCCGCATGTCCATGACGCCGTCGCTGCTGATGAGCCCCCGCTCACCCGGGGGCGAAGAGGATGGGTCAGCCTCGCGCCACAGCGCTTCGCAGCACGATGTGCTGCAGACATCGGCTCGGACAACGACTGGCCCCATGGCGTCGGCGCGGAGCTCAGCACACTCGCTTGCGGGAGCGGCGCTGCTGAGCGCGAGGTCCGCTGGCTCGTCGCGGGCTCGCTCAGAGGGCCCGGCGCCTCCATCCCTGGCGGAGGTGCTCCGCTCGCTCTTCGAGAACGCCGAGGCGTGGGAGGCTCTGGCGGACGGGGCGCTCAGCAGCCGCGTTCCCGCCCGCACCGTCGACGAGGCGGCGGACACCCTGGCGTCGCTGGCGCTCCTCCCCGCCCGCGCCCTGCGGTCGCTCTCCAGGCACCTCCAGCTGATCAAGCGCCTTCGGTGGCAGTCTGCGATGCGGGGCGAGGGCAACGGCCGATCGGCAACCAGCGGCGGTGGCGGAACCGGCGGGGCAGGCGACGCCCCGTCGGTCGGGGGATCCCGCCGCCCGCTGTCGCTTCCCGCCGTCAGGCCCGACACACCGGAGTCATGGGCGGCGCAGCCACCGCCCACGCGAGCCGGCGCGAGGCTCGTGCAGGCCGACGAGGAGCTGCAGCGCCTGGCAGAGCTGGAGGACACGCCAGGCGGCGGCGCGGGGGTGGCAGAGGCGGAGAGGCCGGAGTCACCGCCCGCCCCTATCCCTCAGGCGATCCTCGACGCTGCCGGCAGGCTTGCAATGTGGGGCGGGACCGACGCCCAGCGTGCCGGGGAGGAGGAGAGCGGAGAGCCCGCGACTCCGTCTGGCGAGGACGGCTCCCAGAGCAGCCGTGCCTCGGCGCTCCGCAGCGGGCCTGACCATGCGGCAGAGCATCCGGCGGAGCATCCGGCGGAGGCCGTTGTGATGGACTTGCTTGCGCACGAGCTCTGCGCCGCGCACGGGCCCGGGGTGCTGGCGAGGGCAGCGTCGACGCTGGCCGCGGCTGCTGCCCTGGGCCGTCGACCGGGTCTTCTGCGGCTGCTGTCGGCGTCGGGCGGCGATGTCGGGGGCGCAGCCGTGGGGGCCACGACGGCGATGCACTGTGCTGCTGCCAGGGGCGGCGAGGCCACGGTCTCTCTGCTCCTGGCTCTGGGGTGCGTCGCTCAGGCGCAGGGCAGGGTGGACGTCGCCGTACGGGCGGCCGGGAGGTATGCTGAGCGTGTGGCTGAGCTCGATGCGGTGGCAGAGGCCCGAGGTGTGGAGGTCGACGTGACAGCAGGGCTGGCAGCGGGGGAGGAGGCTCCGACCGCTGAGGGGGTTGTTGGTGATGCACAGATGGAGCCAGCGGTGGTCTCCAGCCATGATGAGGCCACAGGAGCGGCTGGCACTGGCGAGGGGAGCTCTAAGGAGGAGAGCGCCGAGGAGGAGGAGCAGGATGCGAAGGAGGCAGATGCCGGTCTCGAGGGGGCTGCGGGGTCCGAGGGTGCAAGCAGTGCAAGGACGCCCGACGGAGCTGGGTCGGCGGACGAGCGAGGCGCAGCGACGGGCAGCGACGACACGACAGAAGCGCAGGGGTCGCTGAAGGAGGATAGGAGGTCTGGCGTCGACTTGGCGCAGCCCTCTGCCTCCACTGGCGGCTCCGGGCTTCCGGCGGTGGCTGGGACGCCCCACGATGCGGTATCCGGGGCGCGTCCGGACGTGTGTCACAACGCGGTCTTTGGCCGCCCTGATGGGGACGAGGCGGCTGCTGTGGCCCTGGGACTGGGCCCAGGGGGCAGCCCCGACAGTCCGCCGTCCCAGGGCGACACAGCGCAGCCGTCCGCCTCCCCAGCCGCCGATGCGGCGTGCGGCGATTCCGCTGGGGACGACGGTGCCGAGACACCAGCTGCCGACTCGGTCGACCTCGATGAAGCGACCGCCGCCGATCCCGAGGCCCCGGCAGAGCGACACCAGCCCGCCAACAGGAGCACGGCAACGGGCGGGGCTGGAGCCTCAGACAACGTAGCCGAGTCAGGCGATGCCGGCAACCCCGACCGGTCTGGCGCAGGCTCGCTGCTGCCAGGCGCGGCAAGGCCAGTGACACCGCCAAGGGCCCGTCCTCGGTCGGCCGGCGCGGCCGGGCTGCCCTCCGACGCCGCCGCCGCCGCGAACCATCGCGCCCTGGCCGGGTGGCTGGTGCAGGAGGAGATGCGATCGACCATGGGGGCGTGGCGGGGCGAGCTGGTGCGACGGACCGGCCTGAGCACCGCCGCGCAGTCTGAGGTGCAGTCCGCCGCCGAGGCTGCCGCGGGCAGCAGCCTGGAGGAGGCGGTGAGGGCGGGCAGCACGGCGGCGGCGCGGCTGCGGGACGCGCAGGGCGGCCCGGCGGCCGGAGGCTCGCTTCGGTCCCGCCCCCCGTCAGCGTCGAGCCTTGACGTCGCATCGCGCCTGGCGCGGCCGGCATCGCCGCTGCGGACAGCCGCGGGCCGCACGCGCCGGGCGTTCGGGCCGGAGACGTCGCCCGTTAGGGCCCGCCAGGGTGGCGCGCCGGCGGGCTCCCCACCCCGCCCCCTCGGCGTGGGCGCGGAGGGGCACCGGACCCGGTCGCGGAAGGCGCTCGCGGGCTTCGACAGCGCTGCCATGGAGGCCGCCCGCATGGAGGAGGAGGACGCCCGCCTCTGCGAAATGGGCCTCTCCCTCGCGAGGCTCGGGCTGTCGTCCGCGACGCGGCTGACCAACCGGCAGCGGCGGGCGATGCACCCAGGGCACGAGAGCTCGTCCAACGGGGAGCTCGCGCTCCGCGACGCGGCCTACGTGTCCAGCTCTGCCTTCTCCAAGTCCCTCCCGCCTCACCTGCGCCTCGTCGGGGCGGCGGACCGGTACAAGCAGGCGACCGCGCGGCAGAGCGGCCCGGACCGCACGGCGAGGGCGCAGGCGGAGCAGATGCTCTCGCAGGTCATGGCCTTCGCCCCCACGGGGCGCGCGGGGAGGAAGGCGGCGCTCGGGGGCGGGGCCTCGCCCGCGCCGGTGGCGGAGGCCAAGGCCCCGGAGTGGGACGCGGAGTCAGCGGGGCGGAGGGAGGACCGCGGCGACGTCGTCAGCGTGGCTGGCGGCGGGCGGCCGGCGTGGCTGGCAGGCCGGGACGCGGCCGACGTTGCCAAGGCTCTGCGCGCGGCGCAGTCACTGCCTCAGCTCATGTCCACGAAGACGATGCGCGGGGTTCCCGGCCGTGCGCTGCGGCGCGGGGGCGCGTCGGGCGAAGCGCTACAGGGTGTGTTCAGCGGGAACTACGGCCAGCGGCGCGGTGGCGGGCGCGGCCGCCGGAGGCGGAGGAAGCAGAAAGTGCTCTCTGCCGGTACGACGGCGTCGCCTGGGCGAGGCGCGGCCGGAAGAAGCCACGACGTGGTGCCGAGGCCTGACGACGTGGACGACGAGGACGGCGGGATGGTGCTCCCTCGGCTCGTCTTCTCGCCCGAGGCGGCAGACATCACGCCTGGGGCGAAGGCCGCGTCGGCGGGGCCCGGTCCGGTGCCTCGCCACGCGGCTGAGACTTTGCTTCGGGAGGCATTGGATGCCGAAGCCGCAGGGGCGGCGAGGGAGCTTGAAAGGCGACGGGCGGCGAGGCGCGTCGGCGCCAGGCAGCGACGGCAGGCTGGAGGGGGCGGCAATCGGCCGGGCGACACCGTGGTCCTGGGCTCCGGGCAGCCGGTAACGCCGACAAGGGCGGGGAGCGGGACGCTGATGGTGTCAGTGACCCGCCAGGGCTCGGCTGCGCAGATGGCTGGCGTGAGGGCGGCGACGGACCAGCTGCAGAGGCGGCTGGCCCTGGCCGCCGACGTCGCTCGTGCCACAGAGGCGAGGCAGGAGATGCTTCTGTCCAGCCCAGGGGACGAGAGGATGCTCGCCCGGGCGGCGGCGTCGGAGGACTTTGCGGGCCGCCTCTGGCGCAACGGCGCCGCCATGGCCGGGCACGACGACGAGCTGAGCGGGTCGCTGCGCCGCGCCCGCGGGCGTGACGCGGTGAGCCGCGCCGCGCGGCTGGAGGAGGAGCAGCGGGAGCGGGAGGGTGCCGCGGAGCGGCGCCGCAGCGTGGCCATGGGGGCCCGGCGCGCGCGCGCGGCTGAGTTTTTCGAGTCGCGCAAGGGCGGTGCGAAGATGCACGCCGTCAGGGCGGAGGAGGAGCACATGCGAGAGACGGCAGCGATGGCGGCGGCTACGCGGGCGGCCACGGGGCCACGAGGGGCACACCGCGGTCCGCTCGCCGACGGCAGCATGGGGCTCCCACGCGGCGCGGTAGGGTCGTCTGTGGCCCCCGGGGCGACGGCAGCGTACTTGTCCGTCGAAGCGTCGGGCAGGCTGGGCAGCGCGGGGACCCGGCGAGCGACGGACGCGGCAGCGGCGGGAGGAGGCGTCCTATCACACGGGCCGGGGGCCCTTCAGCGCGACGCTCCGGCGGGGACTATGTACGGGTGGCATGCCGACGATGACGCTGGAGTCAGCGGGGCGAGGGCACCTAGGTTGCGGCCAGTGCCTGGCGGGACTGACAGAACCCCTTCCGGCCGGGCTACCATGCCTGATGCGGGCATCGGGATGGGCGGATATCAGCACGCCGGCGCTCTTGACCCGTGGGGGTCGGCCCCGCGAGTGCGATCGAGCTCCAAGGAGGAGCGCAAGCAGTTTCAAGATGACGCACACCTCGCAAGCGTGGCCAGGCGCCGCTTCAGGTCTATGGGCGCGCGAACAGCCACACCTACGAGACGAGAGGATGGAGCTGACGCTGCGAGAGGCTTTCTAGGAAGCATCGATCATGAGCGGCCAGCGCCCGTGCGAGCGGACCGGTCGGACCACCAGGCTTCCGCCACCTTGCAAAGGCCAGGCTCTGGGCGGCGCGGGTGAGCGAGAAGGGCGTTGCCTGCAGTCTTGCAGACGACGATGCCGATTCCGGCGGTGCGGATGTGCCTGCCGCTAGCTATCATAGTCATGCTACTGCTACTGCTGCTGCTGCTGCTGCTGGCATAGCCGGCAGAGTCCTCGAGATCTGTCTCCCTTGTCAGGACAGCCTGCAGCTCCCACTCTGTCGCGAGGCGGGCCCAGACCCTGTCCGCGGAGTTTTGATAACACGTGTGAAGCGCCTCTGCTGCACACAGCGGAGCACAGCGGATGGTGTCGTTCCTGCGCAGTGACGGCCCCACAAGGGTTGCGGTTGGTGAGTTCCGAGCGTGGCACGCGGCCCCCGATTTGGCTGCATAGCTACCGCCTCGAAGCCCTTCAGAGGGTACAGCAGCATCAGAAAGCGCAACCTCTGATGTCGCGGCTGGCCGGATGCGGAGGGCAGGCGGGTTTGACGTGGTTTCGCACCACGCAAGTCCGTCTCCGTGGCATTCGGCAAACTGCAAGTCTTGGCTGCGCGAAGCCCCCGTGCAGCTGATCGCGCCCTGAAGACCCTGTGACTGGTAAACCCGTTCAATGTCACCCCTTCCTGAAACGCAGCGCTCGGGATCCTTGCGGCAGTCATGCCGGCGGTGACTGCCACGTCGGACGCATATTTTTCACGACCCGCCAAGCCGGCCGTATCGCCTCCCTCGCTCGGCCGCGCCCTTGCGGTTAACGCCACCCATGTGGTGATGGTTGGAGCTGAAACGTTCTCCTCTCTGGATGTTGGTACGGAGACCTGGGGGGATCGCGACCGCGCGGTCTCCGGCGGGCCGGTGCTTCCTCGATCATCGTTCGCAGCCGACGGCGTGCGCTACGTGTTCGCCACCGGCGACGCGGCTGATGGTAGCAACACCAAGGTTCTACCAATCTCAGCATTTGACACCCAGACTGGTACCTGGACGCGCCTGGCGAACGGTGTGGCAAGGACTGACGACCCGAACCTCGGATCGCGGTACTCTCACGCCTCCGTCGTACTCCGAGACTGCGAGCGGAAGTCGGATGGCACTGGGGCCCGCACCCCTCACCGCTGCCTGGTCGTGTTTGGCGGTGGTTGGCTGGAGTACGGAGGCGGCAAGTGGTCGCCGGCCGCGACGGTCAAGAGTGACACCGTAGTGGCCAGGCTCGGCCTTGAGGCAGACGCTGCCAAGGACCTCGCCGACGCGATCCCTGCGGCGACCACGAACGTGTCCCTCAACTCCATGTACGTTTGGGAGAGTCCTGGGCGCACCATCGAGACCCGCCCCCAGCCTCGAATCGAGGCCGCGGCGACTGCCAGCGCTGACTCGTCGTCGATGATCCTTTTCGGGGGCTTTGGGGGCACAAACTTCATCAAGGATGCCGAGGTCCGTGACGACCTGTGGTACCTGGAGTCTCGTCCGCCGGAGGGAATGATTGATCTCGTCCACGTCAACGGCGGAGCTGATGTGTCGATGTCAAGCTCAGGTCAGGCGTTCGGGGGCAGCGGTGCGTACGCGAAGGATGGCAACTACAACACCCGCTTTCAGGTCTGGATCAACGGGCGCTGGCAGTACTTCTGCTCCCACTCAAATAGTGCGAACGAGCCATGGCTCCGTTTCGACTTCGGTGGGCGCAAGTCAAACATTGCTGAAGTCAGGCTCTGGCTTCGGGAGGACAGCTGCTGCACTGGTCGGACTGTCGGTGTTCGTGTCCTGGTTTCGTCGGAAACAACCTACTCCGAGGCAAAGAAGGACGGTAACCACGTGGTATGCGGCACAGAGCTGGTGGCAGGGCAGACAAGACCGGTATTCAAGTGTCCTTCGGACACCTCAGGCCGATATGTGTACGTTAACAACGTCAAGCAGCAGTTCCTGAGCGTCTGCGAGGCGCAGGTGTTCCAGCAGCAGCTTTGGCGGTGGGCCCAGATCGACAACGTCGAGAACGCGGCCCTTGGAGCTGCAACATGGGCCAACCGGCCGGCATGGTTCCAGGGTGCCCCGATGAACTTGCTCCGTGACGGTCGTTACGCGGTCGATGGCCTCGATGACTCGAACAATCTGATCAACCCTTGCACCGAGCTCACCCGGGGCAGCAACCCTATGGTGGCCATCGACCTGGGGCGCCGGCGCGATGTTAAGTCTCTCCGCGTCGTGGAACGGAACGACTGCTGCGGCGACCGGATGAACGGCATGGAGCTGTACATCGGTGACTCCAAGACCGACCACACCAAGAATACACAGTGCACCGGCGTGCCGAATGCATTCAACGGTGCCGTAACCGTCCAGTGCGAGGCGCAGGGCCGGTACGCACAGGTCCGCGTGCCTGGGACGGGCAAGATCCTGCAAGTCTGCGAGGTGGAGGTCATGGCCAAGAAAGACGGGTGGCCCATGCCTCGGCGACGCGCCTCCATGACGACGTTCCGAGGCACAGCAATGCTCTTCGGCGGTCTAGGCGCGGACCAGGTTGTCTTCAGTGATGTAAACGCATTGGATCTGGCGTCCAAGGCGTGGCTGACGGGGGCTGATGCCCTGCGCACGCTGGGATCGTCACCGTCTGCAAGGTCGCTCGCCCACTTGGCAGCAGCAGGCCCCAACACCATCTGGATGCTTGGGGGCACTCTGGCAGACGGCTCGATGTCCAGAGAGGTGTGGAAGCTTGGCTTCTCCGGCTGCAAGGAGCTCACCGACCCGGCGTCCCGGATCGACACGGACAAGACCAGGACCCTGGCCGGCCTCACCTACGTCTCATGCAAGTCCGGCGCTTCTCTCGCGGTGAATGCTGACAAGGGCGGCGACACCCTGCTTTGCGCGCTTGACGGGCGTGTCGTCGGAGTCCAGCCTGCCTGTCGAGGTGCGGTCCCCGAGGCACCCCCTAAACCCTCTGCCGGAGGCCTTGCGGGGACAGTCGGTGCTGTGAACGTCACCTTCAAGGAGCCGTCGTCAGTGGGGTCCAGCGCAGTGGTCAAGTACAGGGTGCAGGCAACACTACCGCCGTACGTGTTCTCGTTTGCCGGCAAGAGCAAGGCTGATATCGAGAAGGCATGGGATTTCAAGGGGGGCGTTAACGCCGCCAACTCTGGCAACGACTTCTCCGTCAGCGCCGACGGAAAGCTGGTCATTTCCACCAATGCCGCGCGAGACTGCTGGCACGGGCGCGGCCAATGCCCAGTCCTCGTCCACCCTTGGCCTGAGGGCCACTTGTACCCGATCGACGGCGGAACGATTGTCGCGGAGACGCATGTGCGGCTGATCGCCACGGGGACACACAAGGCTGCAGGAATGGGCATCTGGTGGGACGATGGAAGGACCGATTCAGCTCGTGCTGGTGGAGAGCGGAACCGACTGGACGTCATGTACACGATTTTCGCCAACGGTGGCGAGAACATCAACATCCGTGTCGATCGGATGGGGCTGAACCAGCAGTTTTCGCAGGTGTACCTCGGGCCCATCCCGCTCCCAACGCGCGAGGCGACGCTTCAGATCCGCTTGAAGGGAAATCTGTACGAGTTCTATTACAAGCAGGCCGGCGACACCGACTTCATCAAGGCCACCGAGTTTGCATGGTCGTCGACGTACTACGGCAACCTCATCCGGACGAATACCGCGAACGGCATCCCGATGTCATTCGGCCTGATGCAAAAGTCGTGGGCGAGTGGCGGCGGCCAGGACGTGGAGTTTGACTATTTCAAGACATCCTCGTTGGACTGTGGCCTCACGCCTGGTGTGGAGCGAGAGGTGCCTGCCCGCGTCATCGGCGCAGCTGCTATCAACGGGTTTGCGGAGCTGTTCTCGCTGGCCCCGGGGAGGGAGTACCAGTTCAGGGTCGCAGCCTCAAACCAGGACGGATACGGGCCGTGGTCCCCGTCGTCCGACGTGACCCGGCCCACTGCCGCCGCTGCGCCGACCATTCGGCAGCTCACCAGCTACGGCATGAAGGGCGGCATGAAGTGCATCTCATCGGGTCGCGGCTACGCGTTTGCGACGGACGGCAGGACCGGGCAGCGCTGGTCCGATGTGTCCTGCACTCACAGCTGCACGACCCCTGGCTCGTGGCTGTATCTGGATTTTGAGCGCCGAGTGGCTGTGACCGGAGTCCGGCTGTGGATGCGCGCGGAGAACCAGTTCCGCAACTCGTTCTCCCGCATCCGCGTGGGAGACAGCATTGCCAACGACATGATGGACCAGACATCTTGCGCGACAGTCCCTCAGAACTTCGTCGGCCCGCAGACCTTCACGTGCTCGAGCATCCGCGAGGGCCGATACATTTCCGTTGCAGTGCCCGAGTGGGCCTCTCAGCCGCTTCAGGTGTGCGAGCTGCAGGTGTTTGGCTACTACCTGGACAGCTGCCCGGACCGCTCATCCACGACCACTTACGAGGACGGTGACCCTGTGGATGCAGCCCAGTGCACAGGCAACACCGTGGGATCGGAATGCGAGCTGGTGTGCAACACACAAGCGAGGTCGGTCGAGCGGATGGGAGGCCAGACGAGAGCCACGTGTGACGCGTCGGGCCGCTGGACTGCGGAGCCGCCACTTTGCGAGCAGACCTGCTCGCCCCTCGCTGTGCCTGATGGGTACCGGTCGTGCCGCCAGCGCCTGGTGTCCACTGACTTCTCCACCCAGCGGCACCTGTCCCAGTTCGAGTCGACCGAGCCCCTGATCCACGACCGCGACGGCACCTGGAAGGTCTCGGACGGCCTGCTGCATGCTGTGACCGCAGGGGGTGCCGTCTGTGCCGACAACGGAGTCTCCATCAAGACGCTTGTGTCGGGGGTGGAGGCGCTCACTGGCCTGGTACGCATCATGACGTCGGTGCGAACCAGCAACACCGCGGGCGTGATCTTCCGCGCGGTCGATAACCGCAACTTCATGCGCTTCGTCCTGGACATGGCATCCCAGGAGTACCGGCTCGAGCGGGTGCTCTCAGGCGACGGTAGGGTCTTGAGCAGCGGCAAGTTTCCCGTGCCGATCGAGCCATCACGATTCCACGACATTGAGGTCGGAACTGTCGGCGACACAGTGACAGTTCGAGTGGACTCCGTCATGTTCGTCCGCGCCAAGGAGTCCCTGCTGTCCGGCGGCTCCGCAGGGCTGGTCTCGTACTCCTCCGCACAGTTTGACAGCTTCGCGATCGAGTCCGGGTGCGACGAGACGGGCTGCACGAAGGCCGTGCAGGGCGGGCAGTGCTCCATGACGTGCCGCCCTGGCTGGGATCAGGTCGGCAACTCGACGCGTGTCTGCCAGGCCGGCGGCCTGGACTGGGACAACGGCGGCAACTCTCCGTACGAGTGCAGGATCCGGCCACCGGCAGTCGGAAACTACGTCCTCAGCGTGCCGGAGAACTCTGCCCGCAACGTCCCGGTGGGCGAGCCCATTCAGGGGCTGCTTGAAGACGACCTTGAGCAGCTCGCCTACAAGATCGAGCCTGGGTCAGATGGGGCATCCGTGTTTGCGGTGGACCTTTGCAGCGGGCAACTCAAGGTGGCCAACAGCTTTGCGCTGGACTTTGAGGCCCGCCAGCGGTTTGACATCCAGGTGCGGGTGTACGTGGCGGACCACCCGTACGCGTTCTCTCTGTCAAACGTGACGGTGCTTGTCACGAACGTCAACGAGCCGCCGGTCCTGGCTGCCCGGCAGATGACGGTGACGGAGCACCCAGCAGCCGATGTCGTCGTGGGCTTTGTCAACGCAACAGACCCGGAGGGTGATGCCCTCGTGTACACTGTCGAGATCGACGAGAGCAACGGCGCCCTTGCCGTGGATGCATCCGGCTCGATGGGACGGGTGGTGACGACGTCGACTGCCAAGGATGGGCTGGACTTCGAGAGTCGGACACTCTACACCCTGATCGTGTCTGTCGTGGAGGCGGCTACGGTTGAAGCATTCGCTGTGACAGGAACGGTCGAAGTCAGGGTGGTGGACGCCAATGACCCACCCATCATTGTGCGCGACCAGATCCTCACGCTCGACGAGACAGCAGCCATCGCTGGGGCAGAGTTTGCGCCCACCATCACGACGTCGGACCAGGACACGGGTGCCTTCGCATCGGACGTGACGGTGTCTCTCGTGAACCCAGTCGGTCTTGCGGGATACGCAAGCCGCAGCGCCGCGGCAGCTGCCCTTGGTCTCACCACAGGGCAGGCTGACAGTGCCGGAGCAGCGCTCCGGGTGTATCCCCCGACGACTGACTCGAGCAACTCGGCTTCATCCCAGCTCATCTTTGGCCTTCGCCCCAACACATCGACAGTTCAGCTCGTGAGGTTCCCTGCCCGCGTTTCAGGCGGTGCATATGGCAAGGACCTGGGCCAGTCGTTCTTCTTGCGCGAGGTGGCGAGCCGGGAGGCCTATGCTGTCAGGGTGAGGGCCACGGACTCGTTCGGCGGCTCCGACGAGGCCTGGCTGCCGCTGATCATCAGGGCGAACCAGTCCACCGACCCGGTCGTCGAGCAGGTGTCGTCCAATGTGGCCGCTATGGCCACCGAGGGAGGGGAGACCATCGTATTCACGGGGAAGAACTTTGGCTCCGGTACCATCGCTGGCTGGTACGAGAAGCGGGACGACTCGGGCCGCGTGACGCGCTCTTACAACTCATCGTGCTCCATCGTGTCGGTGACCGAGATCCGATGCACAACTGTGCCCGGTGTCGGAGCTGGTCTGTCGTGGAATCTGATGAGAACGGCGGGTGCTGCGGTGGTTCGTGTCAGGTCGCTGGCACCCCTGCTCGGCGCGTATGCCGCGCCCCTGGTGACCAACGTGTCGGGAGCGTCTGCTCTTCCAACACCAGGAGGCTCGGACATCGTGTTCGAGGGCACCAACTTCGGGCCTCCATCCGTGCCCGTCTCCGTCGTCTATGGTCCATCGGGCGCCTCGTCTCGCTGCACGGACAGCGGGCAGCGCGCGGTGGATGGCAGCCACACTCGCATGGTGTGCCGCACCACCGAGGGGGCCGGGTCCAACCTGGAATGGACCATCACTGTCGGCGGAGTGGCCGTGACTCGCGCCGAGCTCGTGGCATCGACCACCGGTGCCGGCCTCCCCCTTTTCAGCCACGCACCAAGCATGGTACAGAGAGTGGAGTTTGCCGAGTCCGGGGCACCGGCAGACGGCCTCGACACCGCCGGCGGGCAGCGGCTGCGCATCAAGGGGTCCAACTTTGGCCCGGCCTGGGTCACCGAGGCATCGGGCAAGCTGCAGGTGCGCTTCGGCGGCCCGACGGGGACCCAGCTTTCCATGTCCTCGTGCTCCAAGGCTGCAGGACCAGCGACGCACACCACCATCACATGCAGCTCGGCCAGCTGGGTGGGCGCGGCTCACCCCGTGTCGGTCGAGATCGAGAGTGTCCGCTCGGTGATGAACGCCTCCAGCTCCGAGGCCCTCATCTCCTACGCGGCACCTGTGCTGTCGTCCGTAACCGGCCCCGGCGCGCGCGGAGGCAAGACGGAGGGTGGACAGGAGGTCATCCTGAGGGGCTTGCACATGGGCCCCGACGCCGCGCAGATCCAGGCGGTTCGCTACGGCCCGGCCGCGGCCGCCGTGGAGGGTCGCTTCTCGTACATGGCTCAAGGCTGTGTCATCGTCTCGGTGTCCCCCTCCGTCGTGCGCTGCCTGTCCGACGCAGGCAGCGGGAGGAACCACTCATGGCAGGTCAGCGTGGCTTCTCAGACGTCTCCGGTGCTGCAGGCGGCGACTTTTTACGGCCCGCCTGTCATCTCGCAGTTCACGGGTGATGGTTCGGCATCGGCAGACACGCGTGGAGGCCAGACCATCGTGCTCAGCGGCGTCAACTTCGGGCCGCTCGCCGTCAACGAGGGAGGGCTGCTTCAGGCCTCGTACCGCGCAGTGCTCAAGGGAGGGCCGGCGCCCGAGGCAACTTTCCTTCCGGCCTCCTGTCTGGTGACCCAGCCCCACGAGCAGATCACGTGCCAGACGGCCGAGGGCGCTGGCTTTGACCTGGAGTGGCGGCTGGTCGTGGACGGCCTGGAGAGCGCAACGCCCACGACGGCCTATGCCAGGCCCACAGTGACATCGGTGACGATGGCATCCTCAGGCGGTCCGGTCGACGCCGCAGGCGTGGACGGCGGCGAGGTCGTGAACGTGGGCGGCGACGCTTTCGGGCCGACCAGCTTCGTGTTCAACCCCAACACGACGGCGCCGATGGTGCAGACCGTCACGTACGGCGTGACGGGCACGGAGTACAAGCCCTCGTCGTTTAAGGTCATGGGCCACGACCAGATTCAGGTGGTCCTTGCTCCCGGATCCGGGACAGGCCTTCGCTTCCAGGTGCGGGTCGCAGACCAGGACAGTCCTCGCTCGGATGCGACGATCAGCTTTGCTTCGCCGGAGCTGGTGTCGGTCCGCCTTGCTGGGGGTGCCGCGGCAGTCCTTCCTACCTCTCACAATGATGCCCAGGGGCTGCAGCTCGAGCTGGCGGTCAAGCACCTGCCTCTACTCGACCCGCTCACTGACATTTTCGTCGTGATTGGCAACAACGAGGCAGCGTACTCGCTGCTGCCGCAGAAGCCGCTTGCCTCGGACGTGTGCGACGCCGCCACCAAGATCTGCAAGTTGATGGTGTCGATGCCGCGGACCGGGCTGGGCGTGAATCTGGCTGTCCGCGTGGGCACGGCGAGGGCCGGAGGAGCTCAGACCGCCGCGTCGTCGCTCATCTCCCAGCCCGATGGGCAGACGACGGCTGGTGTCGACGGCGTCAGCGACATCCGCTTCTCCGCCACCCCTGCTTCTGACACGGTTCTCAGCTACGCCGACCCAGAGATCGACTACCTTTCGGCCAAGGTTGCCGACCACCTGGCTGCGGGCGGAGCAGTCGCCCCGTGCCCGTTCTCGGGAGCTGATGCGGTGTGGCAGTGCGATGACAACGGAGTGGTGCAGGTTGCGATCATCGGCAGGAACTTTGGATCGTCGGCAGGGGACGCCGAGCGGCCTGACGGCGTCCAGAGGCTGGCAGAGATGCGCGTGGACCTTCCGACCGGAGGCACCGTGTACCTGCAGGAGGATGCAGTCTACGTCAAGTCGTGGACGCACACGCGCATCGTCGTCCTGACCCGCATCAGGGCGGCAACGCTCCGCGTGCGGCTCGTCAGCAAGCGCTGGGACGGCGTGACAGACACGCAGAGCGTCGAGGCCTCCTACGCAGAGATGGCCCCTCAGATCTCCGCGCTGCAGGGAGCTGACGCGCCTTTCCCCACCACTGGTGGCGGCGAGCAAAGCCCGATCGGCCTTGTCGTCACGGAGCTGACTGACCCGAACGTTCGGGTGAAGATCGGTGGCGTCCTCACGAACCTCGCGCTGGCCAACGACGACGGCACGTACTCGGTAATCGGAGACAATGCGAACGGTGAAATCAACGCCCTGATCAGCGCAAACGTCGTCAACAAGCCTGACACCACCACGACCCCCTCCACGTTCATGCTGTATGCCATCGTCCCCCCCGGGCAGGGTGTGGGCGTCCCCGTCACCGTCGAAAGGGGAAACTCGCCGTCGGACATCGTCACCATTGACTACATGGCACCCAGCCTGTCTGGTGTCCAGATCGTCGCTGGCCGGGGAGAGCCGTCGGCCGAGGCAGCTGACGCTGCATCGACGACCGCGATGATCTCGATCCCCACGGACGGCGGCTCCACGCTTCGCATCACGGGACAGAACCTCGGCACGTGCCCGACCGTGGCCATGGCAGATGGTCACACATTTGAGTGCTCTTTGGGAGGCGACCTCAGCGTCATTGAGTGCAGCGGCACGGTTGGATCTCACACCTGCCTTGAGGTGAAGACCCCCGCCGGGCAGGGCGTTGCAGCGCCCGGTGCGGCCCCCGGCAGCAGCTTCGTCCTCTGGGTCCAGCACGGACTGGGCGGGCCGCAGTCCAGGCAGCGCCCCAAGGTGCAATACCTGGCACCCACGGCGACCTCGGTGACGAGCGCCGCGTTCCCCACTCGGGGCGGCGCTCGCGTCGTGGTGTCAGGGCGTGACTTCGGCGTCGGGCGGGCGGGGATCAACGACACCAGCGCGGGCCTGATGGTCCAGTTCGGCGTGCCAAGCCAGTCGCTGGACGAGTGGAGCGTCTGCTCCGACCCCATCCGCGATTCCCACACCCAGCTCACGTGCACCTTGCCCGAGGGTGGTGGGCGTGGCCTGGGTGTGAGGGTCAGTGTTGCATCGCAGACGTCGACTGTCCCGGCCCTCATGTCTTATGACAGGCCGTCTATTGACCAGGTGCGCGTTGAGATCGCGCCCTCAAGGACCGGTGGGCTTGGCGGCGGAACGGTGTCGGGGCCCCGAGTGGAGACAGCAGTGGCAGGTGTCAGCGCACCTTTCAAGGTCCGGGGACCGGTCGTCGGCGGCTTCACAATGACGCTGCAGGGCTCCAACTTTGGCAGAGGCACCTCGATGACGTGCGTACGTCTTGCATGGCAGGGTCGGTCGTTGCAGGCTGAGCTTGCATGCAACGGCGTGGAGGACTCCCTTGGCGAGGGCGAGGTCGCGGCCGCAAGGCTGGTGTCAGTGGACCACAACGAAATCGTGCTCGTGGCGCCCCCGGGTATGGGCCGTAAGGACATCATGGTTGAGGTCCGGGGGCAGATTTCTGATGGAGCCGTCGCGCCGGAGCTCCACCACGATGATCCCCGTATCACGTGGGGCCCGTGGCCGTCGACGGGAAGCACTGAGGGTGGCTCGGAGGTCCGGCTCTACGGCGTGAACTTTGGCGCCCCGCCCCAGAACGAGACTCGCGACGGTGTGCCGTACGAGTCCGCCCCTTACGTTCCGGGCGCGCGGGCGTCGATCCTGTCGATTCCCAACACGCACTTTGTCCGTGTACGTTTCCATACTGCATGCCTCACCAACGCGCTGACCGCTGGCGGGGCGCGCCCAAGGACGTCGGACCTGGACAGCTGCTACCCCATCGTGCCGGAGTTCCGCAACGTGCGCCTGACCAGGCACACGGACGGCGAGATCCGATTCACCGCGCCCCCCGGCATCGGCGTCAACAGGAGCGTCACAGTCGAGGTGGTCGACGCGGCAACTGGAGAGGTGTCTGGGGCCGAGGCGGTGTACTTCTCGTACCAGCGCCCTCAGATCACCGGTGCCAACCCGCTGGTGGTGAGGTTTGAAGACGAGCTTGGCGGGCCGCGTCTCATCGACGTGCTCGGCATCAACTTTGGCAATGCTGAGCGGGCGATCGCCGACCAGTGGACGGAGGAGGAGCTCCGCCTCGAAGCGGCCATCGGCGGAGTGCCGTGCTCGCAGCGCCGCCGACGCCGGGAGCAGGGTGAGACCATCCTGTCGTGCACTCTCGAGCCCACGGTGCCTGTGGGGCCGCAGAACGTGAGCATCTTCATCGCTGGGCAGCCGGGCTTCATGGACACGACGCCGAAGGCTTCCGCGCTGAAGATCGTCTGCGAGCGCGACTTCTTCGGGCAGCCGGGGGACATGTGCATGGCGTGTCCGGCGGGAGCCAAGTGCTTCGGGTACCAGTGCCGGGAGCACGAGTGCCCGAACGAGTGTGCTGCATGCTTCAACGGCACCGAGCAGCTCGATGGCCCGGGGCTACCGTCGATCTGCGCGGACAGCCGGGTGTGCCCGATGGAGTGCGGCCTGCAGACCTGTCTCGGGCGGGCAACCGCGCAGGTGCCGTGCGTGGCGCGGGCTTGCGACCACAGCCAGCCCCGGCCGCTCGAGGGCTTCTTCAACCTCAACTCCACCGACCGCTTCAACTCTGGCATGATCGCCGAGTGCCCCCCCAACAGCGTCATCCCCGACCGCGACGTCTGCATCACACCTTGCTCGCCCAAGGAGGCCTGCCTCGGGGACAACCTC
>Ga0136560_1000670_pt1 | contig 17286 bp, 25 predicted proteins | sample AntRauMeHopE1497_FD_104925 | JGI IMG/M metagenome (GOLD analysis project Ga0136560, IMG submission 104925) | Saline lake microbial communities from Rauer Islands, Antarctica - Metagenome Hop E1 #497 | ecosystem: Environmental > Aquatic > Non-marine Saline and Alkaline > Saline | place... | reverse complement strand
TGAGTGTAGCGAAGGGAACGGTATGTGAGTGAGCTGCGAGGAGAGTAGAACGGCGATCGGTACAGCCGGAGAAAGTCAGGGAGCTGGCGGAGTGTGTAAAAGCAGACCCTACCATCGTGTTTACCGCTCCGAGTCCGTATCACCAGGCGCCAAAATCCCTTGCGGGATAATGCCTAGATCACTCTCAAAGGTAAGCCGCGCGTAAGCAGGACGAAAGGAGACCAGAAGTGAGAGCTGGCGACACCACTAGAGGCTAGAATGTTTGAACGGGAATACATTAAACAATACCTTATTTCCACAATATATACTTCGAACTTGATTGGCCGATGTTTGCGGCAACATATACCAACCTCGGGCTATCCCCGCACACCCTCGCCTCCCAGTCGGCAAATGAACATCCCCGCACACCACTTCCTCCTAGTCGGTAGATCAACTTCCCCAGAGGCCCCCACCCCCCAGCCGGGCAGCGGCAGAGCTAGGCCCAGCTGATCCTTGTGGGACAGAGGCTTCTATGGGTAAAGCATCCTTTCCAGGTGATTCTTTGAAACGCGGCAGCCTAGGCGGCAACACACGGGTACCCTGACCGGAGATCCTATGTGTTGCCCATCCATCTTGTGGGAAAGATCCTCTGGATTCGATTGTCATACTCGTCAGGGTCTACTAGCGCCTCGATGCCTCTGTGTGTGTCATGTGATCAGCCACGTGTACCGCCACTGCAACGCCCGATGCACTGGCGGCATCACCCCTGGGTACTTGTGGTGCAGGGCCAAGGAGACGCTCTGCAACTTTCATTGAATCGATGCCTGATAGCTAACTGATGTTGCTGCTTATTCCATCGACCTTATGCCCATCAAGATACGTCACTAGGAAGTCCTACGTTTGTCTTTTCGCACCATCATCCTTGTTATCACCTGGATCGTCATCTACTGCCTCCTCCAACCCATCGAAATGTGCCATGTGCCCCATCAGGGGTGCACGAGGAGCTTTCCTGCGCGGTGCCCCAGGGCTTCCAGCAACCATTCTACCTGAATCGACACTGATGCTGCATTCACCGGTCAGGGGTGGTGCACCCACATAATTAGTCCTAGGTGATCGCATGTCACAAGCTGCCCCTTTTAATGCTTCCTTCAGTCGAATGGCTGAGTGTTCTCTCACCATGGAACAATTCGAAGGGTCCGCAATAGACACAGGAGAGCGAGACTGGACCCGTGCTGACACCACGCTAGCTTCGGCCCCTTGACTTGCCGGTTGTCCGGCCAGGAACTTCTCTGAATCTGCAGCATTGTCCTTCCGGTGGCTGCTGCTGCTTGGAAAGCAACCCACGCCCCCTTGACTATGATCCATCAACCTACCCTCAGCTACCTGCAGGAGCTACATCTGTCTACCAATATCGCGTTGGGCTTGAGTCCACCGGGCAAGGACACGTCTCTCTGCAATCTCGATTGCCTGCTCCCTTGGTACTAGAGATGCTTCCATTTGCTTCGCTTGCATCATGCGAGCTTGCACCTCTTTCATGGATTGGTGCTGTGCAGCCTCGGCCGTTGCCAATGCCACTTCAGCGGACTTCAGTCGCCGCCGCAATTCCGCTGCTCCCTCTCGCTCAACTTCCGCAGTGCGATCACGAAGACGCTGTGACTCTCGCAGCGCAATATCTTGTTGCTGCATTAATTCTCTCTTCTACTGTAATAGCGTCCTAGCAATGCGCTCCTCCGCCTCTGCCTCTTTCTGGCGAAGGTCTTCCTCTCTAGTCAGCAACTCGCGCTCTCGTTTTGCCAACCGTAGTTCTTCATCCTCCACACGGGCATGATCTCTGGATGGCGTAGATGCACCACTACGCCGGTTGCGGCCTTCACCGCTCCAGCGAGTCGCTTCCTACATTTCGTCCTAGCCGGCTGCCTGCGTATCGCATCTCTAGTCTATCCCGGAGAGCATTCCAACACAAAACGGGTCAATTGCAGAGGCACCTTCGCCATCGGTGATACCGTTGGAGGGCGATGCCTTGTACATCCGTGCCGCCTGTCGCACCATGGCGCCATAACTTGAAAATCCGGCGATAGCTGCAGCCGCATCACGACTAGCCTCTGCCAATGCACCGAATAGCTTTAGAGTATTATTAACTTGTTCTTCCACCCTGTGATTGCCGAATTCATTGGATCTATTTGACGCTCCGCGCAGCGCCCTTAGCTCCCTTGTTATGTCACGCGAACCCCCAAAAAATTGTGCAGCCGCGATTACTGCTGGATCTGGAAGTGGCTGACTAACCCTATTGCCTATGGTTGCGCGAGTCTCACGGACAATTTCGATTAAGCGATCGCCAACTCCGGTAATCAATGTGACAGTTGACGAGGCCAGCATCGCAGCTTTCTGCATTATGATAGGATTTCCAAGGGGGGCGGCATGGCCCTCTACAACTCCCCTGGTCGTGTGGTCCCCTAATAAACTCACCCTTCGAAGCCCCGTAGGTTTTGTATGCTCCTCCATCTATTCATGAGCTGGACTATGGCCATCCTCCTGCTATGCCAGCAAACCTACCAGTCGACGCTCAATGTCGTCTACCGCTGCTGCTGAGCTTATATCAGCATCAGCACCGCTCTCCATCGAGTGGCCATGCTATCGCTACCCAAGCTCACTCGCACGTTCGTGTCGCTCGAAGTCGTTTTTCAGATTAGTATTGGTGTCGATCGTTCGATCTTCCGCTTCAGATTGGCCGGCTCGACGGCATACAACTAGATCTCCACCAGTAGCATGTCCATTCCCGGACTTCCCCTCCTAGTCAAGCTCTGTATCACCTGAGCCCTCGTCCTGCTGACGCAGTATACGTTGTCTTATTCCCCTGATGAATCGAACGAGTACTTTCCTTGCAAGCTGCTCTGGCGTTAGTTTGGCTCCGAGCCCTCCACGCACAATGCGGAGCAGCCGCATGAATGCGCGCACACTGGCGACAGTGGACGGAGCAAGTGCTGACTGCAGTCGTGATTGTGCCACAACAGTTCCACCAGTGGCCCTATTGGCATTCGATCGGTCCAGAACCGATGTGGTGCTTCTACGGATTCGCCCCAACCCTATCCCACCCACCCTAGTACTATCATGACTGGAAGAGAGACTTGATTCAGAATCGCTTTCTTGCCCGCATGAGTATTCGGCGCCACTCTAGCTGCCACCCTCGTCGGATTCCAGAGACAGAAGTACTGGACCATCGTCCCCGGCTCCAGATGCTGGCAGGGTAACACCTAGTTTACGAGCGCGTCTATGATTCGGCCTCGCTTTTTTTGATGCAATTTTGCCCTAACTGCCTATTTCACGCTAACGGCGGCCAGTTGCTTTCAACAGTTGATCGCCATCGTCCTCCAAGTGCTCTCCGTGTCTTGTCTATGCCATCCTTTTATTCCCCATTAGACGAAGAAAATCGCTTGGAGCCGCTTGAAAATTATGCAATTGGCTTCTTCTATGACTGAAACTGCCTGCACGCAAACACCACGCCCCTACAGGATGTGCAAACACGCCCAATGACTTGAGGTGCCTTGGCCAGCGCCGACAGTCGTGGGTGAGCCAGGCCTTGGGCACCTCCGGGAGGGGGTTATCAGTGGACGCCACCTGGTCATACGGCAGCTAGAGGGGCTAAAGTGATGCGAGAGTGTGTATTTCAAGTGCCCCAGCTGCCGCCATCAGTTTCTTCGCCTCTCGCCCCGCCTCTCTGGTCGCACTTCCAGCTGATAGTCGGTCTCTCCAACCCCCGACTGCAACGCCATTTACCAGGATGTCACCGGCCACCTGGGCACTTTCCAGAAGTGAAGACCGAGGAATGCGAACGCTATCTGCGGGTGAACCTCGCGACTGTGGCGTCTGGTAACCTGTGCTCCCTATCGTGCCTTGGGCGGTGCAGTTCTCGCTGATCAAGGTTCCACGACGCGAACTGGCGCGCGAGCTGCCTGGACTGCTTTGACGTGAGACCACCCCTCGAGGAAGGGCGGAGAATGGCATTGATCTACTATCCCTGCGCTTCCTCCGCTATGGTTGGGTGACAGTGTTGGCGCACGATGGGGACAGATTTAGAGCTGCAGCCGATACTGCTGACTGTCGCACGTTCGAGTCAAGGTTAGTTTCAACAGTGAGCGTGGCCAGCGCACGGCTTTCTGCGATGCCCTGCCGGGCCAATGGTATGCTTGGATCAATGGTATCAGTTCCCTGCATCATACACTCGGGATGGCGGGCATTATCACATGGACCATCCTACCTGATCAATGATTTATCCGAACCGTCGCATGCTCTTGATGCATCTAATCCTATAACAGATTCATAGTCTGGCAGCATGCGCCCCTCAACATCGATCTCGTTAACAAAAAGTTCTTGATCAGAATCCTCAGGTGGACACGGGCATTCAAGACCTTCCGAAATATTGCCCCTTGCTTGAGTCTCAAATGACGGCTTAAAGCTGGACATTGTATTAAACGGTGTTAGCAGCGAGCCAGCCAAGGTAGTTTCGTGGCGATGTTGGATGAATTATCTTATAACGCAAATCAAGTCCTCTCCTACCTTCGTGATGCTTGTGAGCCGGCTTGATCAATTCTTCGGAATTTCCTAAGATACCTAGCCTAGACCTAGGTTGTGGTGGCTGCAGCTACAATGCAATGAACAATCGACTGGATCTTTAGCCAATACCTTGGGATCCAATCTGTCTCTGTAAATACATCCGATATCTATGTCTGCGACCTCCCTCAGTCCTGGGGGTTAAACCGATGGTCATCACTGCCCTCCTGTGCCGACTCCCCGCCTCCGCACAGGACCCCCGCAAGACTCTGCACGCTACCATACCCCATGTCTCCATCCAGCATTGCCCTCACCCGCTTAGGCCCGTAGAGATTGGCAGCTAGAAATGCCGATGCAGCCGGAGGCAGATACACGGCGAGATATGCAAAGAGCAGCAGTGGCTAGGGACTCATCCAGGCCTCTTGCAGTCCCCCCCACTCCGCTCGCAACATGAGCCGGGCGCATCGATCGGCGCTCATACGGGCGGTGGAGTCTGATTCTTCCTGTGTCACAGTCACCTTTGCGCCGGGTTTGCCCAACATTGCATTCTTCGTTATGCTCGTGGCCACGGGGCCAGGACATGCCAGCGTGACCCGCACCCCCCTGAACTGCCCCTCCGCCCGCAGTGCATTCATGTACCCCTGCACAGCAAATTTAGAGGCCGAATACGTAGCTGCACATGCAGATCCTACCTTCCCAGCGAGAGAACTGGTGAATACGAGGGAACCACCACCGCATCGGATCATATCGCGATAGAAAGGCAGCTGCAACTCCACAGCGGAGAGGAAATTCAGTTCGAGCATGGATCGTGTCTACTCGGGGGCTGTCTCCTCAGCTAGAGCACGCTGGGATCTACCAGCATTAGAAATCATCACGTCAACTAGGGGGGCTCGCTCCTCCCGGGCTCGCACAGGCCCGTGGTGGCCGTCCTCCGTCTTGTCTTCCGCAGGCTCGGCATCAAGACTGGACGGACCACCGCGGCCGAATCGAGTGGCAACGCGGGCGACCAGTCGACGACGCTCCTCCTCGTTTGTCACATCCATCACGATACACAGGATATCTACCGCTGGCTTTGCTTCGCCCGCAGATGGAGTCCACTTTGAAGCCGCCTTTTCATCGGAATCATCCTCATCTCGCGTCGATGGGCTATCCAGTGTGCCCAAGCCGAACGAATCATCGGCTACCCCAGTCCAAGTTCGGCCGCCGCGCACCGCTGATTTCTCCGCTGAGGCAGCCGCAGCTTTTGCTGTGGCGAGTAATCGTGCACGGTCCCTGCCTACTAGGACAAGGCCTGACGCGCCGGCAAGTGCGTACTTGCTAGCTAGTGCCTCACCAATGCCCGAGCTAGCACCTGTGATCAGAACCACTTTACCGCGGTATTCGCCAGCTCCTGGATCTCCACTAAATCGAGTGGAAAAATCTGCATCCCCAGACAGTAGAACTACCAGGAAAATCGCAAGAACAGCAAAAAGCGCCAAGATAGTATATAACATGCTGAGTACGTCCATGGCTTCCGGGGAGAACGAAAACACAGTATTTCACGCGCTGCTAGAAATTAAAAGTTTGTTAGCTACCTGTGACTTAGTATAAGCGTTAGTTCTCTCACTGCCCGATCAGGTAGATAGATCTAGGCAAGATTTTTTTGGCCCAGCGCAGAAACTCGATCGGAGCTACCGAAGAATGGTGAGGCATAGATCTTCGGCAATCGCCAGTGCCTGCAAACCTGCACTGATTGCTAGCATTTACTGTATTATTTTTACTATTTGCAATGGCATAGGCTATTACAGGCGTAGTGGAAGGCACTAAAGAAGCTCCTTTGCGTACCGAGCAGGTAACTTCCGATGGTGGGGTTACCAAACTCGTTCTAAGAGAAGGAAATGGAGAATTCCCAAACCGTGGCGACCAAGTTCGTAGTGAGATATAGCCTACCGTTCAGTAAATCAAATTCATATCTTGGACAGTATCTTGGCTTCTGATTGAAGAGTCCAGAATTTGCAATCGCCGATTTGTGTAAAACTCGTAGCCACGTGGCTCCCAATTTGCTAGTATTGCAGTGCACTATCGAGGGACGCTGAAATCCAACGGGAAGGAATTCGATTCTTCCTACAGGCGTAATAAGCCCTTCGAGTTCAAGCTTGGGGAGGGCATGGTCATCAAGGCTTGGGACGAGGCTGTTGCAACTATGCACGTCGGCGAGAAGGCTATCATTGCTGCTCGATCAGACTATGCATATGGAAAAGCTGGCATGGGTGATATCCCCCCAGACTCAGACCTTGATTTTGAGGTTGAATGTGTGTCCGCTGAAAAACCGCAAAAGTAGCTGTGGGAGATGTCGCCGAGCGAGAAGGTGGAAGAAGCTAGCAACCTCAAAGCTACTGCGGACAGCGCATTCCGCGAGTCGAACCTCGAACTTGCACTTGACAAATGGCTAGAAGCAGCTCGTATGCTAGAGGATGTCGTGAACCCAGACTTGCCTCCTGCGGATGGTGAGGAGACACCTGGTGTGATTGAGGCTGCCACCCGGTGCTACAGCAACTGCTCTCTGGCTTGTCTCAAGGCATCGCGCTGGAAGGAGGCAATCGATCACGCTGAGAAGGCGATTGAACGACACGCAGCTACAGCTGGCTTCAAGGCCCATTTCCGCGCTGCCCAAGCAGGCCGCCACCTGGGCCAGCTAGAGCGGGCTAAGCAACACCTAGACGCCTCCTTGCGTCTGTCACCCGGTAGTGCTGCCCTCCTGCAAGAACAGGTCGAGTTGAAGAAAGCCATAGCTTTGGTCAAGGCAAAGAAGAAGAAGGCATATGGCGGCATGTTCTCTTCGAAAGGCCGCTAGAAGCTGAAGGCAGCAGGCGGTGCCCTCTACTCTGAACTCATCCCGGTAACTGAGCACGGCGACTGCCCCAGGGTCTTCATGGATGTCACCATAGCTGGTTAGGCGAGGGAACGAATCGAGATCGCTATGTTCACGGATGTCACGCCAATCACATGCGAGAATTTTCGCGCTCTGTGCACGGGGGAAAAGGGCATGGGTAAATCTGGGAAGCCTTTGCATTTTAAGGGGAGCGGCTTCCATCGCATCATCGACAATTTCATGGCGCAAGGTGGAGACTTTACCATGGGCAATGGCAGGGGCGGAGAATCTATTTATGGCGAGAAGTTCGAGGACGAAAACTTCCGATGCCTGCATGACCGGCCGTGCCTGCTGTCCATGGCTAATGCAGGGCCTGGTACAAACGGGTCTCAGTTCTTCCTGACCTTCGTGCCCACCCCTCATCTTGATGGGAAACACGTGGTATTCGGCGAGGTGATTCGCGGCAAGAAAACTGTGTTCGAGATGGAGGGCGTGGGCAGCGGCAGCGGAGAGCCGCAGGTGGAGGTGTTGATTGTGGATTGTGGCGTGGTTGATGAATTCAAGCCCCTCCCGGTCCCCAAGGCGGGGTAGAAGGGTTTCGAGACTCCTGATGTGGCCAAAGAGGGTGTGGCTGCGTTCGTCAAACAGCTGTAGTCAGCTGCTGGCGGAGGTGGTGAAGAGGCAGCTGAAGACAAGGCAGGAGACTAGGATCCACTAGAAGGCTAAATGACGAGGGGATCCGCAATAGGGTAGGGCACTAGCCAGCGATGGATGGATGATCGAAAAGGAGCATGATGAGTCATTGATGACCCTGGTTAACTGCACGAGTGCGAGTTGAAGTTGCGCAAGTTGCCATCAGGAACTTCGCCTGATTAGAACCATTGACTAGATCAAATCAAATCTCACCCCCTCCCCCGGCTGCAGCAGCAGGTGCCACGGACTCACCGAAGAAAGCTCGTCTGTGCGTCTCAAACCCCCACCATCGATCCACTGCATACTGTGCAAAATCGAAGTCAATTGGGGAATGTTTGGCTTGCAGCACAGACCAAAGACCCCAGAATGCACTAGGTGCTAGAGCAAACTTGTCCAAAGCATCACACAGCGCCGCGTATTCGGCATCATCCCTGGGTAGGAGTGCAGCTAGCTCCTTCACCAAGGATGATGCATCAGGGCTGGAGGATGATTTGAACGCTGCGTCACAATAGCACCTCACCGTAGGCAATTTCTTCAGTCCAACCGGATAATCTCGGTCAAGGCATGCTGCAAAGTCGAATCCAGCATACTCGCAGAAGTGATTCGCCAGGTCATGCCCGAGGTAGCTGAACCACCCATACTCGAAATCGATGAGCTGGGCACCTACAACCTTACCCCCCTGCAGTCTGATAGCCCCATTATCTATCGCATCGGGGCTCTTTTCATCTTCTTCTTGTTGCACTAGTATGTTGGCCCCGAGCAAGTCATTGTGGGAGAAGACTCGTGTAGATAGTAAGGCCCAAGCCCTGCCCTGGGGGGTCTCCACTCCTCCGCATCCAGCCACGAGATCTCTCCCGTGACCGTTCTAGGGACTCGGAATTACAGTACGCAGCCAATTCAGCTGTTCCCTGCATCCAGGAACGCCTGCTCCGCTGAGTATCTTTGCGATGGTGGAGGCTTTCTTCACGTCGGGGAGTACACTGGCATCGAACTTGACCTCCTCAGCCAGTTGAAGCCACAAATCCATCGTAATCCACATGCTAGGTTCGTAGGTCGACTCTGGGAGTTTCCATTCCGGTGCGTCGGCCGCGGGCAAGGGATGCAGCTCGTGCATACGCAGAATGCAAGGACCCAGCCACGGTACAACGTCGGAGTGTCCCATCTCGGTTGGCTCCAGAGGGCGTGCATCGAAAAAACCCTCCAAGCGACCATTTCCAAACCGCCCCCAATACTTTGGTCCGACGTTGGCGTCAGAAAGGAAGTGAAAAATGGCTGCGAAGTGACTAACATGGTGAGAATTGATGAATGGGCGTCATGCAAAGACCTGCTCAGAAGGCCTTAAACTAGCATACGGCAGCTAACTCACCATTGTCTTTTTCTCGATTGATCAGAAGCTCGGTTTTAGCGCCAAAAACTCGAGCGAGGACCCTATTGGGTCTAAGTGCGGCTGAGTCAATTGAGACCAAGAACAGCATATTGGTAATGCCTCCAGATATCTACCGCACCGCTATTTTCGAAGGAATCGCGTCTGCTGGCCCAATGGATGACCAATCAGGCATCAGTTCCCTGCAAACCTTCCAAACTGACAAAATCAAACTTGATGGTAGGACAGCCAAGCCGGCCTCGGCTGGGACCGTCAAATCAGCAATGTGAACCGAAAGCTTAGACGAAATGTCTCCGCTAGAGCACTACGACTCAACCGACGTAGGAACGGACATCATGCGACAAGTTTGATACTAAATACGAGAGGCTGTGCGAACGAAGTTGGATACCACTGCACAACGAAAGAACGTTAAATCCGTCCTCCTCGTGTCGAAATCACTCGTTATATTGTCATCGCCTGGATCTTATATATATTCTTCTACCGGATACTTATGACTACACCAGCTCTAGATCGGGCTCAGGCTCATTTTTGGTCGAGCTTATAGCATACGAATCACATAATCGTATTATTAGTCGTGATTATTTCGCAAAATTATCGTTGAGGTACATCTTAGCCGGCTGGATATGTCTGCAACGCGCAGATCGCGAACTATCGACAAATCAGATGTGACAGCCCGCGGTGCTGCTTGGTTCTATAGCCTATTGTGGAAAGCAGACGATATGAGAGCCCGTGCGCCTATCGTGCAGACTGTAAGCATTCGACCGTCGATTGCATGATTTCATCGCTCTTGATGCTTGCTGTTTAAGCTCGAGATACTCATATGCTCTGGCTCGTTCTACTGCAGGTAGTGTTTACCAATGGGACAGCCAAAGCCTGGCTGTGTTCAGATGATGCTGGCATGGTCACTCGACGGGCCAGGCTGAATGACCCAGTCGAAGTGGCGGACCGATTTAGAAGCCAAGCAATGATCAGCAAAGCCAACATGGATGGAGCGATTGCAGTCCTAAGGATGCAAGATGGATCATCACGGACCATCGGCGAAGACGAATTGGAGGGAACAATGGCTTCTTGGCCTAACAGCCGGTCACTGATAGGTATGCATGTGAGGCAGATTACTTGACATGTGTGCGACCTTGTCTACTGCGGCACCCTTTAACAGCGATACTATGCACACAAAATATCCTCCACTATGCTCACAGTCATACATACACTCGAAAGGTGGAGACGGTACAGTATATCGCTGCAGATTCTCTCTGGTCACTGGTCCTGATGGTCAGCTGCAGCCGTAGTTCGAGACCCAAAGACGACAGCAATACTTCGATTTTTTACCAGCCTCTGAAGCAGACGATTTGGCTGCGGTCTCGCGGCATGCAGATGTGAATCGCCAGCTGTAGTAGCTGACTGTGGGTATCGCACGACATCTTGAAATGGCAAGTGCGGGTGCTCACGGTAGCTTGCGCGTGATGTCACTTGAGCTGGATTGGGTGTTCGATTCGGGAGTTGGGGGAGGGAGCTGCTGGCTCCTGTGGCCACACAGCGTGGAAACTTCTTCTGGATTGGGTCCTGTCCGTGGAGGCGGGCGTCGTATTGAAGGGAGTGATCACGAAGAAGGCAAAACATCTGGATGGGGTCGAGATGGTCCATTGCGAGAGGGCAAGGAGGCGGAGGACACCACAGGGAGGGGCAGAGGGGCTGGGAGAGGATAGGGTGTGGATGCAGTTGATGGTGCATTGTATACACGAGCTCGCCACATGGAGGCAACTAGAGCTGCTGATCATGCTGCTCAGGTCAAGTATGACTCCCTTTGCTCTCAGCCTGCTGGGGATGGTTGGCGTGGGCGTGTCCTACTGGCAGACGGTGACATCCATGGCGTGGTCACAGCTGCTGATGCGCTCATTGGGGAGGGCTATCGTGTAATGGCATGTCCCAGCGGACCTAAGGCCCTTGAGTTGACGAGACACTAGCCATTTGACGCGCTGCTCCTTTCAACAGAGCTTCCCGGGCTGTCGGGAGTCGACGTCACCAGGGTGCTGCGAGAGCGAGAGCAAGGCCTCGGTGGCGCAGGAGGGGATGTCGACGGATTACCGGTGCTTAGATTGCCAGTCCTGGCTTTCACATCAGCTACAGCTCCCGAAGATCTTCGTGAGTACATGGAGTGCGGGATGGATGGATGTGTTGTAAAACCTCTTGAGATGGAAACGTTGCTGTCAACCATTGCAGCTGCAGTGCCACCCCCTGAGGAGGGCCCCCCTCCGGCAATTGTAGAGGCACGCACCTAGGAGCTTGCAAAATCCATGCGATCTGCGTCCACTCGACGTTCCATAGCAGAGGAAGAAACGAGACGGACGATAGCGCCCGGAATGGGCGGTATGGGAGGCACGGCCATCACCCCTTTCCGGGGCAGCGGTGGGGTTGGAGGGGTTCCACCTGTTTCACCCGTGGAGGCCCCATTTGGAGGTGCTTCGTTTTTAGAGAGTACCAGGCGTGCGCCGAGAAGTGGCAGGCTGCAGCCGATTGGGTCGCCGGGACGGAGATCATCAGGTGGCCGTGGGCCACCGCCAGCAGCCGGCAAAGGGGCATTGACGCTCCCGGTCTCCGGAGGGGGCGGTGCGAAGGCAACGGGGGCTGGTGGGGTCTCCACAGAAGAGTCGCACGGAATGTTCTAGCTAGATGCCGAGACCGCCGTTCCATACACTGTCCTCGGCAAAACGAGGGATGGTGCTCCTCTCTTCAATTTCGTCGTATGCCAGGACCTCTTCGACACCTGCGAGTCGCATCAGATCTTCTTCCGAGCGATCTGCGCCAAATACCCTGGATTGAGGGTTCTACTATTTAACTACCCTGGCCAGGCATTCACTGAATGGCGTCGAGATGCGCTCTTAAACAATGAATACCTCGCTGGTGTCTTGCAGGCGCTGCTTGTGCACACCTCAGCAGCTGGTACGAATGAGTTCGGATTGCAAGGAGGGAGTGCGCCATTTTACCTCATGGGGTATGGGTTTGGTGGGGCTGTTGCAAGCTTCTTTGCGTCGCGATATCATGGGGCCCACCCGAACATGCGTGGGCTCTTGCTAGTGAACGGGGCCACGTATGTAGATGCGCATCTAGCTGGTGTACTACACGATTGTATGAACGTGTTCGCGTGCTCTCCTCCGTCGAGACCAGACCTCCCAGTGTACTTCTTCTCGAGATTCCTCTTCAGTCCTTAGTACTTGGGCAAGGTGGGTGCACCGCTGGCACTCAACTTGTATACTGCGGTGAATAACCCAATATCATTAGAAGGGAGAGTGCAGTTGTGCCAAGGGGCGCTGTCTGCAATCGATTGTCGGGACGCTCTTGAAGCAATGCCTGTGCCCGTGGTTGCAGTTGCTTGTTCTCGTGATGCTCTGATTAAGCCCACCCAAGTACAAGCCCTAGTCGCTGCCCGTGGTGGAGAAGAACGATCGCTCAAGCGGGCGCTCAAGGCGCGAAAACGTGTTTGTGTCATTTGGCTTAGGTCTGGCCATGAGGTCTGGTAGGAAGCACGGCGCCCGATGACCCATCTGATCGAACAGCTGGCTACCGGTTATCACGAAAAGCACGATGTGGCATTCCTACCGCTGGCAGCAGACCATGATGACGTGAAGGGTGGCGGCTCCCTTGCAGTTGCAGCTGCCGAGCAGGGGTCGCACTATGCCGCGAGGAGACAGGAGGCAGGCCTAGCCGGCAACGCCGCAGACAGGGCGCGCGCCAGAGCCTCCGCCCTCGGTGCTGACATGCATTCTGGAGCAACGCAAAGCGATGCCGCCGCCGGTCAAATTGGAAATGTGCCTGGCCAGCCCCGCATGTACGAAGACAGATATATAGACTCTGTTGTAGGAGCTGTCAGAGCTGCCCGTGCATCAGATGGCACAGTGACAGGTGGTCCCACTGGCCTGCTACAGTTGGAGGACGCACCTGCTGCACTAGCGGCCCCACCTGCCGTGCCAAGCGGTCTGCTGAAAGGCACGAAGAAGGCGAGGGCGCCTAATGGGTCTGCCGTACCCAACTCCTCGGGTGCAATGGTGTCTCATGGGGGCGCCTCCCCATCCACGAGGCGTCGCGACGAATCCAAATCCCTGGCGCTGAGCATGAGCCTGGATCCCGAGATGGCTGCATTTGACAACAAGGACAAAGCTCAGGCTGCTGCTGAAGGTGGTCAGCAGATGGCCAAGGGCGACAAGGCCCCAGTGGTCAAAGAATTTATGGCCTGGCGAGTTAGGCGGAATCGAAAGCGATTACTTCGTATCGAAGCATGTGCAGTGCAGATTTAGCGTTGCTGGCGCGCTTATCTAGCGCGGACACTGGTTGCACGCATGCGCTAGCAACGGGCTGCGATGACACTCCAACGATTTTGGAGAGGATGTCTCGGGCGGTTTGCGGCTGAAGAGAGACGTCGAGAAATTTGGGCAGCTCGTGTAGTATAGCGCTACTGGAGGGGGTTCCATGGGCGTAGCATGGCTTGGAGATTGCGTACGGAGGAACAAGCCGTGCGGGCCATCCAGCGAGTGTGGAGGGGCTGGAGAGCGACCAGGTTCGTCCGCCTCTTGAAGGAGACGAGGAGATAGTCGGCTGTCAAAGTGCAAGCTATGTGGAGGAGGCGCGCGGCTGTCCGAAGAGCATGGCAAATGCGTGATCAGAATAATGCTGCTGTCAACATTTAGCGAGTATTTCGCGGCTACCTGGGCCGCTGTCGCGCGCGGCGGGAGAGAGATCGCTATCTGTTCTCCAAGAGCCAGGCCCAGGGAATCGAATTTGGGCGGCAGATGCTACTGGAGCATCGGCTGCACGGCACGAAACTGCAAAGCGAGGTCGCTCTACTCACCAAGGAGAAACTGGAAACCGAGGAACAAGTGGAAGCAGTGCTCGCTGAGATCGCCACTTTCGAGAGCGGCGTGCGCGCCTTGGAGAAGGAGATGACTGAGCTTTCAAGAGCCGAGGCGGAGGCAGCAGGGACCCTAGATGAAGAAAGCAAGGCCGAGTTGAGGGAGAACAAAATGCGGCTTGATCGGGAGTTCGGATAGATGCTTGTGCGCATCGCTGATCGCCGAGAAAAGCTGCAATCTCTAGAACGTAAGCTGCAGGCGCTCGATCGAGCCAGACAGGGCAAAAAAGAGGAACTGGCTGATTTGGAGCGGAAACTAGTGGTGCTCCTTGAGGAGCAGCAGCGGGAGCTTCGATCAATCAAACAGCGACAAGCAAAGCGCGGAGAGTAGTTAGTTGAGGATGCTGTGGATGCGGTAACATCCGAATTTGCGAAGGGTAGGGCCGGTGCTCCGCGGTTAGAGAACGGGCAGGCGGCTACGGGTGGAGGCAGGCAGCTGCAACTAGCCAACGGACGGGGAGGGGGTGAAGTGCCAACGCTCGTGCCACTTTCTGGCGGAGGGGGGGGTAATGGATCTGGTCCTACTCCACAGCAAAGAGCAGAAGCAAACGCTCTGATGGCATCAACAGAAACTATGATGAAGTTCGGCTTTATGAGCATGAGCCTGACGTATTTCTCGTCCCTCAACATGATTCGAGCAATGCGGAAAGTTGGAGCAGCCAACACCGTTCTCTCAGCACCAGCCCTCGGAGGCCCCGGTGGCGGGGCAGCGGGACTTCTTGCGGCCATGGCTGGAGGTGGCGGTGGCGTAAATCCACTGGCGGCGCTCGCTGGTGGCGGTTAGCTGCCTCAGCTGCCTCCTGCTGCTCTGGGAGCAACTAGTAGCACATTTGCACCCCCTAGTGCTTTGACGGCCTCTGGGGCTGGTCGTATGGGGGGTGGGTCCGGTGACGTGTCTCTCTGGACTGTGAGTGACGTATCGTCGTGGCTCGACACGCTGGCATTGGGATAGTATCGAGATGCATTTGCAGATGCCGCAGTGGACGGTGCTTTCCTCTTTGATCTGACCGATGATGACTTACGGTCTACGCTAGGCATTGAGCATGCGTTGCACAGGAAGAAGATCCTCGGGGCGGTCCGTCGCCTGAAGAATGAACATGATACAAGTCATAATGGACAGCAGGCACAGCCGAGGTCAACGGTAGGGGGGGTTGGCTCTGGCGCTGGAACTGGGCCAGGGAGGGGGGCATCTGAGGGTGCATCCGGGCCCATGCAGAGTGCACCTTCGAGCGGTGCGGGGGGAGGTGGTGGCGACCCTGGGACAGGATCTGAGAGTGACCAGGCCGGTGCCCTTCGCTTGCCTGACCTCATGAGCTGGGTGCGACATAATAAGGGCAGGAAACTGAGTGAGGCACTGCGTCCTTTGCGTGATCAGCGGTTCGAGAGGGCGTCTGTGAAACATGCGTATGTCCCTGGATTTGGGACATAGTACGATGACGCGGTGGCGCAGCAACCCTTCCACGTGAACCAGGCGGACGATCACGGGAACTGTCTCCTGATCGTGTCCGCGCAGAACGGAAACCAGAAGCTCGCTCAGCTGCTCATACGGAAAGGAGCGAACGTGGATCATTAGAATAATGCCGGGAATACGGCACTCCACTATGCAATGGCGTACGACTACCATGAGCTTGGGGAGTGGCTTGCCGATCCTGACGGTGGGCAAGCAGATGACACGGTGCTCAATTCGGACGGGTAGGGGCCGTATGATGGCATTGCTTGATTTTGGACTGGCACTCTATAGACGAGTATTAGACGGAGGAATTGTAGGACGACTTGGTTTTGCCACGACCCTTGGCTGGGCACAACTGTGGGGCCCTTTGACCGGCCCAAGGGGCGAACGAACCGGAACGAACGAACGAACCTCGCGGACGCCGCCCGTGCCCGGCTGCCCCTGGCATAATAACTTTCCTGTATACGGGTGGGCGAGTTGTGTGTGCTTACACTTGAGTGCATCGCATCTTAAACCAATATTCCTTCCCTTCCCCGGCGTGCCGGCTTCCTAAAATACCTCCTGCCAGGGCCTGCCTTGTACCCCTTGATTCGTGGTTTGCTTTGTATGTTCATGAACTGCCTCTGATCTGTCAAAATTGTCGTTGCGGTTTAAGTACAACCCTTCATACTCTCGGCCTTCAAGGGCAACTGTGTAAGTTTCTGCGTTGTTCTCGTAAATTACGTGGTTTGCCACGAGATACGCCCGGGCTACTCACGATCTTAAATGAGTGGACTGCAAGATTAGCTGCGAATGGTATTAGCAGCCCGGCCTGGTCGCCCTGGCCGACCACCTGTTCGACGCAATCCAGATGTACAGGAGCATCATGCGCCCAGACGAGACCGGCCCAACCCACTCCTTGAATCACCAATTGTGCAATAGCATCAAGCTTTGACACAATTAGCAATCCAGAGTATGGTCAGGTCACCTGGCGACGGTCCCGGGCTAAGGCGCGCATTCGACTGCTTTTCAGACATAGCTTCTGGCCACGAAGTTAGTATCAGCACAGTTGAGAGTGCGATCACGACGTGGACCGATTGTGCAGAACGTATTGACGCAAATGATCCCGCTCTATGGTCTGGTGTGGATGGTTTCACTACTAGAGGCTGCGATGCCGCTCTGTAGCTGCATCGCTCCATGAGAGCCTCCAAGGATGAGGTGTATCGATCTGTGCTTCGAGCAAAACTTGCGCTGCAGAGCATGCTCAATCGCACAGCTGCGAGCAGGGTCTAGCTAGACACATATACTCCACGGGTAGTTAGCTTTGAATCTGCTGATAAGGAGCTGGCTAGAGGGACGTCATAGAGTAGCGTTCAGACAGCCTCATTGCGGGGATACTACCTTGCACGCTCCCTCTCCGGATTCTCGCTGTCCGCTGTTTCATTCGTGTTGCTTCTATCTGATCTGGTCAGACGAGGCAGAAAGCTATTGGTCGCAAG
>Ga0136560_1000669_pt1 | contig 17291 bp, 11 predicted proteins | sample AntRauMeHopE1497_FD_104925 | JGI IMG/M metagenome (GOLD analysis project Ga0136560, IMG submission 104925) | Saline lake microbial communities from Rauer Islands, Antarctica - Metagenome Hop E1 #497 | ecosystem: Environmental > Aquatic > Non-marine Saline and Alkaline > Saline | place... | reverse complement strand
TGCTGTCCAAGCCCGGGGCACTGCCACGTACTTGTCTGAGCCTATCTGCTCAGCCAGCGTCGGAGCGCGTGCTCCTCGCTGCGCTTACGCTCTGCGTTCCGAGCCTTGCTCGCGCCTGCAGAGCGAGCGGTTCTCGGCCCACGACACTCGGGGCTGGGTCACGCGGGCCCGGCGGCGGGGGCCGGATGCTCCACTCGCTGGTCGTTTGTTCGCCGCGGGGCGTGGTACGCCTGTCCCATTTCTTCGTCGAGACCACGCCCGAGCAGAGAGCAGCCCACGAGCTCAGCCTCGCGCGGGGCACCGCGCACCTTTGGGCGGCAGCTCGCGCGGTTGACATCCCCGTTGACGTGGCGGATGGCCTGAGCACCGTGATCTTGTCACGGCACGGGCTGGTTTTTCTCGCGAGCGGCGTGACCGCTGCCGGGGCCTCCGAGGAGAGCCTCGCGGAGGACGCCGCAGACCTCGCCGAGCTGATTAAGGATGTTTGTGACGGGAACCCGTCGGCTAGGCTGGAGGACGCGGGCTTCGTTGGCAAGGCGAGCGTGGCGCTGGAGCAGGCTGCCTGCTCCGGTGTGCTGGCGTTCCCGGGGGCGGACAACGCGCTTCGCCTCGCCAAGCTCAAGGGACCCAAGACTGCGTGACTCTTGTTGGATTTGCACGCGAGCAAGCTTTCTGGGGCCGCTTGCAACTGGCGGCTGCGAACGAGCACCCCGTGTCCCCACACCACGCCCTCCGCGTTCAGGCCACGCCCGGGCGGTGCTGATGCCGCGGTACGAATGCGGTTGTCCCACGCGTGTCGCGGTTGCAAGGCCGCCAGCCGCGCGCCGCTGCGCCTGCCACCGCGGTCAGCCGTCGGCCTCGTCGTCCTCGCCGCTGAGGCGGATGAGGCGGCCAAGCGCCGTCTCCGCTGCCTCGATGTCCCTTTCGATCCGCCGCTCGCTGATCCGCGCGGCCCTGAGGCGCTCCCTCGCCGTGTCCTGCCTCGCCAGCACCACCGGCGCGGCCTCGGCCGGCGTCATCTCGACCAGGAGGCCGCCTCCGATCGCAACAGTCAGCAAGGGCATCATTTCGTCAGCCTGGATGACGCCAGCTGCTAAGGTTCCGTCGTCGTCGACCTCTGCGATGATTGTTGTCCGAGCATGCTCCGCGCGAACGATTTCCCTGTCACAGGCCTGCTGCATCGCGTCGTGGGCACGCCTGGGCAGGCCAGCGAGCGATGCCACAGAAAGTGCTTCCCTGGCACCCAGTCCAAGGCAGCTCTGGGCCTCAAACTCGTGCAATACGGCGGCTGCACGGTCGAGCTGGTCGACCGCGGCCATCACGTGAGCGGTGCGGGCCCGTGCAGTATCTAGCGCGGGCTGCGGTTCGTAGGGTGGCACAGATTCTCCCGTGAATGGCTCAGGCACAGGCTTTGGGACGCTTGCCTCCGATCACACCTGCTCACCCTCATTTTGTCCTCGATTTCAGACTTGAACCTGACGATTGCTGCGGCTATCTGACCGGGGTCGGCTGCCCTGCCGTCCATCGCCGCGGGCGAACGCTGCGCTGGGGCTCGGTGCGGGGTGATTCTGCGAGTCTTGCCCGGTCGCTCTGCCGCGCGTTGCCCCCAGCCGCCCGTCGTGCTCCCGCACGGGGCCTCGCGGCACCCCCAACCCCTCGAGACACGTTCCCAGCCTGATTGATGCGAGACACGCGCGCCCTGCTGGCGCTCAGCGTCTTGGCGGCAGCTGTCCTGCTCCCAGCAGCCCAGGCCGATTTCCGGCTCGGTCCGGGGCGGCTTACGAACGCAAGGCTCGCGACAATGACAAGGCTGAACGGTCGCCTGACGAACCGGCGGCGCCTCGTGGAAGTCAACCCCGAAGGCGACTCCGTGGAGAGCGGCCGCAAGCTGAGCAGCGCTTCCGCGAGTGACGTCGCGGCGCCTGAGCCACCAGCCGAGCCCGCTCCCTGCGCCGGCGGGAGCTGGTACGATGCCAAGGATGCCTGGCCCGACCGCCAGTGCATCAGCGGCGGCATCGTGCCGGGCTTCGGGGCCGTTGGGAGCGGCAAGGGCGTTTTCGCCCCCCCTCGCCCCGGCATGGACTCGTTCAACGTGACCCTTGCGTCCAGCCTCGTCCGCAAAGGCCCCACGGGCGAGCCCTGGTCCATCGCGCGCGTCTGCCTGCGGTGCCGATGGGGCGCCTTTCCGGCCGAGCTCCCGGACGCGCCCGAGACCCGGTACGGCCGCGGCCAGGTGTGCGCTGACGTTCCGCTAGACCCGTACGCATCATTCTCACCGGACCAGTCAGGCTCGGCCATGCCGGGCGCGGCTGTGCGTCTCGTGAAGGACGGCGGCCGCCGGCTGCCCGGCGGCGAGGAGGCGGCGGCGCACCCGTCCTCCACGTGCGTCCAGGACGCCGTGGCGCGATTCGGCGCGGAGGCTGTCCGCGCCTGCTTGGGACCGCGCGCCTACGTGTCGACGTCGGCAGAAGCCGACACCACCTACAGCCGCCTGTGCGACGCGCGCGGCGCCCTGAAGGGGTCTTCGGCGGGCACACGGCGGTCGAAGATGAGCATGCTGGCAGAGGCGACGGCGGCCTACACGCCGTCGGGCCGCAACGACCGGACGGTGCTCGTGGCCTCGGCGACGTTCGACGTGCCGGTGTGCAGCGAGGCCGAGGCAAAGGCGGCGCGTGCCGCGGCGGCCACCAAGGCCAAGGGCGTGAATATTGAAGGCTCCCGGACCCCCCCCAGCGGCGCTTCCGGTGCGACGGCATAGGGTTCGCCCGGGTCAAGAGGGGGGCGCCCACGCGGAAGCCCCAGCACGCGCGGTCAAGTTGCCGTGGCCTGAGCCGGGCGTCGTGCCAAGCGCCGAGCGCGAGACTGTGCACAAGAACATCAATTGGTTGTTGCACGCGTTCCGAAACACAAGCATCGACAAGCTCGGCAGTGCGAGTCAAACATCAACAACAGGCGGCCGGCCCTAGGCGTCCGCCCCTCGGGCTGCTGCGCGACCTGAAGCAGCCGGCGCGGCAGAAAGTGCGGGTTTCGCATGGGCTGTTCTCTGCGGTCTCATCGCCGGCCTGGGGACCCCGGAGCTGGGACGGCCGCCGCGGTCCATAACGGCGCTGGCCCACGCGCTCGCGGCACTACCGAGCGGGTTTACGAGCATCACCGTGCCCTGCGGCGGTGCCGGGTCCGAGTGCACCTGGCCGTGACTCGAAACGAGGGGGCCCACAGTTCCTCGGTCAAGCACTGCCGAGCCCTTCGCCAGCTGAATCCTCCCTCTGGCCGACGCGCTCTCGCGCGCCGCAGCACGAGACACCACCTGTGAAAACGGCGATCCGCCAAGGTCGGGCCCTCTCGCCGAGATCAGTGGTCTGGTCACCACAGACTCTGGACCCGCCGGAGTGTGGAGCGAGTCTTGTCCGTCGCTGCTGAAGCGCGTTCGAGCACCTGTGACATTGCTGCGTTGAAACCCATGGGATCGCTCGGCAACGTCGAGCAAGTGAGCCACGAAGTCGTCCCTTCGCTCTGTCGTCTCAAAGATCAGATTGTACTTGGAGTCGCGCTGGCCAGAGATGATCGACTCCTGCGCAACCCCGTCCTGGTCAGGCACAAATAGCACCCCGACCATGCGAGAGTCAGTCTGCACCTCCTCCACCTGGGCCAAGGTTGACAAGGGGAAGCGCTTCCGCAAGAAGCCTTGACGGTCGAAGTTCTGCAGCTCTCTGACTCCGCTTTTCTCCCAGATCAGCAGCCGCCTGGTCTGCATCTTGCCCATGGCGTTGATCTTTTTGACCACAAACCACTTGTTCCCCATGCGGTCCAACCCGCTGGTCTGTTGCCGATGTAGGACACCGCCGGCCCCCCCATGCTCGTCATCTGGCCCCTCGTAGCTCCTGCTGCTGCTTTCCATGAAGCTGAAGTCTTCGCTATCCGTGATCGGGCCTTCAAACGTGTCCGTTCCGACCTTGTGAAGCTCCGCATCTCCGACCAGCGTGACCCGCTTTGCCTGGGCATAAAGCCTGAACACAATCGCCCAGTCCTGGTCGGCCAGTGCGGCAGGCTGCGGCCTTGGCTCGGGACACAGCGCAAACCCCCCCGACGTGCAGAATCCGTTCCGCCCGCAGCAGAGCGGGCACAAGCAGCGGAGGTTTCGTCGGAGCATGTTGCTGTCGGGGGCGGTCGGACGCCGAGCAACCTGTGGCTGCCCATCGTCACCGTCCTCAGCGGGCGTGGGGTCCTCAGCTTCGGCCGCCATCGGCGCTCTGCATAGCTTTTGCAGCTCCACCGGAACCATGTAAAGCCGCTGGCCGGGCTTTCGCTCCAAGAAGATGTCGCGAAGGAACTCCTCTAGTCCTCGTCCTCGCTGCCTCTCCACAAGGTCCATTACCACGGCCAGCTGCGCGGTGAACTTGTCTTCAGCCGCGCGCAGGGCTCGCAGCGGCGACAGCCTTGCGCCCTCCGCTGTTGCTGCTGCCGGGCTGCGACGGCAGTAGCCGCACATAAGCACGCCCCGGCAGGCTGGCCTGGCCGCCTCGACGATCAGCGACTGGACTTCCGCGCCAAGGCTCGGAAGGGACTGCTTCCACGAGTCCTCCTGCTTGATCAGGCGGGTCACCTCCTCAAAGTACATCGTGACGATGGCGATGAGAATGTTCATCGCAATGAGGTAGACAATGGTCACGTAAAGCGCAAAGAAGTACCCCGTTACCACAGGCTGCGCGGCGCTCAGCTTCGCGTAGTCAAAATCGCCGAGGGAAAGCCGCAGCAGGGACGAGAAAGCGGCCGCGAGCGAGTGAAACTCTGAGACCGTGCTGCCCCATAGCATGGTGCCACTGAAGGAGAAGCCTGCCACCAGAAGCACAAAGCCAAACATGAAGGCAAAAAGGTCCGGAGCCGCCCTCATCATCGTGTTAAAGAGCGCCTGCATCTGGAGCGACACGCTGAAGTACCGGAACAGCTTGAGCGTGAAGAGCAGGCCGATGAAGCCGGCGATCGTGAACACGTACACGTACCTCTCTGCCACAGCGAAGATATCGCGAAACTTTTGCTCAGAGACCGAGAAGGCGAGGCGATCCGGCGCAAGGAGGAACAGGATCCAGTACGCCACGAACAGGATCACAAGCACGTACAGGGTGACCTCGAACGCGTTGCCGAGCGAGCTCAGGTACATGCTCACCGACGGGGCCATAAACATCTGGCGTACCTCCCGGAGAATGAAGCCGATCAGGCTCACAAGCAGGAACACCTCGAACACGGCACGACCATAGGAAAGGTTGCCGTCGTAAAGCCCCGCCTGAAAGCTGTAGAACTTGAACGACTTGACGATGTGGCCGCTCGGGAACATCTCGACGAGCAGGCGCACCACGGTGAGGAGATCGGTCTGCGGGTTGTACAGGTTCATCATGATCATCACCGCCCTCGTGCCGCGGTCCACCCACCGGACGCGCTCGAGCGCGCTGAGGACGTCAGAGGCCCTCTGTCTGTCCGGGGGCAGCTCCGTCACGTAGCCTCCGCGCCCGTAGGCAGGGCCGTAGCCGAACAGGCCCTCCAACGCGTGGTGGCCCTCCGTCCACTTGAAAACCCCGCCGGGACCAAACGGGTCCTTGGCTTCGTTCCGCGGGGTGAACGGGCCGTAGCAGAGGCTCTCGTTGATGGGGAATTGGTACGCAGGGAGCTTGTTCCGGGCGCACGAGTCTGGGCGCACGCGCATCTGCCTGAGCTGCACGCCCCCAACGAGCCTGGCGCTGAACATCACAAGTCCAAGCTCGTTGGGCGTGAATGGGTCGCCGTTGTACCACTCTGTCGGGTACGCACCGTTCAGCAGCGGGCCCCTCATCCATGTCCACAGCTCCTCCGCCGTCATGATCTCGTAAAAGTTCTGCACGGAGTAGGAACCATCACATGAAACTAGTAATGCTCGGCAGTGCTGGGGGATACAGGCCCTTGGGGCGGGCGCGGCACTTGCCGGGTCGCGCCCTCACCTTCTTGTAGTTGGCCTCTGAGAACTCCTCGTCAAGGAACAGGTCGATGAGGGCATCGTTTGTCTGGAATGCCTTGTGGACATCGTAGATGGAGAAGCACACCGTGACGAAAATGCCCAGGAAAAGGGCGAAAAACAGGCCCTCACGGCAAAGCCGCTTTCTCCGGATAGCGTACGCCGCCTGAAGCAGCTCTCGGACGGGGATACCCTGCGAAACAAATCAAGACATGTTTTGCTGGTCGCTGTGGTCCGTGCAGGCCGAGCGGTGGGCGAATTGCGCTTTGCTCGGTGTCGCGCTGTCCCGCTGACGACGGAAATCGGCACAGGCACCCCTGAAACACCTCGTCCTGCGGCTCTGGCAGCGAGCTGAGCAAACCCTCACGACAGGCCTTGCATCTTCTGTATACATGCGCTTAATCGCTGAGCTGGTTGGTGCCTTGAGCAGATGCTTGGCGGCGCGTGCTGCTGCGAACTGAGCACTTCCCAAAGCGGGCGCTGCGAGAGCCTTGGCGTCTTCATGCCTTTGTTGTGACATCGTGCCTGCAAGCCGCGACACGTCCGGGCGGGGGCTGGAGCCTCTGGGCCGCACGAGAGGGGACGATGCTCCCGGAGCAATCCTGTGCATGCTCGGATGCAGCCCTCTCGAGGCAGCCAGCACCTAACCCTCGCGGCCGAGCTGCTGCTGGCCGTCCAGTGTCAGCAAGGGGGGGGTTGCCGGCGCTGAGTGGGCGCACGACCATCACTGCTTGCCGCTGAGGTTAGCTCTGTCTTGAGGGGGACCCGTAGCTCACAAGTGCCCAGGCAGACTGGCACAGCACGTCTCACGTTAGGGCGGCCGGGGAGAATTCTGTCCCAGCTGGTGATTGTCTGAAGGCTGCGTCGTGGGTTCGCACGACGAGACGGGGCAGAACGGATTGCCCGGCCAAGGCCCCTCTTGGTGGATGAAGCCTCCTCCTGCCGGCGACCCCACCTCGTGAAACCAGTCCGATATCGCCCGCCTGAGCGTCACGCCTCCGGCTGTCAGTTTTGGGAACTCCTCCGGACCCAGGCCGCAGTGCAGGAAGCATGAGTGTGCGAAAGCTCCTCTGGCGGCAGGATGGCCATCTGGCTGGCTGAGCGCACCGCTGCTGCGCAGGGCCCCGACCATCTGCGGAAGCCACTCTACCCGAAGCGCCCGACGCTCGCCCATGTCGCACTGCGACGGCGAGCGGATGCACACGCTCCAATGGCTGCTGACGTTCGACAGCCACGTGGGGGCAAAGTAGTTCTGCAGCTGGTACGTGTCGTACTGACTCTGCATGACAAATGTTGGCGTCGAGACGTGCGGGAGCACGTACTGGGCCAGCAGGCAGCGCCACAGCTCGTCTGGAAACTCCGCTGCGCACCTGGCGTTCGCCGTCCCCGCGGACACGTTGAACATAGACGCCTCGTACAGAACAAGCTCCCGGTGTCTCAGGACGCCTGTCACCGTCGAAGCGTCCACGAAGAAGCCAGCGTCCGCGACCACCTTGACGGTCGCGGCGAGGGGCAGCGCTGCGTGAATCGCGTCAGCATGCAGGAATGCGGCCAAGCCCCCGGCGGAGCAGCCCCCAATCAGGACTGTGCGCGCCGAGGCGAGCCCGACCTCGTTTTTCGCGTCGTCTAAGACCGAGGAGAGGATATCTCGCCCTCGAACGAGCACCGAGCCCCCGCCAGGAACCGGCACGGGAAGGTCTCGGTTGCCGGCGAAGCTATCCCCGGAGCAATATCTGCGCCAGCTTGACAGATGTGGTTCGCGTAGGAAAGCCTCCCGGTGAGATCGCGCGGAGGGAGCTCGGGCCGCACGGCGGCCGCCCGAGGGGCTCACTTGACATACACCGTGGTCCAGTTGTGCGTCAGGGTGTTAATCGAGGAATCGTGTACGAAGAGCGCAAAGTTGGACAGGTCAGCAGTGGCGGGCCAGGTGGCTGAGGAACCAAGCGACGTCTTGGCCCGCTCAGCGCAGTTCGTCTCGTTGTAGCACCAGCCCCCCTGCGAACGGGAAACAACCAGGGTTTGGACGCGGCGTGGCCGAGGCTGCTGCGACTGGCGAGCGGTGGCGGGTGGCTGCCGGGTCAGCAAGGCAATTGCCGACGGCAACCAGCTCACGCCCTGCATGTGGAATACGATGCTGCTCCGCTGCGAGCCCAGGTGGGCGTAGTACCCCGGCCGCGTGCCGTCGAGGCACCTTGCGCGGGATGAGTTCACGAGGCGCAGGCTCCAGGTGTCCGACGACAAGCCGGCCAGCCACTCGCCGCCGCGCGTGGGGAAAGCGCTTGCAGCCCCAGCGAGGCAAATGATCCCTAGCACGAGTGGCAAGCCCATCGGCTTCGGGCACGGTGGCGTCGGCCGGTGGTTTGCGGGTGCAGCCAAGCTCACGCATCAGCCGGTCCGAGCTCCACCTCCACCACGGCCGATGCCTGGCACAGTGAGATGTCCCCGCACTCTGCCAGCCAGAGCCGGAACATGCCAGGCTCCACAACGCGCCGAAATTGGCGATCGATGACTGAAAGCTCCCGCCTCACGTCGATGCCCAGGACCACCTCGGCGGTGGCCCCCGGCCGCAGGTCCGCCACCCGCTCGAACGCGACCAGCTGCTGGACAGGGGTCGTCACCGAAGCCACAACGTCGCGGGCGTAGAGTTGCAGCACGTGCGAGGCCGTGGTGCTGCCGTTGTTGGTGAGCCGAACGGTCACGTTGATCTGTTCGGTGGCTGCCGTGGGGGCGGCCGGGGCGGTCCCGACGATCGAAGCCTCGAACGAAGAGTAGCCCAGGCCCCACCCGAACGGGAAGAGGGGCTTGGACGGGCCATTCTGGTACACCTGGCCGCCCGAGGGCTTCTGGGTGTAGTGCACGGGCACCTGTCCGACGTCGACCGGGAGGCTGACAGGCAGCCGCCCCGAGGGGCTCGCCTCGTTGAACATCACCCGCGCGAAGCCCGTCCCTGCTGCCTGGCCGTTGAAGAGCGAGAAGAGGACCGCGGAGGAGGCTCCCGCCACGGCCGGGATGGCCACGGGGCGGCCGGCCATGACGACGGCAACGACCGGCGTGCCTGTGGCTGCGATGGCCGCGATCAGGTCGGCCTGACGGCCGGGGAGGAGCAGGCTGTCGCTGTCGATGCCCTCGCCAACCGTCGCGTCGTCCTCGCCCAGCACCACGACGGCCGCGTCGGCGCCCCTGGCTGCCGCTGCCGCTGCCGCGATGCCCGCATCCTCGTCGAGTCCCGCGCCCGGCACGAGCGTCCACTGCAGCTGCACCCCCGCCCTCGTCGTCTGGCGCCTGTCGTACTCGACGGTCACTCGCAGAGGCTTGCCCTCCGCGAAGGAGAACGGTACTGCCGTCACGGGCGCAGCGCCACCGATGGCGGCGCACGGCCCGTGGTGCGCCGAGAGAGCGGCACCGCCCGCCGCAGCCACCAGCCGCTCGGCGGAAACGCGCGTCGGCCCCTTGCACCGCCTGGCGGGGATCACGCCGGGGAACAGGCGAGACGCCTCGGCCGCGCCGCGCACGCGAGCCACGGCGCAGGCGCAAGCCTCGGCGCAGGACACTCCGGGCTCCATCGCCGGCACCGCAGCCGCGTCGCGCTCGCACCGGGGCCGGCCCCTGGCGGCGCCGTCGGCGGGGAAGGTGTCGATGACGGTCTTGCCGTCCACGAGGACCCGCACGGGATCGCCCATGGCATCCACCCCCAGCACGCCGTCGGCCGTGGCCGGAGGCGTGACGAACCCCTCCCACCGAGCCGCGAACCGCGCGCCGGCGATGCTCCCCGGGCTCCCTGACGTCGGGTCCCGGGTGCGCGTGTACGCGTCCGGGCCGTAGACGAACCAGTCGAAGTCCACGGCGGCATCGGTGCGGGTGAAGGCGGGGGCGGCGCCGGGGGAGGCGGGGCTCGTCCCGGGCTGGAAGTACGAGCCGTTGACTCCCGGCGGGCCCGGTGCCCCGCCGGTCGCCACGACGGACCAGTAAGCCGGTCGCACGGGGACGAGGACGGGCGACGGGGCGGGCGACTGCACGTGGCAGCCCGGCCGGAAGGTGACACTCCCTCCCCTCGCCGCGGTGGCGTTCCTCAGCGCGTCCAGCACCGTGACAAAGTTGCTCTGCAGCCCGGCGCCGGAGTAGTCGCCAGTGCGGACGACGTCCGCCGACGGCCCGGTCACCAGGAGCCGCGACCCGGGGGGCAGAGGGAGGACCGGGGCCGCCGCGCCCGCGACGGCCGTGCCGTCCGGGGCCACGGCCCTGAGGGTGGTCGGCGCGTCGTTCTTGAGCAGCACCACGGCGCGGGTGGCGGCCTCCTCGGCCAGCGCGCGGGCCTCGGGTGTGTCGACGCGGGCGTCCACGAGGGCGTTGACGTCCCGGAAGGGCGTCTCGAAGAGGCCGAGCTCGTGCTTGAGCGACAGCAGCTCGCTCACACGCGCGTCGAGCACGTCCAAGGGCAGGGAGCCGTTCCGCGAGCAGTTGGCGATGATCTCCAGGGTCTCGTTCTGGGGGTAGTCATAGTACGAAACCGCGCCGCCGGCCTCCATGAAGGTCACCACCGAGTCGGCGGGCGTGGCGGCGACAGCGTGGCGGTTGAAGAGCTCCGACACGGCCCCGTCGTCGGACAGCACCCAGCCGCGGAAGCCGAAGGCGTCCCTGAGCACCTGCGTCAGCGACCACTCGTCGGCGCAGTTGGGGATGGAGTCCGTCTCCGAGTAGGCGGCCATGATGCCGCGGGCGCCGCCCTCCACCACGGCCGCCTCAAAAGGCGCCAAGAACTGCGTCAGGCGCTCCCGGCGGCCCATGTGCACGGGGCCCGCGTTGTGCCCTGCCTCGGGCACCGAGTGCGACTGGAAGTGCTTCGGCTCCGACACGACGGTGTCATTGTCGGACAGCCGCGAGCCGTCCGCCCCCCCCTGCAGTCCCAGCACCACTTCGACCGCCAGGCGGGACGTCAGGTGGCGGTCCTCGCCCAGCGTCTCGCCGGAGCGTCCCCACCTTGGCTCCCACGCGAGCCCCAGGACCGGGGCAAACAGCTCCACGATTCCGTACGCTCGTGCCTCCCGGCCCACAACCCTCGCCACCCGGTGCGCCAGGTCCTTATCGAACGTGCTCGCGAGAGCGAGCGGCTGCGGGAACACGGTCTTGCCGGGCTCAGCCACTCCGTGAAGGCCTTCCTCCACAAACAAGACGGGGATTCCCATGCGCGTGCTCTCCATGGCATACCGCTGGATGGTCTCCGTAATGTTGTGCTGCCCCGGTGCGTACATGTCGTGGATGACGCCGACGCCCACGTCGCCGTGGAAGAACCGGGCCAGGCCAGACCGGTTGACGTGCGAGTCGTGCAGGATGCTGTGGCGAGCGAACAGCATATACAGCTGCGCGGCCTTTTCCTCCACGGTCATGTTCCCTACCAGGGATGCCACGAACTCATCCCGGCGTGCCTGGTCCGCGGGCACCGCGCACTGCCGCTGCGGAACTTCAAACCAGCCCTTGGGCTTGGACGACGAAGCCACGCCCAGGAAGACCGCGGAGAGTAGCACGGCCGCCCTCCATCGCATGCCTCCTTTTCGAGCGTGTGGGGTCAGCGGCGTGCTTGCTGCGCAGCAGGACGCGGTAGAGGACCCAGCCGCAAGCGATCTCCATCGACGGCTGGCCCCACGCACATCGGCCCGGCCGACGGCACTGGAAGCGGCGGCCCAAAGCGCGATGGCCCACGACCTCAGCAGTGTCTCTCAGCAGCTGTACCTTGCGGCCGCTCTCCACCGCGGGGGATCCATCACCAGCGGGCAGCTGGCGCTCGTGAAGCGTGAGCCGAGATCCGGGCTCCCCCAAGCTCGCCCGCCGGCGCTCCATGAGTCAGCACCCCTCCATACCGAAATGCTAGCCTGTGTCATGCCGCAGACCTCGTCCTCGTCGGCGACGCGTCCCTGGCGGACCACCTGCTGTGCTCGGGCGCCTCAGCCGGCGTTGCCAGCGCAGTCGCGGATGTCCAAAGCGCGGCATGTGAGCAGCCTGGGGAGCGCATGCACCACTGCTCTTTGCGAGGGAACGCGGCTCGGGCATGCGCGACGGGACTGAAGCACGGGGGAGCAGCGACCTGATTGCCGGCGATTGTCTTTCACAATTCTCGCAGCCTCGGAAGCCGTGTCACGCTTCTCGGATGCGTGCGGGCTCGCTCTCGAGCGCCGCACCGCATTCTCGCCGGCCCCCTCGATGGGGCCTGATGACGTGGACCTGCAAACGGCCGCCGCCATCCTCGGGCGGCTCGGCTGCCCTGAGGCTTCGACCCTCGTTGATGCGAGCGGCGGCGGTGCTGTCATTGCCGCAGCAGGCATGCTGCTGGGCCCGTTTGCGCGCATTCTGTCGTGGCAGGCGCCGGCCTCGAGGCTGAACGAAGAGCTTGCGGCGCTGACAGAGGTGCAGGCCGCGGCCGGCGCCCTGATTGACGAGGGGCCGGCGGTCGACGTCGTCTCGGCGCCATCGCTGGACGATTTCTTCTCGGCCAGGCGCGTGGCCGGGCGCCTGGCGACGGCGTCTGCCGTCGTCGTCACGGCCGGCTCGGCCGCGTCCGACGCGGCCATCGCACGCGTGGCCTCGTCGCTCTCCAGCGGCGCCCGCCTGGTGGTGTTCAATGGCCTGTCCCGGGTGCCCTCCTGCCTGGTCCTCGACGCCCAGGTGACGGTGAGCCGGCGCCGCGGGGAGCCCCAGCTCGGCGCCTCCGTCTTCACCGTCGAGTCAGACGACGGGCGGAGGGACCTGTCCGAGTCATTCGCCTCCGTCGCGGAGCGCGAGATGCCGCGCGGGTCCAGCGAGGAGGGCTCGGTGGGCGGCGCGAGCTCGGGCGGCGAGGATTCCGACGGCTGGTCGGCCGGAGGCGGGCGGCGCATGGGTCGGTCGATGCCTCGCGTGACGGTCGACGACGGGGGTGTCGGAGGAGGGGGCGGGGGTCTTCTGGACAGCGCGGGCGTGCTGGTGCGTGCCGATAGCGATATGCGTGCGGTGCGGCTGTTCGGGGCAGAGGCGTCGGCGGCCGACGCGGAGCGGCTTGCGGAGGCGGCGGCGATGGCGGACGCCACAGTGGATGACGACTTTGAGGACTCTGACGAGGAGCAGCGGCCAGAGGCGGGGCTGTGGCGCCAGAGGTCGATGCCTCGCGTGACGGTCGACGACGGGGGTGCCGGAGGAGGGGGCGGGGGTCTTCTGGACAGCGCGGGCGTGCTGGTGCGTGCCGATGACGACGACGGGTCGGACGACGGCGGCCTCGTGATCGTGACGCCCCCCCGGGAGGACCGTGGCACGCCCAGGGGCATCGCCTCCGGGGCCCGGCGCTCGGCCCGGGCCCGCCGCCACCAAGCTGACGCTGCCCGCGAGGCTGGGAGCCCCGAGGGGCCGCTCCACGTGCGTTCGCCCAGGAGCCGCGAGTCTCGCTTCCGCGCGGGTCTGTCGAGCCCGCAGGGGCAGGCTCTGGTCGGGGCCAAGGCTCGCCGCGCGGCGGCGCGGAAGGCGGCCGGGCGGCGGGCGCCCCCTCCCTCGACTGACCTCTTTGGACCGGCAGCCGTCAGCACCGTCCTCGCGCCGGCACCATCCCCGATGACACCGCCACGCCGCGGGGCGCCGGCCCCTGAGGCCGACACCCCGTCGGGGATGCCCAGGCCGGCCTTCGGAGTCGGCTCGCCGAGCCGCCGGGCCGGACCCCGGCCCCGGCACGGGCGGGGCGACGTGCTGATCAGCCCGGGCGCCAAGATCCCTGGCGCGGCCGCCGGTGCTCGCCTCCCGGCGCCCACTACGCCGACGTCGGGGGACCTGGCCGGGGCCGAGGACGCCTTCGTGCCAAGGCTCACAGCCCCCCACGCCCAGCTCGCCACGCCGTCGGCATCCGACCCGGTGTTGGACACCCCCGCTGCCGTCGAGCGGCTGGCTCGCGCCGCGGAGGCCTCTGCCCGCATCGCGGCCCTCTTCGGCCAGGCTCGCCCCGCCATCAGCCCTCCCCCGGCCGGCCACGCGACCAGGCCGTGGGCGTTCGCGCTGAGCAGGACCCTGGACGACCCTGACGCGGCGCTCTCCTCGCTCCGGGCAGCGCTGGTGGCGTTTGCGACGGACGTTGACCCGGGGCTCGCGCCGACCCCGGGGCAGGCGGCCTCTGCTTCGGCCGCGGCACCCGCCCGAAGGCGGGCCGCTGCACCGCCGTCGCACCCGTTCTCGGCGAGGGCGGCCGCGAGGGCGGCGGCGGCAGCGGGCCCCACGGCCGGAAGTCAGGCCCAGCCGGGCTCGGCGTCCCCCCTGGGCGACGCACTCGTCCGCGCGAAGCAGAGCAGGGCCCACGGGAGCCGGATGCCCGCCGCGAGCCTGGGCAGCCCGACGCTCCGCTGAGCTGATTGGGCGTTGGAGAGTGACGGCGAGACGTGACAACCTGCCCGACATCCGCACCCCCGACGCCCGCGCCCACCCCACGCGCGGGATGCGTGTCATGTCGCATTGGCATTTCCCGTCGGGCGCGCCGGAAAGCCGTCGTGACGGCACCAACTTCAATGAGCTGGGAGATCGGTCGCCATCGTGCTGCAACTTGGGGCCGCTCTGCCAGCGTCCGCAGCACGCCCCCGCGGCTCCCTAACACACGCGACCGCCCCCGACGGTCCGTGCTTCACCCAGCCACACGGATTCGCCGGGCTCTGGCGCTGCGTTTGACGTGAGTAGCTGCCTAGCCGTGCGAGCAGCGGCCGGTGGCTGCCGTCCAGTTGGCGTCGGTCGCTTGGGCTCGGCGCGCGCTTCCATGGGCGCCTGGGCTGAGCTGCGCGGATGTGCGGCATGGGAATGGCCGCATCTCTGTCGCGGGTGATACCGAGTCAGGCTCGTGTGCTGTGCTTCGCCTCCGCAGCCATGGCCACCGGCAGTGGTGACGTGCCGCCCGTCGTACCGCCCGCCGTGCCGCCCGTCGATGCCGGCGCCACGGCATGGGTGCTGGCATGCACGGGCTTCGTCCTGATCATGAGCCTTCCGGGCTTGGCCATCTTTTACGGGGGATTCGTGCGCTCCAAGAACGTGCTCAGCGTGCTCGCGCAGTGCTTTGCCATCACGGCCATCACCACCGTGCTGTGGATGTTCATCGGGTATTCCCTGACCTTCACCGACGGCGGCGTCATGAACCCGTTCATCGGCGGTTTGAGCCGCGTGTTCATGGCGGGCGTCACGGGCGAGACCATGCTGACGCGGCCCGGCATCTCCATCCCCCTCGCGGCAGACGCCGTCTATCAGGGCAGCTACGCGTTCCTCGCGCCCGCGATCCTCGTGGGGAGTGTCGTTGAGCGGATGCGCACCAAGGCGGTGCTCTGGTTCGCCGGGCTCTTCCTCCTTTTCGTTTACGTCCCCATCGCCCACATGCTCTGGTGCGAGGGCGGCTGGATGATGCAGTGGGGGATCCTGGACTGGGCAGGCGGCCTCGTGGTGGGCACGACCGCCGGCGTGGCGGGCCTGGTAGCCTGCATCATGGTCGGCCCCCGCGTCGGCTACCCCGAGAAGACGTTCCGGCCGCACAACACCACCCTCATCGTCATCGGCACCGGCATGCTCTGGACCGGGTGGATCGGGTTCGAGGGCGGCACCGGCCTGCGCGCCGACGGCGTCGCGTCCATGGCCGTCATCACCACGCACACGGCTGCCGCGTTCGGCGCCCTCGGCTGGACCGGCATCGAGTGGCTCCTCCACCACGGCCGCCCCAGCATCATTGGCTTCTGCGCGGGCGCCGTCGCGGGCCTCGCCGCCATCACCCCGGCCGCGGGGTACGTCGGCGTCATGGCCGCGGCCGCCATCGGCATCCTGGGCGCCGTCATCTGCTACTGGATGGCCGTGTGGGTCAAGAGCAAGCTGGGCTGGGACGAGACGCTCGACGCCTTTGGCGTGCACGCCACGGGAGGCATGGTCGGCACCATCCTCGTCGGCGTCCTCGGCGCGCCCGAGCTCGGGGGTCCCCGCAGCGACACGTTCGACGTCAAGGAGCAGCTGGGGAAGCAGACCGTGGGCGTGCTCTTCACCGTCGCCTACACCGTCGCCGTCTCCTACCTCCTCCTCAAGACCATCGGGTACTTTGCTGGGGGCCTCCGCGTCGACCCAGAGGTCGAGCGGCGCGGCCTCGACGTGGCAGAGCTCAACGACGGGGCGTACATGTTCGGGATGCACAACTGGGACCCCGAGGCCGCCTTCGTCGCCGACGCCGCCACGCGCGCCGCGTGGGTGGCCGACCGCATCGCCCGCGAGCAGGTCGCCGCCGGGGACGCGGGGCCCCGCTTCCGCACCCTCGGCCGGACCAGCTCCCTGCGGCGGGCCCTCATGTCCGAGGGCTCCATGTCCCCCGGCCTGCCCGCGGAGACGGGGAGCCTTCAGGTGCCGCACCTGGACGTCGGGGCCGCTGCGCCGGTGGTGGCCTAGCCGCTGCGACGGACCAGCGACCGCGCCCAGGACCCGGCGGCCCTTCGCCCGCCGGGAGGCCCGGCGGCCGCGGCGTGTGTGCTCAACGGCTCGCGCGTGCTGCGCTGCGCGAGCAGAGGCTGCCAAGGGGCGCCGACCAAGGAATCTGCAAATTTGAATCGTCGTGCGGCGCTCACTCCTGCCGCCACCCAGTCACTGCTTGCACGCCCTGACCGACCCCATCACTTGCCCCCGCGGACCGTCCCGTCCTGCACCCTGCGGAGCACGTCTGCCACCTCCCTGGTGCCGAACGGCTTGGTGATGACGGCGTCGAATCCGCTCTCCTCCACGAAGCGGCGCAGCGCCTGGGGCGCGGCTGTGCCGGTTGCGGCCACAACGGGTGTCTCGAGCCCGAGGCGCCGGAGCTGGAGGCACGTGAACTCTCCGTCCTGCGGCATGACGATGTCCATGAGGATGAGGTGGACGCCCCGCCCGACCAGCGGTCCGGCGGGATGGCGGGCCAGGGCGTCGGCGGCCGCGGCGGCGGCGGCGGCGTCGGAGGAGTCCGTCCCGGCGCCGGGCAGCCCCGCCGCGTCGGCCAAGCCGGTGCTCGCGTTGTGGGGGCTGGTCGACGTGGTGTGGTGGTCCACCTCGAAGACCGGCGAGAGGTGGCCGGACAGCGAGTGCATGGGGGCGAACCGGGCCGAGCCGATGACGGGGAGCACGCCGCCGGCTCCGGCATCGGCCTCGGCCGCCGCGGGCGCGCCGATCACCAGCCCGGCGTCCATGCCCCGCAGGCACGGGACCACCTCCGCCCCGTCCGCCAGCGCCGTCACGGTGGCGCCCAGCCGCCGCAGGATGCGGACGGTGGACCGCCTCACGGCCTCGTCGTCGTCGACCACCAGCACGTGCATGCCCGCGCCCG
>Ga0136560_1000668_pt1 | contig 17298 bp, 7 predicted proteins | sample AntRauMeHopE1497_FD_104925 | JGI IMG/M metagenome (GOLD analysis project Ga0136560, IMG submission 104925) | Saline lake microbial communities from Rauer Islands, Antarctica - Metagenome Hop E1 #497 | ecosystem: Environmental > Aquatic > Non-marine Saline and Alkaline > Saline | place... | reverse complement strand
GGCGGCATACGCCAAGGAGGCGGCGGATGCGAAGGAGGAGGCGGCAGACGCGAAGGAGGAGGCGGCGGATGCGAAGGAGGAGGCGGCAGACGCGAAGGAGGAGGCGGCAGACGCGCAGGAGGAGGCGGCAGACGCGAAGGAGGAGGCAGCGGCCGGGAACAGGGGGGACGAGATGGACTTGGAGGATGCGGAGGACGAGGACGAGAGGACGGAGGCAGACGCAGAGGCAGAGCAGGCAAAGGAGGAGGAAGGACGGGTCGAGAGGAGGGAACCGGAGGCGGTGGCAGAGGAGGCACAGGGGCAGGAAGCGGAGGAGGATATCAAGGTTGCGAGCTGGGGCTAGGGGCGACCGAGCAGCGGTTCGTGGCCCCCGATGTCAGCGAGGCGGAAGTGTGTGAGCTTCATGACTGCGGTAGTGCGTGTCAGGGCGGGGCTTGTCGGGGCGGCTGTGCGAGCAGATGACCGTCACTGTCCGCCCCCCCCCTCGTCGAATCAGGCGCTGATCGGAACGAAGCCACATCCACTGGGCGGCAATGCCGGCCGGGCGCGCCCGCGTCGCTCCCTGCCCCAGGCAGCGCCCGGCCCATCACCCGAGCGCCCCGCCGTCGCTCCCAGCCCCCGGCAGAGCCGAGCCCGGAGCGTCATGCGCCGTCGAGCCACCGTCACCGTCACCACCATCAGCCGCTCGTCTACCAGCCCCCGTGTCAGGCGCGCTGCCCGCCGAGGAGGCCCACCCGGTGCTCCTCGCCCCCGCGGGGCGGGCCCCCGCCCACGAGACGCGACCGGCACCCGCCCCCTCGGCGTCGGCAGGAGACCGCGCCCTCCTCGCCGCGGCCGCCGCACCCGTGCCCGCGGCCGGCTCGCCCGCGCCCCGGTAGGGCACCGGCAGCCTGAGGCGCTCGCGGTTCCACATGATCAGGGTCTCCATCGTGGGGAACAACACCGTCGTGCCCTTGAACAACAGGCGGACGCGCGTCCCCTCGCCGGACGAGGCCGGGTCCCCGATGAGCCAGCTGCGCCCCTTCGTCGGCTTCTTGGCCCGGATGTACCGGAGCTGGTGGCTGCAGCCTTTGCTGGGCTCCTGCATGCGAAAAACGAGGAACACCGACTCTGGCCTCGCTCGCCGAGCCTTGCCAAGCTCCTCCACGAGGATTTCGTCCGCCTCAGCGTCGGTCAGTTCGCCGTGGAAGTAGCTGCGGCAGGCGGCGGGGAAGCGGGGTCTCCGTCAGGGTTCGGCCACAAGCCGGCAGCGCGTGCCTCGGAGCGCGACCGTTTGCGGCAGCCCATCGCGCCAATGGGTTCACCGCCAGATACACGACACTGTCCATGCTAGCCAGTCACGCGGGGGCTGCCCTGGGACCGGCTTCTCGCGGTTCCTCTCACAATGGCGATCCCGCCCGGACAAACGAGCCGGACGCCGACGGCGTCGGCGCCGCTGCAGCCATGGGCAATGATGGGCACGCCACTACAGCCACGCGGCGGGACTCGGCTGTGGTCGGGGCTCGGCGTGCGCTGGAGCCGCGACCGCCACTCAGCGACCATATTTGCGGCAGACATGAAGATCGCGCCAGTGGCTGCCCGCACCCTTGAGCCGATCGTCTCGGAATGGCAGCAGACAAGGCGCGGTGCTTCTGCCTGCTCCTCGCAAACGTGTGCCCGGGATCCCGGCCCAGGGAGCGGGAGATCCCCGTTGCGCTCGAGGCGATCGAGGGCGCGACTGCCGCTGACCGCTGGTGAGCGCTCGATCCGCGCCTCTAGGGCGATGGGCAGCCCGAGGCGGACCGAGCCGCGGCCGCAGCAGCACGGATTACGTCGTATGTCGCCCCCTTGCACCCCGCAGGTGGGACATCGTGGTGGGCTCAGGCTCGTTTGCGAAGGAGGACATCTTCGTGGTGGCCGATGCCGACAGCTGCAAGCCCCTGGAGCGCTGGGCGCTGTCCCGCGGCATTGACGTGTCGGCCGTCATCAACACGGGGCGGACCGGTGCCCGCGGAGGCTTGTGAGCCGCCGGCCCGTGACACGTCGCGCGCCGCATGTGTGCCCCCGCATCCCGGTGCGTCGCCGCCCGCTTGTGACTGCCTCCCCCGCCCGCTCCTTTCTCTGTCGTTGCAGCGTGTCGCTGGCCGACGTGGCGCACGCGCTGCAGTCGGTGTGGCGGCTGCACCCCTGGACGCGCAGCCGTGCCGTCCTCCTCGCGAGCCTCGGCCTCGCGCCCCGCGGCGCCATGGGCGCGAAGCTCCCGGCCCTGATCGAGGCGGCGGAGGGAGCCGGGGGAGGTGCCGTCCTGACGGGGAGCGCCGTCGCGGGGGCGGCTGACCCGTGGACGGAAGCCGCTGTCTCGCCCGCCGGCGCCGTCACGGCATGCAGGTGGGGCCCTGACGAGGCGTGGGCGCCCCTGCGCCCGTGCCCCGCCGCCGAGGAGGAGGGCGGGGCCGAGCTGCTGTGGTGCCCCCCCGTTCATGTGCTTGGCGCGGCCGCGCAAGCGGCAGTCGTGGCTGCCACGTCGCCCGACGTGACCGCCGACGGCTGGCGGGAGGCCGGGGCCAGGGCGCACGCGACCGGGGACCGGCCGTCCGCCGCGTGGGTGTCCGTTGCCTCCGAGGCCGGCCTTGCCGTCACTCCCGTGCCGGTCGGGGAGGGAGTCGCTCCCGCGTCTCTCGCCCTCAGCGGCGCCATGCACCCGTCCGTGCCGCTCCGGGCGAGCGACGCTCCCGGCGCGGACCCCCCCCGCGCCGCCGCGCCCCCGCCCGGCACGGACCCCGCCGACGTCGTCGTGGCGGAGGCATTTGCCCGCGTGGGGGTGATGGGGAACCCGTCGGACGGCTTTTTCGGCCGCACGGTGTCAGCCACGGTGTCCAACTTCCGGGCCACCGTCACCCTGTGGCCCGACGACAGCCCCGCGGGCCGCCGCGGCCGCGTCACGCTCGCCCCGCACCCCATCTACGACCCGACCGCATTTGACAACTGCCTCCAGGCCGAGGCCGTGGCCCGGCGCGAGGGCTACTCGGGCGGCTCCCGCCTCCTCCTCGCCTGCCTGCACCGGCTCCACCGCCGGCTGCGGGAGGCCGGGGTGCTCCCCGAGGGCGCCGACCGCCGCGGTTTCGTGGCGAAGTGGCACACGACGGTGCCGCGGCAGGTGGGGCTTGCGGGGTCGTCGGCCATCCTGACCGCCTTCACCAGGGCGCTGCTGCGCTTCTGGGGCCTGCACCGCCGCCCCGAGGCGCTCGAGGCAGCGGGGCTGGGCATGCAGGGGGCGCCCTCCTTCGTGCTGGCGGTGGAGACGGAGGAGCTGGGCATCAATGCCGGGCTGCAGGACCGAGTGGCCCAGTGGTGGGAGGGTGCGGTGGCCATGGACTTCGCGCGGGAGCTGGTGGAGGCGACTGGCGCCGGCCGGTACGAGCGGCTGCGCGTCGCTCGGCTGCCGGCGCTGTTCCTGGCGTTCGCGCCCGATCCGTCGGACTCCGGGCGCATCCACGCGCCGGTGCGGGAGCGCTGGCTCGCGGGGGATGGCGAGGTGGTGGGCGGGATGGCGGCGGTGGCGGCGTGCGCGGCGGAGGCGGCGGCCCTGCTACGCGGGGGCGAGGGCGAGGGGGACGACACCGGGCCGTCGGCGGCCGGGCGGGCGTCGTCGCTCGCGTCTCTCATGAGCAAGAACTTCGACCTGCGTCGCTCCCTCTTCGGGGACGGGGCGCTGGGGGCCGCGAACCTGCGCATGGTGGAGATCGCGAGGGCGGCGGGGGCGGCGGCCAAGTTCCCGGGGTCCGGCGGGGCCGTGGTTGGGGTGGTCGACGTCCTCGGGATGGTGGTCGCGGGGGCTCTGCACGCGGGGGCGGTGCCGGCCGAGGGGTCGGGGCCCGAGGCGTACGAGGAGGCGGCCGACGCCGGCGTGGAGGCGCTTCGGCGGGCCTACGCGGCCGAGGGTTTCGTGTGCGTGCGGCTGGAACCGACGGAGGGGCACGGGGGAGGCATCGGGGCCGAGTGAGCCGCGCGGTCCGGGCCGCGCCGGCCTCCGTGTGACAGTGTGGCGCCGAGACCCTCTGGCGGTGGCAAGCTCCCCTTACACCGTGCGAAGCGCCCGTTCCTCAGTGTGGGCGCGACATCATGCGCCCGGACGCAACGCAAACGCACCTTGAGACCGCCGCCCGGCACCGCTCCGACGGGCGCCGTGCGACCACCACTCGACAGAGCCCGTGCCACGCTGCCCGGCGCCGCCTCAGAGGTCCGATGCGTCCGAGCCGCCCGCGCGTGCCCCCGACGTCGACCGGCCGTACGCTGTGGGGTCCCGCGCCGGCGCGGGCGCCGCCCCGCCCCCGAACCGATCCAGGGCAGAGCCCCCGCGGCTGCGCCTCGACCCGGCAGAGCCGGCGCTCGCGTCCGACCCGCGCCTCGCGGCCGACGGGCGGGGTGCGGCGCCGTACTGCGCAGCGTCCGCCCGCCTTGACGCACCGCCGCGGGCCCGCCGGGGGGCCTCCTCGTCAGCGGGGGCGGGGGCGGGGGCGTCACTGCCCCCTTCCCTGGCCGCAGCCGCGGCCGCCTCCTCCGCCGCGGCCGCGTCCTCCCTCTCCCGGCGGCGTCGGCGGCGTCGGCGCTCCGCTTCGGCCTCGGCTTCGGCCTCGGCGTCGCCCGTCGCCTCGGCGTCGCCCGTCGCCTCGGCGTCGTCCCCGCCTGCCACCGTCCCCGCGTCCCGCCCTCGCGCCCCGCCCCTCCTCGTCCCCCTCGTCGAGGCGTCGGTCACGTCGTCGTCCGACGCTGGCGTGCCCGCCCGGCTCGGCACGCCCCCCAGCCCCCCGCCCCGCCTCCACGTTCCCGACCTCGACACGCCACCCGAGGCAGAGCCGGCGCGCGGCCCCGCCGTGGACGATCGCACGAGGGGGCTGGGGGCGGTGATGGCGCCGCCGCCGACGCCGCCGCCCGCGTGGGCCCCGCCCGGGCCGCCCATGAGGCTGCCGGGGAGGCCGGGGGCGGTGCTCATGCCCGCAGCGACGAACTCTGCCGGGAGAGAGTCCGGCTCGCTGCCGGCGTTGTACCCGTGACGGGTCATCCCGCGGGTCACAACGTTGAGGGTCACCGTGACCGTCCCGGATGACGTCACGCGGGTCACCTCGCGCCCCGTGCCCTGGGTCACGATGTTGGGCTTCCAGTACTGCGGCGCGGTGAGGGGGGGGCACGGGAGGGGCGTCAGGTGGTGGGAGGCGAGGGGCCGTCGCCAGGCACGGAGGCAGCGCGGGGGTGTGCCTTCAGGCACGGCCGTCTGTTGTCGGGGAGCGGCTCACCCTGGGCGGGTTGGCGGTGAGCCATGCGAAGAATCGCTGCAGCACGGTCGACGACACTGGCGCAAACAGCCGGATGCGCCGCGTGTGGCCGGACCCCGACAGTGGCACCAGAGTCGACCCGTACCCGACGATGACCGGCCGCCCCAGGGCGTCAGCGGCGGACACGGCCACGCCGAGGCGCGGCCAGCCGTAGGCGTTTGTCGTGCGGTACGACACATCGAGCGGCATGCCCCACACCGCCTCGCGGCTGGACCCGCCGCCTCCCCTAAACGCGGACTGGGTGATTCCCGTGGCAATACCGTCGACGCGAGTCCAGTCCGGCCCGGCCTCGAAAAAGTACTCGGCGTTCAGGGAGTCGTAGCCTAGCGCCCTCCCGCTCTCAATCTGGCCCGTGACCGCCACAGTGAAGCCGGACCCCGCCGAGCTCGGTGCTGCCCCCTCGGCCGCAGACGAGGGCGCCGCCATTCTTGACGGCCCGAGGCAAACGGCGGTTGCCGGGAATCCTAGCGCCCAGCGGAGCGCCCGATCTGCAGTCCCGCACGATGCGTGTACCGGGCTCAAGCACGAGGCGCTTGAAGGATCGGGGTGGCACGGAACCGGCCAGGGAGCGGGGTGGCGCCCCGCCGTCCGATTTTGGGTTCTTGGCTCGCCGTTGCTGGCAGAGCCTCGAGAACCGAATGGCAGAGCTTGGACGTCGAAAACCATGCCGTGACAACTCAGCTCACTGGTCCTGTCCCTCCCCAGGCCCCGGAACCGAATCAGCAGCCATGGTGAGGCCAGCACAGCTAGTCTCATCGTCCGGGCCCGTCTGGCGTGCGAGCGCCTCGTCTGGGTCCGGTGCTGGCGCCCTTTGCCTGGGACGGGCTCTGTTGCCTCGCCGCCCGTGACGCCGCCTCGCGCGCCCGCGTAGCGGCCCGTGGGCCCGGCGTTTGCGTCCATGGGAGCGGCCACCGACCCTTTGCGCTATCATCCCTCTCGGTTTGCAGGTCCGCGGACCCAAGAAGCACCTTAAGCGCCTCAATGCGCCCCACCACTGGATGACCGGCAAGCTCGGCGGCACCTGGGCGCCCAAGGCCGGCGCCGGACCCCACAAGGCCCGCGAGTGCCTTCCCGTGATCATCATCGTGCGGAACCGCCTCAAGTACGCCCTCACGCGCACCGAGGCTCAGGCCATCTGCATGCAGAAGCTCGTGAGACCGCGCTTGCACCCCTCCGCAGCTCGACCTGGTCCACCCGCGCCCGTTTTACTGATCCCTCCAGTATTTGCATCGTACGGGGCTGCTACCGTGGTGCTTGCTTCGCTGTCACCGCGCATGGCCGCAGATCAAGGTCGACGGCCGCGTGCGCACTGACATCAACTTCCCCGCTGGGTTCATGGACGTGGTGGAGATTGAGAAGAGCGGCGACCGCCTCCGCCTCCTCTACGACACCAAGGGCCGCTTCGTCCTCCACCCGGTGGACAAGACCGAGGCCGGCTTCAAGCTGTGCAAGGTCGTGCGCCAGGAGGCCACGAAGAAGGGCATCCCCGTGGTGGTCACCCACGACGGCCGCACCATCCGCTACCCGGACCCCCTCATCAAGATGGGAGACTCGGTCAAGGTGGACATCGCCTCGGGCAAGATCACCGAGTTCGTGAAGATGGACATCGGCTGCACCGTCATGGCCATCAACGGCCGTAACCAGGGCCGCATCGGCACCCTCGTCGGCCGCGACGCCCACCCCGGCTCGTTCGAGATCGTCCACGTCAAGGACGAGCGCGACGCCACCTTCGCCACCCGCCTGTCGAACATCTTCGTGATCGGCGCCTCGGGCTCGGCCCCCCTCATCTCCCTGCCCCGCGGTGACGGCATCAAGCTGTCCATCTTCGAGCAGCGCGAGATGCGCGCCAAGCGCGGCTGAACCCTCGGGCTTTGGCTTGAGTTGTGAGTGTCGGACGCTGACACCAACAAGGGACGGACCAAGTGGACAATGCGCACGCCACACGCGGCCACACCGCACTCTCCTGACCCGCGGCTGCCTACTTGGCGTGCACGGTCCGCGCGACAGAGCACACGCCGCCCCGTCCCCGCGCGGCACTCCCGCGACAGTGGCACAAGCCGCTTCAAGGGCCACTGTGTGACGCCGGCTGAGGCAGGGCGGGTGCCGATGCTGGGTAAATCGCGGGCGGAGCGCCAGGCGGTCGCCTCGGCCCCGTCATCAGCCGGCGCCGGCGCAGGCGGGGAGCGCTCGCGCCTCAACTGGGCGGCAATCATTAGCGTTCCGGTGGGGATGCTGATGGCGCTCTCCACGTGGTTCTTGACCAACGCGGTGGCGCCGGGCCTGGAGGCTTCGACGGGCATTGCGCAGGAGACGATCCTGCAGCTGACCAACGGCGTCCAGGGGGGGTTCATCGCAGGGACGGTGCTCCTGGCGACCACGGGCGTGGCGGACCGGGTGCCATCGCACCTGGTCTTTGCGGCGTCGGCGTGCGGTGCCGGGCTCGTAAACGCCAGCCTGCTGCTGGGGGGGGTGCAGCTCTGGTCGTTTGCGATCGTCCGCGTGCTGACGGGCGTGTTTCTGGCCGGCGTGTACCCGATCGGCATGAAGCTGCTCTTCGCTGCGGCGCCGGCGAGCCGTGGCCTGGCGCTCGGGGTCGCGGTGGGGGCGCTCACGCTCGGCTCCGGCCTGCCCCACCTCCTTGCGGCGTCCTTCTCACAGTCGTGGGAGGTCGTCGTGGCCGTGTCATCCTCGCTGTGCGTCGCTGCGGGCCTCATCGTCGGGGCGGTGGCCGGACCGCTGTGCGCCCCGGCCCCGGCGGGCGGCCCCGGCGCCACCGCCGGCTCCCGCCCCGCACCCCTCGACCGCGAGGCCCTGGAGCTCACCAAGCTGCCTCCGCCCGTGATGGACGACGCGGAGGCCGGGGCGGCGGGAGCCGTGGCCGGTTCAGCCGGAGCCGCCGGGGCCGCGGGGGAGGCCACACCAAGGAGCGGCGCGTCGCCGCAGGCCGTGGATTGGACGTCCGTCGGCCTGCGTGGGGGCCGCCGGGCCTCCGACGGCGGCAGCAGCGAGGACGAGGGCGGGGAGACGACGCCCCGGGAAGACCGCTGCGGCGGAGCCTGGGCGCTGTGGAGCCACGTGCCGTCGCGGCTCGCCTTCATCGGGTACCTGGGGCACGTGGCAGAGCTGTACGCGGCCTGGACGAGCTTCGCTCCGTTCCTCCGCGAGCGCTTCACCAGCGGGCTGACGGGCGCCGAGGCGGACCGCGCGGCCGTGGCGGCATCGCTCGTCACGTTTGCGGCGTTCGCAGCAGGCGCGGTGGCGTGCCCGCTGGCAGGCTGGGTGGCCGACCGATGGCTGGGGCGGACGGCGACGACGTCCGCGCTCATGGTGGTCTCTGGTGCCACAGCGGTGTGGGTGGGCTTTACGACGAGCCCGACTGCGGCAGCCGTCGGCGTGGTCCTGTGGGGCGCCACCATCGTGCCGGACAGCGCCCAGTTTTCGACCGCCATCGGCGAGCTCGCGCCCCCGGAGCGCCGCGGGGCAATGCTGAGCGTTAGCACGGGGCTTGGATTCTTGCTCACCATGGTGACGATTGCAACCACGGCTGCCATTCAGCAGGCCGTCGGGTGGGGGGTGGCGCTTTCGGTGCTGGCGATCGGGCCGGCGATCGGTGTTGTGAGCATGCTCCTCTTGCGCGCGCAGCCCGAGGCTGCTCAAATGGCAGGCGGGCGTCGATGAGGCGTGATGCTTTGCTGGGAAACAGGCAAGGCAGGGGCGTTTGAGTGATGACTGGGCGGTGCCACGAAAAGCCGATCGGTGTCCAGCGCGATGGATCCCAGCCTAGCCGTGGCGGCAACTTTTACCGGCGCGCAGACTCGAGCCGTTGCGAGTCACGCCGCTCAACATGCCCTGGGCAGGCGGCTGGTGCGGCTGCCTCGGAGCTTTGGCGGGTCTGTTCTTCGGCAAGGAAAGCGTTCTCCGTGCTCGAGCAACTTGATCTCTGTGCCACGACTTCCGGCGGGCTACCCCGACCCGCTCGCGTCCGGCAAGGGTCCTCCCGCGGGCTTCGCCCGCATCCTTGATCCAGTCGATGCCAAAATCGAGGTCGCTTGCCCCGGAAGAGCACGCGCCGACGGTCAATCCTCGTCGTTTGGTCGATCGATGCGGAAGCGAGCTGGCCGAGGCTCATCACCTGGCACAATCTGTCGCCTGTGGGCCACCAGCACCCTGGCCAAGACCACCGCAGAGGACGGCTAGGTTCAACCATGGCAACTGGCAGGGAGCCCCTCGCTCCCGAGGCGGACGAGCGGGCTAACCCGGCCGGGGCTCGGGGTTTGGCCAGCTTGAAAGTCCCTCCCTCCCCAATCGAGGCCAAGGCCTCCAGCGGCCTTGCCTACCGGCGTTTCTGCGTATACGCAGGTCTGGTGGCGCTGGCCGGTGTTCTCGTCGCCGCCCTTGCGTGGCTGTGGGCGACGAGCATCGCCGCCGCGATGGCGACCGCCGGGGATGCTCACGTCCACGATATCGCTCGCGGCGGTGCCAGCGGCCTGGCCCGGCTCCTCTCAAACCTCGTCAGCGCGACGGAATTGCAAGCGCGGCATATCCAGGTGAGGCAGGCGGGAGCACGACCGCCCTCCCAAGCGTGCGGCGCGCCCTCATGCCCGCCGAGGGCGGCCGCGTGGCATGTCCGGCAGTCAGTCGCTGGACAGCAAGGGAGGCCATGCGCTGGCTCCGGCGGGGAGCGTCCTGCGGCGGCTGGGGGTTTTCAGCGAGACGGCGCCTGGACACCACGCGGACGAAAACCAATCTGCTCGCACGTGCACCCTTGCGAGCCGTGTTGCCAGCGCACCTCCCGCCCCTCCATATCCGGACCTGGTGCCTCGCAGACACACCACGCCCTAGATGTGCTGCTTCCCCGGAGCCCGGGCGTGTCAGCCATGGCAGCCGCGCTCGTGGGCGAGCAAATGGCGGTCACGTCGGCTGGGTTCGCCCGCGCCGTGACGAAGGACCAGCGGGCGGCCTGGGAGGCTCGCGTGGCTGCCGAGTACGGTCAATCGACCCCGATCACGGCGTGGGATAGCGGGCTTTCTGCTCTCCTTCCGGCGGCGGCGACGGACGCAGTGCTGCTGCCATTCGAGACGTGCGCCGGCTGCGCTGTGGGCGTGAACCTGCTGGGCACGCCGCCCGTCGCCGAGGCCGCGCGCAATGCGATCGCGTCGAACTCCCCGTGGCTGTCCAAGCCCGGCGCGGCGTCGTTCCTGGTCGACCGGAGCGTTGCCCTGGTGACGCCGGTCCTCGCTGCGCACGTGACCAGCAGCAGCACCGCCGGGTCCAGGTGCCCGGAGCTCGGGGTTTCGCCGACGTTCGCGCTGTCCGGCACCAACGGGTCGTCACTCGTGTCGCTGCCGCCGGGCGACGCCATGGTCGACGGCTCGCGCCACGCCCTTCTCGGCGTCTTCGCCTCAGTCGTCGACCTCGACGCCGCCATGCGGGAGCACGTGTCGTACCTGCGCAACGGGGAGGCGCTCTGGTCCCGCCCCGGCCTCGTGGCGGCGATTGTCGACATTTCCGAGGCCGAGGCCGCCGCAGCCCTCGCCGGGCCAGGGACCACGGACAGATCCGGGCCGAGGGTCGAGTCCCAGAGCACGTCGGGCCCCGCCCTGGCCCCGTCGGGCCGCCGTGACGGCCTCCCCCGCCTGTTCAATGCCACCGACGCGGCCTGCTCCGCTAGCCCGCTGGCCACCGCCGCCGCGTTCGGCCGGCGCATGGCCGGCGTGCCCCCGGGCCTCAACGCCACGGCCCCGGTCCTCCTCCGCGGCTGCGGCGTGGCGGGCGACGACCGCGGCTGCGACGCCAGCTCCCCCGCCCGGGCGCTCGTTGCCAAGCTTCCGGCCGTCGACCGCGTCAGCGCGGCGCTGGAGCACGCCACGGCCGCGTCCGCCGCGACGGCCGCGGCGGGGCGGCAGGCCGGTTTCGTGCTGCAGATGCTCGCGGCGGCCGACGCCGCTGATGCCGCCCGGCTCTGCCCTTCGGATGGCTCTGCCGGTGGCGTGTTCGCCGTGCAGAGCGGCGCGGGCGGCATGGTCCCGTCGGGGTGCGGGGAGCTGGCGAGGGCGCTGCAGTCCTGCGGCGCCCACATGCGGGGCAGCACGCTGACGGCAGTGGAGGCCGGCCCGGCGGGCGTGTTCGACCGGGTGGGGTGCGTGTCGGAGCACGTGGTGACGGTGGGGGGACGGCGCATGGCGGTGGTGGTGGCCGGCTCGGGGCAGTGGCTGGATGCGGTCGGGGGGGAAGGAGCCGCGCCAGTCCTGCAGCTGAACGCGGCTGTGACGGGGAGCATCGCTGCCTGCGTGGTGGTGGTGTCCGTCGGCCTCCTGTGGCTCCATACGGCTGGGATGCGTCGGCAGGCGGAGGCCGAGGCGGCAGCCGCGGCCAAGGATGCGCTGACCAGGCAGCAGCGGGCCGAGCTGCAAGCCACAGTGGCCGCCGGTCAAGTCGCCAACGCCACCGTCCTGCTGCAATTCGAGCGGCAGCGGGAGAGGCAGGCTGCCGAGGCGAGGCAGCGCGACCAGTCGGCCAGCACCCTCGCCCACGAGGTGCGAAACAAGCTGCAGACCGCCCTGGCGCACCTTGACATGACCGACGAGGGCACCAATGCCATCTACGTGTACCTGCGAGACCTCCTGCGCCGGGCCGGCATGGCAGAGCTCTGCAGGGAGCGGCGGAGGATGATCCAGACCAGGGCGCAGGGCGAGGGCTGGGGATTGGGCCACCCAGCCGCCGGAACGTCGGTGGGGGGATTCACCGTAATGGCAGAGCTCTCACCCGCCCATGGCACGGGCCGTTCCCAGGCGAAGGCGCGGGTGCCTGGCTCAGCGGACGCGACAGCTCACTCCAGCGGAAAACATCTGCCGGTCCGGGGCGGGGTCAGCTCTGCCGGTGCAGTGCAGTCGCCGAATGCTGGGGGGGCGAGCAGCGATAGCTTCGCCAGGGGGAGCTCTGGCAAGCGGTCGGCCGGGGCTCGGTCGGTGACGACATCGCGGCACCGCGCCCGCCCGGGGGGCTCGTCTGGCCGCGAGCGGGACACTGACACGGCGAGCAGCGCCAAGACGGGGGTGGCGGAGCTCGAGCGGCTCGTGGAGAGTGGCGGCGGTGGGACGCCGGTCTCACGCCACGGCGCCGGGCGGCGGTCACGGGCCAAGTCCAGCCCACCTTCGGCCGGCAAGCGGGTGCTGCAGGGTCTTGAGGCTGCCGTGGTGCCCGCTGCCGCGCCGACGCAGTGGACGACAGGCGATGCCGCCGTCGCGATGGGTGGATTCGCGCCTTCGCCCGTCGTCGTGACGGACGACGCGCCTCCTGGCGCCGGCATGACAGCATCGGGCACCACCGACTCGCCCCTGAGGGTGGCACCGCAGCGTCTGGGGATCCAGAATGCTCGCACACCGCAGGATTCCGCCGACATGGCTGTGCCGGCGGAGTCGAGCGCCGACTCGACGCAGCAGGGAGTGAGGGGCGACGGGTCGCCGCTGGCTCGCTCGGGCGGTGTTTCTAGCCACAGCGGCCCAGTGCTCGACGCCGGGGCCGCCGGCGTGTCTGACGCGACACGGCCCGGCACGACGGGAGGGGGTCCGGCGTCACGCCCGAGCCTGGGCCTGCCGGTCGGGCTCTCTGCCTCGGTCACCGGCGCACGCGGCCCGGACAGTTCTATGGGTTTCGTTCCCTTAGGGGCCGACCCCGGCTCGTGGGGGAGCGAGTCCGCCGCACCCCACTTCGTGGGCCGCCCCCCGATCGGGACGCCCCGCCTCCCGCATGCGTCGGCCGCGGCCCGCGGGTCGGCCCCGTCCGCCCGCGCGGCCTCGGACGTGTCCGGCCCCGGCGCGACCCCCCAGCTCCGCAGCAGATTGCTCTTCATGACTCTGGAGGAGCTGATCGAGCAGGTCGACGTCGAGGACGAGGAGGACGTGGCGCAACGCTTTCACCCAGCCGGGTTCGGCACCCGGGACGACGAGGCCGGGTGGACCGACAGGGTCGCCGCCGTCGTGGCTTCCAGGCGGGACCTGGCCGGCCCCGCTTACACGACGCCGGTGCGCGTGGCGAGCATCGTGACCAGCATGGCCATGCACATGCTGTGGCTGAGGGAACTGCACGCGGGGCTGCGGGACTCACGGTCCAAGCTGATGGAGGCAGTGACCGAGACCACCGGCGTGCTTGATTTCGCGAAGATGAAGAGAGGGCTCTTCACCGTCGCGCCTGAGCCCATCAAGGTGGCGCCCGCCTTCCTGACGCACTTCCGCATCAAGATGGCGGGGAGGCGCCCTTTCACGCTCGAGGTGGCCGAAAACGTGCCGTCTGTGGTGTACCGGGCGGAGGCCAAGCTGCTCTGGCGCATCCTCGACAACGCGGTGTCCAACGCGGAGAAGCAGCCGGGCGTGACGGGCGTGAGGGTGATGGTCACGTACGAGCCCACGCCCCGGGGCGACCTCGACCTGGTCGCCTACTTCAACGTGGCCAAGCAGGCGATGCAGAGCGACCTGGCAGAGCAGGGCGTGCGCTGCGGCCCGGACATGCTGCCGCCGGAGTCTTACGCGGAGCCGGTGGGGGCGACCGGCCCCTCGGCCGCGTCCGGGCCGATGGCAGGGGCGGGGCCGGGCCATGCGGCGCTGTCCCACGAAGCGGGCTCTGCCGCGTCGGGGCTGGAGGTGCCGAGCGGCTCTGTACGATCGGGCAACGGCGACACGGAGTCCGAGGGTCAGACCCCGCGGCCTCGCGGCGGGATCTGCGCCTGGCTCAGGCGCGCCTGGCCCTTCTGCCGCCAGCGACGGGGCCCCATGCAGCCCTGGGGCGTCAGGGCCACACCCACCGCAGGGGCGGCAGCGGCTGCCGCCGTTGGCGGGGCGGCCCGCACCGGCGTGGTGTCGCCCAGCCGCCGCCGTCACCTCATCGTGGAATCTGGCGGCACCGCGCGCCGTGGCGGCAGCGTCGGCAGGTACAGGGTCGGGACGTCGGCCGGTCGCGACGAGCGGGACGACGTGTCGGTCATCACTCCCGCATCGGCCGTCCAGTCCAGGAGCGGCAGAGCCGACCGCCCCGGGAGCGGCAGAGCCGACCGCCCCGATGGCGGGTCTGGCCGTCGCGCGTCCCAGGGTGCATCGAGCGGCCGCGGGCTCCTCTCAGGGCTGCGCGGCGTCGCGGCCGGCTCGCGCGCCGCCGCACCTCACACGCCCTCTGTGGGCTCGTCACCCCGCAGCGCGGCGGCGTCGCAGGCTGCTCCGCCTCCCCTCCGTGAGCTCGACAGCAGCATGAGCCTCGTCGTGCGGGTGGTCGACGACGGGCCCGGGCTGGGCGGGCTGACGGAGGATGTGCTGTTCGCAGAATTCGTGATGGCGGATGACGTGAGGAGGAGGCAGGCGGCGCGTACGCGGCCGCCATCGACGACGAGCGCGCCCGAGGGCGATGGCGAGGGCGAGGGCGGGGCGCAAGGCGCGCGGGCGGGTCCGAGCCCCGCTCTGCGGCAGGGCGGGCCCGCAAGCGGGGCGGACCTGGACGCGAAGGCGCCTCGTGAACGGCAGGGCGTGGGTGGCGGTGCGGCGGCCTCGCTGCGCATCAGCGGTGCGGCATCGGGCGGCCGGAAGGAGGGATCTCTCGCCTCAGCGTCACCGGGCGAGGGACGGCAGGGGAAGACCAAGATCGACGGCACGGGCCTCGGCTTGAGCGGCACGGCCAAGGCTGCCCAGGCCATGGGCGGAGTCGTGCACCTAACGGACAACTCCCTGTCGGACCCCGGGCGGCACGGCGCGACGTTCACCCTCACGATCCCCGCAGTCGCTTGCCAGGGCGATCCGACGGTCGGGGACCACGGGGATGCGGGCGACGACGCCTCGCTCGCCAGCCAGGGTAGCTCCGGCATCAGCGGCGAGCACGGGACACGAGGGACGGCCGCCGTGTCCGCGCCCCCCGAGGTGGTCGGCGACTGCACGGCTCTGCCGGATGAGGTGGCTCCGCCGACGGCTCACGCGGAGTCGGTGGGCGAGGCGTCGCCGCCCCTGTCGTCGGCCGCGCGCGGCCACCGTGCCACCAGCACCGACAGCCGAGCGACGCTGAGCGCCGTCGCACCCTTCCCTGACCCTGGTGGGCGCCGTCATGACGGAGGGTCGAGCGTCACGGGCACCCGGTGGCCAGAGTCGGGCGAGGAGGGCGAGGGCGGCCCCAGGAGCCTGGGCGTGCACGGCTCCCCGGGCAGCATGGCGTCGTCGCAGCCGTCGGGCAGCGCGGCGGAGTCGGGGCGAGCGGCCGTGCGGCCTGTGAGTCTCGACGTGCGGACTAGGGTGCCTCGTCGGGGGGGGAAGACCGCAGCCGAGCGTCGGCGGGCGGGAGAGTTCGGCGGCACCGGCGGCCGAACCGTGAGCCCTCGGAACGACGTTTCGCCTCCGTGGGTGCGCACCCACGCCGCTCGGCCGGGCAGCAGCAAGAGCCCGCCCGGGCCCCGGCCGGAGTCGCGCGCGGCATTGCCGGCAGTCGGGCCCGCCGTGACGGGGCGGGCAGCCAGCCTCGCCCCGCCCCGCGAGGACGAGCAGGTCGCCTCCGGGCCCGAGGCATCCCGTCGGTCCGCCGCGGGCTCGTCGCGTCGCTCAGGGGGGGCGGCATCGCTCAGCCTGTCGTCGGCATCGCATCCCGAGGTGCACACCCCGGGGCGAGGCGACGAGTATCAGGCCCTGGTGGGGCCGGGGCACACAGAGCCGCCGGAGGTGGACGCCGCACCGCTGGCAGGGAGTCACAGCGGGGCGGGGCGCTCGTCGCCGCGGTCAGACGCCGGGGCGGGCGAGGGGGCGACGGGCGGCGACTTCACGGCAGGGGCTTGGTCTCCAACGTCAGTGGGGTTGGCCGGGGATGCCGAGGCGTCGCAGGGTGTGGACAGGATGCGTGTGGAGGACGCAACGACACCTTTGTCGGCATCGCAGCTGCCGGTATCGGGGGTGCGGGGGCGCGTCGGCGGCCACCCCGCCGACGCCGCGGCCACCAGGCCGACAAGCCTGTCGGTGGTCAACGAGGCCTCGACGCAGAGCGACGATGAAGTCCGGCCGGCCGGCGCGCACAGCAGCAGCGACGAAAGCCGACGCAGCGGGCATGCCGGCCGGCTCGACCCGGCGGGGGCCGGTGCCACGGACGGACCGGGGCGTCAAGCGGCCGCTGTCTCCTCTCCCGCCCCGGATGCCCCCCCAGGCCGCACCGCCGGCCTCCATGGTTCGTCGTCGGCGGGTGCAGCCCCCGCAGCATCAGCCCGGCATGTGTCGGCCCCAGAACCGCGCGCCAGGCCCGTCAGCGGGTCTGTCCTCCGGGCAGCGTCGCAGGGACAGTTGGCGAGCCATAACCCCCGGGCGGCAGGGAGCGGCGCAGCGCCCCTCGCCGCGACCTCCGTGGGCTCAGCGGTCACCCGACCGGACAATCCGACACCGTCGATCGGCCAGCCCGACGAGGACGTCACGTTTGGCTCCGCGGGCATTCTTGCCGGCATCAGCGGTCCTGCGGCCGCCCCAACCCTAGGCGATGGGTCGACGCACGCCTCAGCTCACAGCGACGCGGGGACCCCTGGCTCCGAAGCGGCAGATCTCCACCAGGCATCCGCGTGGCAGAGCCCGAGCGTGCCCATGCGGTTGGTGTCGATACCGAGCGGCGCCTCCCTGCCCCGCCAGCGGGCTCTCGCCCGGGCCCCCAGCGGCGCCAGCAGCGCCGTGCCGGGCAGGGGGCAGCGTGACGGCACCACACCGCTCACGGGGGCCCGGGAGGTGCCATCGACGCCGAGCGACGTGGCGCCTCGCACCGTCGGCCGCGCCCGCGGCCGCATGCCGCGCGTCATGACCGGGTCGGATCTGAGCACGGGCGCGGTGCGCGCCCGCGCCAGCACAGGCCGCGCCACCTCACGCACGGCTGCGCTAGATGACGCGGCGGCGTCGTCCCCGACAGGGTCCGGCCCCGGCACGCCGGTGGCGGACACGGCGCCCGGGGAGCCATCCCCGTCACCGATGACGTCACCTGGCGTGGAGGGCTC
>Ga0136560_1000667_pt1 | contig 17315 bp, 11 predicted proteins | sample AntRauMeHopE1497_FD_104925 | JGI IMG/M metagenome (GOLD analysis project Ga0136560, IMG submission 104925) | Saline lake microbial communities from Rauer Islands, Antarctica - Metagenome Hop E1 #497 | ecosystem: Environmental > Aquatic > Non-marine Saline and Alkaline > Saline | place... | reverse complement strand
GAATTTGAAAATCTTAAATGTTTATAAACCATAAACTAAAAAAGCCCCCACTCGCGTGAAGGCTTGTTTTCACTACGTGGGCCCTACTGGGTTCGAACCAGTGACCCCCTGCTTGTAAGGCACGAAAAATTAAACTTCATTTGTTTTCATTTGTTTTCTTTTACTCTGATAATCAATATTTTATGAGTTTTTATTTTTCATTTGGCAACATATGTTTTATCTTTAATAGTGTAATTGTTGTACGTATGTTGTACGGATTTGAAACTCAAAAACAGTAAAGAGATGGCCGCCATAAAAATTGTATTACAAAAAGTTCAAAGAGCGAATGGAACTTACCCTGTCCGAATCAGGGTAACTAAAAATAGGAAATCTAAATTCTTTAAAACAATTTTTTACGCGCTACCGGAAGAATTTGATCAAAAAACGGAACAGTTCACAAGGAAATACCCAAATCATCTGCAGAGTAATCGCGTACTTCTGAAATTTAAGGATCGCGCATTGAAAGTATTTGCGGACTTGGAATATGAAAATGAGAACTTTTCATTGTTGGATTTCGAAAAGGCCTTTATATCAACTGCCAAACCAAAAACGCTAACTACAAACTTCTTTTACTTCTGGGACGAAATAATCCAAGAGCTTAAGTTCTCAGGGAGGACCGGCGATACGGATATTCATGATGAAAGTTTCAAGGCACTTAAAAAATTCAATGGAAGCTCCCGATTGGAATTTGAACAGATTGATATGACCTACCTATCCAAGTATGAGAACCATTTACTATCTCGTGGCGGTACGGGAGGTGGTATCAGTATTCGGATGAGATGTATCAGAATCATATTTAACAAGGCGATTGATAGGGGAATTACGTCGAGCGAATTATATCCCTTCCGGAAATACAAAATTTCCAAGCTTAGGAGTGATTCCAATAAGATTGCGTTGGACTACTTCGATGTTATGAAAATGATTCAATGGGATTCCTCCAAATACCCACATCTTATAGATAGCCATAATTACTTTGTATTCAGTTTTTATACACGTGGAATGAATTGGACGGACCAACTGTTACTCGAATGGTCCCAGATTGGAGGGAACAAGATTCTTTATACCCGATCAAAATCCAAGGGCAAGTTCAGTATTTCCATACTTCCGCCCGTACAGAGCATTCTTGAGTATTATCAGGCCAACAAATTGGATACAAAATATGTCTTTCCCATACTCCTAAGGGATAACATGACTCCTGAACAGATTCAGAACCGTAAGACAAAGACCCGAAAAAAATATAATAAGGATTTGAAGGAAATCGCTTTGCTCTGCGACATCGATGCAAAAGTAACCAGTTATGTTGCAAGACATAGTTTCGCCAATGCCCTAAAACAAATGGGCGTGGCAACTGACGTTATTAGTGAATCCTTGGGACATACCGATATAAAAGTTACCCAAGGATATCTAAAAAGCCTAGAGAACTCCGTATTGGATGAAGCGGCTGCTCTATTGCTGTAGAATACCCATATTCAAACACCTTTGTTTTAGTTCGAAATAGAATTACTTAGTCCATTTTTGAGACTCACAAGTGAACTATGTTTTGAATTTATATCCGGTTTATTTCTGGATACTATTCGGTTCAAGTCCAACCTAATTAAGGATATGTCCAACCTGGAATAAAATCACTCATGAATAGCCTAAAAGTCCCCTTTTTCTTTTTTCTCCCTATCCACAAAAGCGCCCGTTAGGGCAAGAGCGTTAGGCACTTCGGCTTCGCTCAGCATGGCAGATAGCAGCGACATTGGTCGTAGGGAGCCGCTAGGGTTCGTTTTCGTGGAAAACGACATAGGAGGGCTGCTCATGGATTACGAAACCTTGAGGTACACAAGGGCGATATGGCCGATAGCCCGGCCAACGCCCAAAAACTACAATGTAATATTTTGATTGGAAACTTTCTTTTTCAACATGGAGGATTTCTTCTCGTTAGCTTCCTCCTTCAATTCCGGCTCCACATCATATTTTTCATCCAGATCAATATTGATTTCAACCAATCGTTTTTGAGCCAGTTCAAGCTGTTCGGTCTTTTCAAAGTGTAGTTCCAGAACTTTTTGATTCGCTTTTATTACTTTCTCATAATCTATGGCAAGTCCTTTTTGCGTTTCGAGGGACTTTGGTATTTTGCTAAGGGCATTGTACATGTAGTCTGCCATACTTGAAGGGTTGACCACTAATTGGCGAGAACCGAAACCATAACGACCATGTTGTGTTTGCAAGGTCAGCTCGTGGGTTTTGTTCCCATTCCCTTTGAGCATCAATTCCATATTTTCCACGACCAAGATACCTTGTTCTCCTTTTATGTCCTTGAATCTATGGATTCGTTCCATAATGAACTCCCCCAGTTGTTTGGGTGTCGAAGTAGTCTTCATGACAAAAGATTTACGTAAGGCATCATAATACAGCTCTTTGTCTTGATGCATTTTCCAGATGGGCAAATCGTTCTCTAGGTTGGATTTTAGTTCAATAGACCGTTTCAATTCGGTTTCATAAAACCTTATACTGTTTTCGGCCTCCAGCCTGTTCTTTTTGAATATGGACTGTTCCAATTCAAGTTCGTCCAATTGTTTTGCAAGTTCTTCTTTTTCGAGATACAAGGGGTCGTTTTTGGCTACGGCCAAGAGGGTTTTGTAATCTATAGACCCTTCATCGTTGACGGCACCAGTATCCAGATTGTTGAACTGTATAGTACCGTTGGTCAATTGGTCTATAAAGTTTTTCTTGACGTTCACATTGTTTAGCATTAAGGCATCAGTACAATTTTCGACGATATAGAACGAGACAATGACCTTGTCGTTATAAAACTGTTTGGCACCGATATTCCCTTTACGAACACCCCTACCGTTGCGCTGATCGATGTCCGTTGGACGATGTGGAATGTCAACATGATGGATGCGCACCAGTCGTTCCTGAATATTCGTACCCGTTCCCAATTTTTCCGTAGAACCGATGATGACCCGATAGTCTCCGGCGTTCAGTTGTTTAAAGCACTCCATACGTTTTGCATCTGTGCCAAAGTCATGGATAAAAACGACCTCCTGTTGTGGGATGTCGTATTCCTCAACCAAGATTCGCTTTAGCTCTCCATAAACATTGAAGTTTTCCTTAGGTACGCCTATATCGGAAAAAATAGCCTGAGTACCCTTAAAGGAATCGGTATCCTTGTAGGTCGCGTACACTTCTGCTGCTATCTTCCTTAGTTTGGCATCGCCCGGATCTTCCAAATCTTGATTCAATAATCTGGGATCAATGGAGGCATTGCGCATATGGTGGAGAGCAATCAGGGAGATTGCGGTCTTTTGCTCTTTGGTGTAGGCTTTGCCTCCGTATAATAAGGTACTATTTCCGGTGGAAAGAAATGTCTTTATCCTTTCAAAATATTCCAATTGCCCTGTTGTCGGGGTCAAGGTATGGATGTCAAGTTGCATTTTTGGGCGATCTATTTCGTGCGTAGTACCGTTGACTATTATGGAAATCTCATTGTAGAGCGATGACAGCAATTTCATTTTCTTGAAAGATCGGAAACGCTCCCGTACTTTAAAATCCCCCGATACCGTCGGTTCAAATTCGTAGGATTTGTTGGCAAAAACCTGCGCCCATTGGTCAAATGAGGTAATGTTCATCTGTGCCATGCGATGGGGAACGAGATATTTGAACAGCACGTACACTTCGGTAATGGAATTGGATATGGGCGTACCCGATAAGAAAGTAGCCTGAAAATCCCTCGCCTTTTTCTTCTGCAAGGTGCGTATGGCTACCAATAAGTTTTTACTACGTTCGGAACCTTGTGAAGTGTTAAGGCCTGCTACGCGATTGTGCCGTGTGGTGTACATGAGGTTTTTGAACTTGTGCGATTCGTCGACCATGATATGCTCAAAGCCCATATCGGCAAAATCGACCGTATCACTTTGCTTGGACTGGAGCTGGTAATACACCTCCTGTAAGGTAGCCTCCAAGTTATCCTTGCGTTGTTCCAGACCTTTAAGAACCCGCTTGTTGATTTTGTAATTGTTCTCATAAATTACGCTAAGGTCACGTGTTAGATTATCGAGTTCCTCCTGAATAATTTCATGTACGACTTCTGGCGATTGTGGAATGAACTTAAAGGTATCATGGCTCATTAAAACGACATCATGGAAGGAGTTGGCTATTTTTTTGAAAAATGCCTTACGCTTTTTTATACCCTTGACCACGTTATCGTTTGCCACCAAGAGCCTCATGGAGGGGAAGGCATTTAGAAGCTCCCGTTCCAGTTGCACTATGGTCGAACGTAAGCCGATGACCAAAGTTTTTTTGGAAAGTGAAAGTTCCTTTAGCTTTTGCGTTGAAAGTGCGATATCCAAGGTCTTGCCAAAGCCCACCTCCTTATTGACCAATAAGCCTTGGTTGATGATGATGCCCGCTACGGTATCCTTTTGGCTTTTGTAGGGCGTGAAATGGCGAAGTCCTTCAAAATTCAAATAATCGCCGTCATATTTAGGGTTTACCTGTGCATCGTAGGTATTGTAGAAAATTTCCTCCAATTGTTTTTTGAGTTCGGGTTTACCTAGGATATATTCATTGAATTCTTTGTAAAGGAGGTCGAACTTTATTCGGATTTCCTGCATTTTTGCCTTATCTGTTCGCTTGTATGGTGCGCTTCCTTTTGTAATGTAAGGGATGGTGGAATTCAAGGCACCCTCAAGAATCTGGGTAAAACCATAGTAACGGTTTTCTGCCTGAACCGTAAACTTTTTGATAAGGGTATACTCCGCTTTTTCAATATTGACCATATATTTTGAGGTGCTGTCATTGTAGGCAATGTTCGCCTTGCTTTTATAGACATCATGGATAAAGGCTCGGGTGTATTCAATGGGAAACCAAGGTTCGTGGAGTTTGATGCCTAGATCCTCAAAAGGGGTCAAAGGCGGTTTAACCTTTTCCAAAATCAAAATGCTCTGTTCGATATAGCTTTTGTCAACATAGGATTGGTATGCGCCAAAATCATTTTTTCGGTACGCATTGATTTTTTCGTAAATCGTACCTGACAGAAACAAAAATTTGGGCGAAAGTTCCCAACCATCAACGGTAGGATTCAAGAACAAAAGTTGTCTGTCAAGAGTTTCTTTTATGACATCCTCTTTTGATAGATCTGTTTTTTCGGAGAGGGTGTCACTTGAAATTTTATTGTATTTGTTCAAGGAGTAATAAACAGCATCTTCAAGACTTAGTTTTTTTGGCGGTTCGGGAATCGGGTCTTTGCCCCTTACTAGTGTTTTAGGTTTGTTGAATAACTCCGATTTGATAAAAACGCCATTCTTCGGGGTTTCCAAATCCAATACCATCGGCCCTTGAATATCCAAGGTCACAAAATGGTAATTGGGTTTATCGTTCAGCCGTCCGTATTGGAAGTTAAAGGCTTCATATTGATAATCGAGTTCTTCCTTGATTTTATTTTCTTTTTCTATTGGGGCTTCGAGTAATTTTAAATAGGTATTGCGAAGGGCGATGATTTTGGATATGCGGTCGAACTCTTTTGGTTTAACTACCAAAGGTTCTAATTCGTTTTTTGAATCTAATTTATACACCTTTTGATGCTTGATCGTTAGATTTCCTGGCTTTAAAATAAAAGTGGTCTTCTCTTCAATTTCGGAAGGTTTTTGTTTTGGTTCTGTGATAATTTTGGGTTGTGAAATGGAGGCTAGAACCCTTTGCTCTTTTTGTTTTTTAGGTTGGATTATAAATGTATCGAGTATTGGAGTTATTTCGCTTGCTATCTGTGGAATGGTGTAGTCGGTTCTAACGGTATAATCCTGATTGTTGTACAACCCACCTGGCTCCAATTGCCCAATGACATAACTGGGATACGCTGAAAAATAGTCGCTAATTTGAACAGTATTTGCGTCTAATTCCTGTTCGGAACTTTGGGTAAAAAGGGTGTTTAGTTTTTGTTGTGCCAAGGAGGGTTTGATTTCGCCATTGTTTTGAAAGACCAGTATATCCGTTACTATGGCGGTATTTTCTTGTGCAAAGGCAGAATCTGGCAGACGTACCCCTCCTATAAAATTACTGTCCTTCATTAAATATTCCCTGATGCGGGCATACTGGCTTTTGTCCATGAAATTTTTAGTACATATCAATATGGCAATTCCCGATGGTTTTAAGCAATCGAGGCTCTTGTACATAAAATAGGAATGGATGTTTTTGGAGAGCGGGGTGCGTAAAGGGTGGTCCATTAAATCGGTATCGAAGATCTTGCTCGCACCAAAGGGAATGTTACTAACGACGAGGTCATAGTTTTTAACGGCATCGGTCTGTGCCAAGTTCTCAAATGGTATACCATAGATTGTGACGTTATCCCTGTACTTGAAATTATGTTCCAGTATGCGTACGGTCAATATTTCTTTTTCGAATGCTGTGAACCGTGCGTCGGGCAAAACTTTGTTTAGGGCTGCAATAAAAGCACCGTTGCCAGCGCATGGTTCCAAAATAGTTTTGGGCTCAAAATCATGTAGACCGCTTGTATAGCCAACAATAGCGTTAATGATAGGTTCTGGCGTATAGAACGAATTAAGCGAACTTCTTTTTAAGCTATTAATGATGGTCTGGGCATAGTCGTTCCCGTAATGCTGTTCTAGTTTTTGAATAAAAATGAGGTGATGTCTCTCATTTTTTAGGATATCGAAGATGTTTCCGAATCCGGGATTGTTGATGAAAAAATGCGTTTGGGAATTGGAGTCGTTCAATGCATCCAGCGTCTGGAGCATGAAGTCCAGATACTTCTTTTTCGAGTATTTCATGAGTGAGTGAGTTTAAGGAATAGTGTTATGTTCTATTGTCGCATTTGATATATCGTTGTTTTGGTTATGAGTACTTGTTTTTCAACAGTTTCAAAATCTTTGCTTTCTTGGTACTGTTGGCGGATATAGTTTGAGATTTCAGGATTTATGGGTCTAAAGTGAAGTTCGTCGCAAGGTTTCTTGCCCTCTGCGAAGTGCCATTTTCCGGTCTTGTAATGCTTTTTAAAGAAGGCTTTTTTACTTTGGCTTTTCAACAGAATGGCATCTTTCTCCACAACAAAGTTCTTTTTCATAATGACCTCCTTGCAGAGATAGTATTTCACTTTCATGGGCAGTTCAGAAGTTTTTATGATACTGTCGTACCGTTCCCATTCTATAGTGCTGTGCGGCGGTTCATCTGCATTGCGGCCTATTTGAAGTATGCCCTCCTTTACACCAAGCCGTAAATTGAACTTCAGTAGCGCGACCAGCTCTATTTTACTGTCCAGAAACATTCGTTTGAATTCCGCGATGGTAAAATAAGAGGTTTCTGGTTTGGGTGCACTTTGTAAAAAGGACTGAAAGGATAGGTAATGCCCGTTGGCCTCGGATAAGGTTGCGATGGTGGGTTGTTTGCCCGATAGCGATAGTCGGAACTGTTTTCCGAGGTATAATTCCGGGTTTTCAAGTAGGTTTTCGTCTGGACTAAGAACACTTTTTCCAAAGTATTTATTGGCATGAAAAGCTTTGGAAACGCATAGGTTATAAGACCCTTGCAAATGATTTAAATCCATCGATTGATGTACATCGTTTATGTTATTTGCGGAATAGGCATGTTCCAATCGCAGATGGTCGGATGCATTTGGATGGATACGGGCAATAAATTGGCCAAATTCTTCCATGTCCAGTCTTTTCCATTTAGGTATGCCCTCATAGTCTGCATAGGCGATGCTAAAAGTTTGATCTTCCGGTTCGTAGCCCAATTGCAATTCAGTGCGAAGCACTTCCCCATCGATAATTTTTAAAAGGCCAACGGGTGTTATTTTTGCATCGGTATCTATGAAACGTTGCTTTTGCTTTTGTTGGGCCAAGAGACCTTTAAGGTCGGTATCGACTTCCCCGGTATTTGCCAACTGCATTTTTTTGAGATAGGTAAGCCGCTTGACATCCGATATTTCGGCAACTTTCATAGCATCATATTCCATAATTTGAAATTCCCTGAAATCGTTGTCAGTTGATCTATCATATAGGTTTCTTAATGTATGCACTATGCTATTCGCTTTACGCAGCGAACTACGGATGCCTTTTTTCTTATGTTCCATATCATTTTGTTTTTTCATAGAGGCGTTTATAAATCTTTTGTTTTAATCGCAAGGAATAAGTAGGGTCGATTTTAAGTCCGTTTTTGATGATTTCATAGTGTAGGTGGAATCCTGTGGAAGCACCGGTGTTGCCTACGGTTCCAATCAATTCGTGCTGGGCTATGTGCTGTCCATCCTTGACCAGAACCTTGTTCAAATGACCGTATAGCGTCTGAAAGCCGAAGCGGTGTTTGATTATGATATGGGTACCATACTCGTTTTTGGAATGTACTACTGAAACCACGGTTCCCTTTGCCGAGGCGTAAACATGCTTGTCCAAGGTAGCGGCGAGGTCGATTCCATAGTGTTTTTTCATTTTATGCGAGAGGGGATGTTGACGTATCCCGTAGTCACTTGAAAGCCAATAATCGCCCTTTTCCAAAGGAACGGCCGAGGGAATCTGTTCCAATATTTCCGGTGCATATTCCAGATAAGGTTCCAGTACCTTAAAATAAGAGTAATCCGGAATTTGATATAAGTAGGCTACGAGCTTTTCCTCAATATTCAATAACAGTTTCTGACGCTCTTTGTGGTTTACAATGGTATCTGAAATAACTTCATTGCCGTTGGTTTTAAGGGCCGCTCCATTACTTTCAATTGTATTTGATGTGCTTTCTAAAGTAGTATCCGATAGTTTTAGAATAGGTCCGGACAGGTAAAAACAGGCCAATACCACTAAGAAGCCGATGGTAAGCCATTGTTTCTTATGGATTGTTTTTAAGGCCTTTAGAAGGCTATTAGGCTTATTTTTCTGAAAAAATGTTGCTATTTCAAAACTTTTCATATATTTGCTATGTTATATGCAAATATATATTTTATTTACAAATATGAAAGAAAAAGTAAAATTATGATCAATACGTGGTTAACAGAAGACGGTCGTATTCATCTTCCAAGGGTGTTTGAGCATTTGGGTTATACATGTACAAACCCTCAGCGCACACATCAGCTTTATAAGCGTAAGGGCAATACCTCCGTAATCATTTGGACGGAAGCTGGTTTTGTTTTTTACAAGGTGCAACGCCCCGAGGAGAAATTGTCGGCCTCGCACTTAATTATCGAGCACGTGTCAAAAATAGAGGGAACGAACAAAGAGTCGGTTTGGGATAAAGTAAACGTGTTTTATCAAAAGGTTTTGGAAACCGATAGTTTGATGATCGGTTCGAAAAATGTAGACATGGAAATCGTTACCAAGGATTTCAACCATTTCAGGTCGTATTCGCATCAATTGTCCGAAGACGGACATGATTTTTATACTGCCAATTTGGACTTTGAACCTTTTCAAAATCGGATTTTCGAAAATGAAAAGCAGGATATCCTATTTCCGTTGTATAACCTTCAAAATGAAAACTGTGGATTTTTTATGGACGATACCGATGGAATTTCATCTTACAGGGAATCTTCCCTAAAAAATTCCTTATGGTATTCTAATATTCCAGATACTATTGATTGGTTGGTGGTCTTTAAAGACCCCAAGGAAGCATTGGCATTCCATAAAAAGTTTCGATTGAAAAATGCGGTGTATCTGGCATTGGGTGCCATTAATTATGATACTACGAAAATTTTGTTTCAGATACAAAGATCGACAAAGGTCAAAAAAATCGTTTTAACGTTTACGGGGCGTAAGAAAATAGAGGGCTACTTACGCGATCTCAACTTTATTTCCTTTATGGACGAATCCAATTTTAACCTAACGGTAAGAGAAGGCGATATTTTGGTAAGGTTCCATAAAGGGGAAGAAAAATCCTTCCTGAATTTTTTCAATAGCACGAAAATCTTCAATCAAGGCCTTGCCAAAAGTTTTCTGAAATACAACAAAACACTAGATCAAAATAAGATCAACGAGCAAAGTATTATGGTCGCCAAAGACGAGGACCTGATTAAGGTCAGGATTCCCTTGGAGGTCAACGCCATTAAATTCTTTGTATGGTGTTACTATAAAAATTACTTGAACAAAACCATAGACATACTGAAACCCGTCCAGCCCAATTGGTATCTGGAATGGGAATCTACTCAAAGTATTTCTTTAAAGGGAAAGGAGGTACAATGGAAGGATTACAGGATAGCATTATAAATGGAAAAAGAGGGCTCCCCCTCTTTCTCCGCAATATTCCTTAACTCGTGAATCACTCAGATTTACGAATTATTCAAAAGTAAATAAATTAATATTCCTTAACAATTAAAATCACTCACAATGGAAAAACAAGTAACAAAGGTCTTTGTAAAGATCAATCAAGTATGGCAAAAGGGAACGGCAGTTTCCGCAGATGGCTTGACCTTCAAGGTCAAAACGAACGATAATCTTTCGTTCGAAATCGAAAAGGGCAGTACCTATTTAGAGTTTCAGAAATTTGCCGCACAGCAATTTGCGGTCGGCGATGCCAAGGAAAAATTGGAGGGTGCCTATGTAAGTTTCGATAAGCTTCCCGAGAATATACAGGATGCCATTATCCAAGGTAGGGAACACCTGCATTCTTCCTCGTATATCAACGAGGGTAAAATGAAGGAAAGCGTAAAGATGGTACAAATGCTCTATAGCCCAACATCCGGCTCAAAATTGGATGTGCAGATAAGGCGTAACGACCCTGTAACATTGGAACAGGCGAAAGCCTATAACCACCAGTTTAGCAAAGGGGAATTCGATAACATGGTCAAAAACGGTCAAACAATCTCCTTTACAGGTTCAAGTATGAGCGGGGAAACCTTTATCAAACTGGCTTATTACGAGCCAAAACTGAACGACATCCGAACAAAATCGGCGTTGACGGCCAACACTTATTTTTATGGCCAACAGTTGACCAAGCAACAGGCCGACAGCATAAACAAAGGGATGGAAACCGAGATTACCATAGGCACCAAAAAGGGTGAAAAAACCTATATGGTAAGTTATAGTGCCAAGGCCGAAAAGTTCATCACAAAATCGGTAGAGCAATCGAAAATGAACAAAATGGAGGTCAAGAATGCTGTTACGGCGGGCGGCGAAAAAAAAAGGAAAAGGACGAATCAGGCCATAAGCCTATAACCGCTTGAACATGTCTTGTAAAACGGCCGATGTACATTTTATGTCGGCCTTTTTTATACCCTGAAAAAAATGCAAAAGAACTATTCCGAAAACCGAACATACTACAGCGAATTGATTGCCCAGATTAATGGGGAGGTCAATTTTCCTGCTTACCTGCATCATTTGGGATATACTATGCTGAAAAAAAGTGCAAGTTCTTTGGAATTCGACAATGGGACGGACCGCATCGTATTACATGTCGGTAGAAATCCTGTAACTTATTTTAATAGGAACGATTCAATGGACAAAGGGCTGTTCTTTAAATTCATTAGAAACCGCCAAGCTAATTTTTATAAGACCATTGCGCTTGGTCTGGAAATTATAGACTGCACGTATGAAGTGCATAACAACATTTTGGAGCTTCCTAAAAAAGAGGGGGGTTCAAAATCTTTGGAAGAAAACTACCGCATTGTACCTTTAGAAAAAATGGAGTATCTGACCCAGAATAGGGGAATATCAAGAGCTACGATTCATGACGAACTATTCGAGGGCAGAATTTTCAATGCCTTCCATGCAGCAGATAAAGGCGAGAAAATCGCGAATATCGCTGTTCCAAAATATGACCTAGGGGGAAATCCCAAGAACTATATCCTTTACAATATGGAATACTTTGACCGTAATGAAAATAGGCGTAAAAAGTTTCGTTTGGTCCTGAACAAAAAAGACTCTTTTCTGTTTTATTCCAAACCGCCTCATGATCCTGAGAAAGTTGTATTTGGCGAAAGCGCCATCGATCTGCTTTCCTATCACGAACTTTATGGAAGTCCCAAGAATTTTTATGTTTCCTTTGAAGGGAACGTCTATCGGGAAAAGCTAGCATTTTTCACACAGCTAATAGAAGGGTATTCAAGAAATGAAAAAATAGAGTTTACTTCCATATTCGATAATGACTGCGCAGGCAGGGAATTCGATTTAAAGGTCATTTCGGCCTTGGTCAACCAGTTCAACCCCAATGTTTATGTCGAGCATTATAGCAAAGATGGCAATGCCAGAATGATAATGCACTATGCAGCATCGCATCGAAAGCACATGCCAAAAACTAAAATCAAAATTGAAACTATACTCACAAACGATTGCAGCGACAAAGGTATAGGGCGTAGTTTGCTGAAAGTCCTTTGCTTTTCGGATAAGCTTTTGATCGAGTTTAATTCGGATACCCTGTCGACCAGGTATCTAGAATCGAAAAACGGCACTAGTACCTTCAAAATGTTGCTAGAAACGCTGGGCAAGTTGTATTTGCCTTTTAGTTTTGGGGTACACAAATCCATTGGTAAAGATTGGAACGATGATTTGAGGGATTCCAAACCTTTTCAGAAAACTCAAAAAAAAATATCGATTCAACAAAAAACAATCAAAAAAGATTCAAAAAAATCACTAACATTATAACAACTATGGAAGCACTATCCGAAGAATTACAGGACAACCAATACTACGTAGCATTACTGGATGCATTAGTCGAGGAAAACGATATGGAAATGAAACACCGTTTGCAAAGAGCGGATACCTATGGCCGTTTCATCAATGAACAGGCTAGCGTTCTAATGGACAAGACCATTGATTATATAAGGGAAGAAAACTCCTCTTTTCCGGTCGCATCGTCCATCGTATTGGAGGAATGGAAAGAGCGATTGTTTTCTTGAAAATAGCATTAATCCTTAACTCAACATACTCACTTTATTATGGACGATCGAAAGATGGCCTTTTCGGCCATGCTTATTTCTACAGCGTTATTCCTACTCATCGGATTCTTGGATTACTATGCCTTAGTGATGTATCATCAATGGGATAGTACGCTTAGCACTATCGTATACGGGTTCTTTTCGAAATTCGAATTGCTAAAACGTCCTTTTCATGGAAAATTATTGCTCTTGATGATAACTGTAGGATCGGTAATGCTCTACAATCCAAAGAAGAAAGAGGGGGCTTCTTTTGCTAAAGGATTTTTCGTTTTTGCGCTAGGCTGTTCCTTATTGGTGCTTTCCGATGCGCTTGAATTTAATAGCCTTATTTTTATTTGGGGTTCGCTTTGTATCTTTTCCCTCGGCTTTATTTTCTCCCTTTCCGGTGCCGTTCATTTGTTTCAGGTCATGAATTTCACGAACCCTGCCAAGGAAGATCCTTTCAATGAAGACAATGAGACGTTTTTACAGATGGAGGAACGAATTGACACGCCATATTCCGTAAACATTCCTTATGAGTATGTATATAAAAAGAAAATCAGAAAGGGCTGGATCAATTTCGTTAACCTCTTCCGGGCTTTGTTGATCATTGGTACCCCTGGAAGCGGTAAGTCCTTTGCCCTTATCGAGGAAATCATTGAACAATTGATTAACAAACTATTTACCTTGCTCGTCTATGATTTTAAGTTCGACACATTAAGCACGATTACCTATAACTATTGGTTACGGAAAAAGGAGCAGCTTAAAAATAACCCAACGGCCCTGGCGTTAGTACCCGATTTCTATGTAATCTCATTTGATAATGTGGAGAAATCGCATCGGTGCAACCCCATTAATCCGTATTTACTAAAAAGCCAAACGGATGCCGCCGATGCCGCAACCATCATCATGAAAAACCTGAATAGGGAATGGATCAAACTCAATGATTTCTTTTCCAAAAGTGCCATAAGTTTCGTCTCGGGTTTGATTTGGTTCCTCAAGAAAAAGTCGGAACAATACGGTAGGAATATTTGTACGCTTCCCCATGTTATCATTTTGTCAACGGTAAGTATCGAATATTTGTTGCAGGTCATGTTGGAGGATATCGAGGTTCGTAGTTTGATGATTCCATTTAAGGATGCTTTGGAACGGGATGCCGTGCAGCAATTGGCTGGCCAGACCGCGAGTGCCCAAATCTCCTTATCCATGTTGGCCAACAAGGAAATTTTTTATATCATGACGGGAAATGATTTTCAGCTGGACCTCAACAACCCTAAAAAGCCCAAGATTCTATGCATACAGAACAATCCAGATCGGTCTGAAATTTATTCCGCCCCTATCGGATTGTACATCAACAAGATTTTACAAGTGGTTAACAAACCCGGAGGGCGGCCTCTAGGTCTTATTTTGGATGAACTTCCCACCATTTTTATTATGGGATTACGGAAAATTATCGATACGGGGCGTTCCCATTATGTAGCCACTATTTTAGGCATACAGAGCATTACCCAATTGATCGCGGATTACGGAAAGGAATTGGCCGAGGTCATTTTCGATAATTGCTCCAATGTATTCAGCGGTGCGGCCAAGGGAGAAACCGCAAGGCGCGTCAGCGAGATTTTCGGGAAGATACATCAGGAAAAACAGGCCAAGACCATTTCAAGAAACGATACCACTACGAACATCAGCACGGCGATGTTGGAACTGTTGCCCAAAAGTAAGATTACCGGCATGTCAACAGGCCATTTTGGAGGTATCGTGGCCGACACTTATGAGCATCAGATCAAGAATAAACTATGCTATGGGCTGCTAAAGCCGAATATGGAATCCAAAAAGATTCAGGGGAAATATGATATACCGATTATCAATAATTTCAAATTGGAGAATCATGATGAGTTGGTGGCTTCGACCATGAAAACTTTGGAGGACTTAGATTTTTATACTAAGATAAGCCACTTGGACTTCAATCAAATCGATTATATCGATTTCTACAATAGTTATTTAACGGCTTATTCCGAGGAGAGTTATAGGAATGAGGACGAACAGAAACGTTTTATCAAAACGGCTAAGGAGCTGGCCCTTTTCGACCATTTGCAAAAAATAGGGGAACTGACAAAGGATAAGGGTACAACTGAAAAACTGGAATGCTTTATTTTTGAATTGGTAGACCGAATGCACGTCCAAAAAGAAATAGATAGGGTCTTGAACGATAATTTTGTCAATGTTATAAGGGATATCGACACCTTGATAAAGGATGAAATCTATGCCATTACCGGTGAAAATATCGAGTTCTCCGTGTTTGACATGAACAAGGTCGGTGATGAAGTGGATGAAGCCATTGAGCAAGAACGAAACGTTTCGTATGACTATGTGCAAACGCTGGCCTCGAACGATTCGGAAGAAAAAGCTACTTTTGATACTAACGGGGCTGGTAAAGAACAAAAGTTGTTCGATCACGACAATGATGAGAATACGTTTTATTCCTCCTATCCGGTAGAAGAAATATAGTAAAATGAAAAATATAGAAGAATTACAGAGCGCAACTGCGAAGGATTTCAAATTTATTGGAAAGCGGTTGAAGAAAATCCGTGAGGAGCTCAAGGACAATGATGATGTGGAGGACAAACGTTTTAGTCGGTTTTCTGCCAAGAACGTTGCCGAAAGTCTGGGTGTAGAATACAATGCACTCATCAATATTGAACGTGGCACCATATCCGTACTAACTATGAAGGCCGTGCTGTTCTATCATAGTTTGGGTTACAACCCCATGTGGATACTATTGCCCGATAACGAGTTCACACCTAAACAGAATATCGGGGACAACCTGGTCTATCAGTCCGATGTACAGGAGTCCTATAGAAAACTTGAAGCGACGATGTTGGAGGCGTTTACGGAGTTTAAGGATAAGATTTAAAAAAAGTAGGTTATGAAAAACAAGTTAGTTAGTATAGCTACTGATCGGTTGCTCGATGGCGTTTCCAATCTTATCACGGTTGCCAGGCAGAAAGTAGCGATCTCGTTAAATGCTGAATTAACCCTTTTATATTGGTCTATTGGTGATTTTATCAATAAAGAGTTAAGGTCAGAAGAAATTAGCACCTACGGGAAACAGATTCTTGCGACACTGTCGCAAGAATTGACCAAATCGTTCGGAAAAGGCTACAGTTATACCGCTTTGACCCGTATGAGTAAAATTGCTGCCATCATCGATCGTGAAAATGTTGCTACACTGTCGCAACATTTGAGTTGGAGCCATTTTATCGAGTTGTCGGGTATTGACAATGAAACCAAAAGACTGTTCTATACGCAGATGTGCGTTGCGGAAAAATGGAGTATCCGTGACTTAAGAAAGCAATGCGATGGCATGTTGTACGAGCGAACGGCCATATCCCAAAGACCAGAAGAAATCGCCAACGACGCACTTCGGACTTTGGGGAGCAACGGCGAGTTGAACCCAGATTTAGTGTTTAAGAACACCTATATTCTTGACTTCTTAAATTTGAAAGCGAGCTTTTCAGAGAAAGACCTTGAAAATACGATCATCAATGAACTTGAAAAATTCATATTGGAATTAGGGCAGGGCTTTGCGTTTCTGGAACGACAAAAAAGATTGAGTATCGATACGGTCGATTATTACCTGGACTTACTCTTTTACCACCGGAAATTAAATAGATTGGTGGCAATAGATTTGAAATTGGGAAAATTCAAACCTGCGTACAAGGCACAAATGGAACTCTACTTAAAATATCTACAAAAACACGACCAACAGCCGCACGAAAAATCCCCCATCGGCCTCTTGTTATGTAGCGAGGGCAACACCGAGCATATTGAACTACTTTTGTTGGGTGAAAAAAATATCAAAGTAGCTCAATATTTAACCGAACTACCCGAAAAGCAATGGTTCATTGACAAATTACACAGGGCGATTGCTATTGCTAAAGAAAACCAAGAGAAGTATTGAGTATTACTGTTATTTAGTAAAATTGTCATCTTATCCCGTTGCTCCGTAAGAGAATCTACTTTTGAAAAAACAAAACTCTCAACGCTGTCGAGAGAATTTCCACAAGACCTTACCAGCATCTTTAAGGATACCTATGTTTTGGAGATGTTGCAGTTGCCCCAAACACATTCCGAAAATGAGCTGAAAGTCAAGATAACGCAAAACATAAGCAAGTTTCTTTTGGAATTCGGGAAGGACTTTGCCTTTATGGGCGAAGAATACCCTTTACAAGTAGGGAATCAGGATTTCGCCATTGATTTGCTGTTTTATCATAGGACCTTACAATGTATGCTTGCCGTGGAGTGGAAAGGACGGACATAGTATACCACCCCCGCCGGAATAAAGTGAGCATAGCAATATTTGCTGCAAACCCTCTTATAATATAACCTTAAACGATTTTTTAAGTGGTTCAAAAAAATCCGTTTTCAGTGGTTCACTTTGACCGTT